>Ga0105350_10000450_pt1 | contig 27634 bp, 22 predicted proteins | sample EN1Hudsemesocosm_FD_83506 | JGI IMG/M metagenome (GOLD analysis project Ga0105350, IMG submission 83506) | Methane-oxidizing microbial communities from mesocosms in the Hudson Canyon - EN1E Hudson Canyon | ecosystem: Environmental > Aquatic > Marine > Cold seeps | place: Hudson Canyon... | reverse complement strand
GGCTGTCGAACTTATGCGACGTGCCATGCTGGATGTCTATGCTAATTATGGTTACGAGCTGGTGTCACCACCGCTTATCGAATACCTTGAGTCTCTCTATACAGGGACCGGGAATGATCTCGATTTACAAACATTTAAGGTAACCGATCAGTTAACAGGTCGGATGATGGGGGTGCGTGCGGATATTACACCTCAGGTTGCACGTATTGATGCCCATTTGCTTAAAACAACGGGCATCAGTCGCTTATGTTATGCCGATACCGTTTTGCATACCCGGCCAGCACACACTCTGACTAATCGTAGCCCTCTGCAAATCGGTTGCGAATTGTTTGGTGAAAAGAGCCAGGCGGCAGATATCGAAGTTATTTCGTTAATGTTAGAAACGCTATCTATCGCTAACATTACCGATATCCATATTGATTTAGCTCATGTGGGTATTTATAAGGGTTTGATCGCATCTTCGGGCTTGGATAAGTTGACTGAAGAGCGCGTGTTTGATGCACTTAGCCGAAAGTCGATACCTGAGTTGGATGCACTTGCTCAGCAAGTAAGCGAGAATAAACAGATCATTCTTTTGATTCGTGATATTGCTAACTTAAGTGGTGGCGTTCAGGCTCTAGCGAAGATCAGGGCCAGTGTAGAACGGCTATCATTGGCCTCTGCGGCGACTATTTTGTCAGCGCTTGATGAGCTGCAAACAATCACACAACAGATTCAGCAGCGCTTTCCAACTATTGAAATAGGTTTCGATTTTTGTGAGCTACGTGGTTATAACTATCATACAGGTATTATGTTTTCGGCTTTTACCTTAAATTATGGTCATGCTTTGGCGAAAGGTGGGCGATATGATGACGTTGGTAAAGACTTTGGTGAGTCTCGTCCGGCGACAGGTTTTAGTGCGGACTTGAAAACGTTACTCAGGGTGTCGAATAAACGTGCTGGTAATTCAAAAGATACTAATAACAGCATTCTTGCCCCAGTGGGGTGTGATGATGCTTTGCTCAGTAAGATAGCAGAATTACGTAAGAGCTCACGCGTTATTCAACAGTTAAATGAGCATACCAGTGAAACATTTGCTTGCCAGCAGCGTTTGGTATTTAAAGACCAGCGTTGGCAACTTGAAGAAATTTAGAATTAAATTCAGTTTGCTCACTTTTATGAGCAAAACTATAAAGTGATAAAGGTTAAAACCTTTTGTATGAGACGAGATGTTATGGGTAAGAATGTTGTCATTTTGGGCACTCAATGGGGTGACGAAGGCAAAGGTAAGATTGTTGACTTGTTAACAGAGCAAGTATCAGCGGTTGCGCGTTTTCAAGGCGGGCATAATGCGGGTCATACTTTGGTGATTGATGGTGAAAAAACCGTATTGCACCTGATTCCATCAGGCATTTTACACGACAACGTAACATGTTTAATTGGTAATGGTGTTGTATTGGCACCTGATGCTTTGCTGAAAGAAATGGCTGAGCTTGAAGAAAAAGGTGTGCCGGTAAAAGATCGTCTTAAGCTCAGTTTGGCTTGCCCTCTGATCCTGCCATATCATGTGGCCTTGGATCAAGCGCGCGAGATTGCAAAAGGTGCCGATAAAATTGGTACTACGGGGCGTGGTATTGGTCCTGCTTATGAAGATAAAGTATCTCGACGTGGTTTGCGTCTAGGTGATCTGCTTGACCCAGAAGGTTTTGCGATTAAGTTAAAAGAAGTGATGGAATACCATAATTTTGTATTGGTAAATTTCTATAAAGTTGATTCGGTTGACTACCAGAAGACCTTGGATGACACGCTGGAAATGGCGAAGATAATATTACCGCTTGCTATTGATGTAACAGATGAACTGCATCAGTACCGTAAGGATGGTGAGAATATTCTATTTGAAGGTGCGCAAGGCTCTTTACTTGATATCGATCATGGTACATACCCTTTTGTTACCTCTTCAAATACCACCGCTGGTGGCACTGCGACGGGTAGTGGTTTTGGTCCGATGTATCTGGATTATATCCTTGGAATTACTAAGGCCTATACTACGCGTGTGGGATCAGGGCCTTTTCCGACCGAGTTATTTAATGATGAAGGCAAGCACCTTGCTGCCAAAGGTCATGAATTTGGTGCGACCACTGGACGAGCGAGACGTTGCGGTTGGTTTGATGCTGTTGGGCTTAGACATGCGATACAAATAAACTCTGTCTCTGGAATTTGTTTAACCAAGCTAGATGTATTGGATGGTTTAGAGACGATTAAAGTATGCGTGGCGTATAAAACCAAATCAGGCGCCGAGCTTAAACGACCTCCTTTAGATGCTAAAGGCTACGAAGAAGTCGAACCGATATTCGAATCATTGCCGGGTTGGACGGAAACGACACTTGGTGCGCAAAAGTTAGAAGATTTACCGCTTAATGCGCAAAATTATATAAAGTATATTGAAAAGATCATTGAAGCCCCTGTAGATATTATCTCAACTGGGCCTGATAGAAATGAAACGATTGTCTTAAAGCACCCATTTGCTTGATCTATCGATTAGTTTTTATTTGATCTGTCACTAGAAAACAAAAAGCCTCAACTGATTAAATGTTGAGGCTTTTTTATTGTTTCTCTTAAGTAAAAAATACTACTGCACGCTTCTGACTAACCTCACTCTATAGTCAAAATCTCTGTTAAGTGTCGCTGTGGTGCCTATGTTGAAATCAACACTCCAGCTGCCGTGATCGTTATTGTAGTCAGGAGATGCACTCCAGATAAATCGAGTGCCGGTATTTGGGAATATGCTTTCATTTACTGCGGGAGAAGTGCACTGTTCTTCTACTAGTGAAACTAATTCAGCTACATTAGGGATTCGCCAGTCGGCATAACCCGCAAAGCCGCCCGTCGTGTTGATGCTATTGGCTATTTGTAGTGCGCCTGACCAATTATGCTCTTCCATTAAGCCGTCATTACATTGGCTACCACTTAGACCTTCCAGGCATTGTTTCCACATTAAGGCGGTAGATGTATCGGTAATGGTACCGTCACCATGGACAACATATTGGGTGTCAGGTGACGTTTCTACCATCGTATCTGTATAGCAAACTTGGTCCGCTATACAGATGGTTGTCGGTAAAATAAAAATCAATCCGGTAGCAATACGAATTCCAGGGATATAGTGTAATAATTTATTCATAACCACCTCTTACCAGCCTTACTTGTCTGGCGTTTTGTCGATCAAAGCTAAATGAATTTCCGTAGTTGAAATAAACACCCCATGCGCTCGATGTTTCAAGTGCTAAGGGTGTAGAAGACCAAATGAACTCTCCGGCAGTGGGGAAATAGTTGGAATCAATCATTGGTATGGCGCTGCCATAGTCGATGATGCTGAGTAATTCTTTGCGAGTAGGAAGTCGCCAGTCGGCATAACCGCACCAGCCAAACTTATTCATTCGCGCAACAAATGCTTCGGTATTGCAGTAACTTTCAGTTTCTTCGCTGTTGTAGTCAAAGCATACTTCTCCTTGGCTATCAGCGAAACCTACAGCGCCTCCGTTGCTGCTTGGGTCCGAGTTATACCAGCTATAGTTGTCGTCAGCATCATTCAAACCTTCATCGCCAATTTCATCATTACCACCGGTTTTAATCTCCCACATCAATCCGGTTATGCTGTCTTGTACACAGCTCCATAGAGGGGCGCCGCTGTCTGTATCTACACCGTCGTCATCAAATTTTGTGAAACTGAAGCCGGCGCGTCCATCGCTGTCATCATTGTGGGTTAATTCTCTACCCAATGAGCAGTCTTGTTGCTCAACAACTTCACCCGAGCAGGTTGGGTTGTTTCCTGACGGGTAACTTGCTCCCCAGGTTATTCCCGTACCATTTACTTTTATATTGGTGGCTGGAATTGGGCCGACATTAACAATAACTTCGTCGAGTTCGGAATCTAACTTTCCGTCATTGACTACAAGCGAGAAAGTTAGTTGACCATCGGTATGCGCTTCAAAAATGGGGTTCTGGATAGTATCTCCGCTTAAAGTAATGCTGGGCCCGGAGGTTTGTGTCCATAAATAGGTGATGGTATCACCGTCTGGGTCTGAACTATTTTTACCTTTAAGGGCAACGATTGAAAGGCTACCAACATATCGATCCACCCCGGCATTAGCTATTGGTGGGCTATTGGCAGGTGTCACTGTTATGGCAACACTTGCAGATTCGGAGCTTAATAATCCATCGTTCACTGTTAGTGAAAATACATAGGTTCCTCCCTCAGCAGGTCCAGTGAATGTGGATGTTTGATTGCTAGGGTCATTGAGCTCAACTTCGTCCCCACTGGTTTGTTGCCATAGGTAGGTTATGTCATCATTTTCGGGGTCAGAACTTAAACTCCCATCAAGTGTGATTAAGCTATTTCCTTCAACTAGTTGAGCTGTACCGGCATTGGCGGTGGGTGCCAAATTCTGATCACTGACGGAAATAACAACGGAGTCAGATGCAGAGTTTGATACACCGTTGCTGACCACTAAGGTGAAGATTAGATTTGCATTGTTTGAGGGGGCTGTGAAAGTCGGCTGTTCTAGCGATGTTGAATCGAGGATGACACTTGTTCCTCCGGTTTGTCTCCAAGAGTAGATTAGTACATTACCGTCAGGCTCATGGCTTGCTGAGCCATCTAGCGTTACTACGCTATTGCTATGTACGTTTTGGTCTAAACCTGCGTTAGCAACTAATTCGCTATCTATAGCCGAGATTGAGATAGAAACTGTATCAGGGCTGGAATTCTGAATAGCGTCATTCACAGTGAGCGAAAAAATAACTGTTCCACCTTCTTCAGGTGCGATAAAGCTAGGGTTTGATGTGTTGTCATTGGTCAAAGTAGCATTTGGACCGGCAGTTTGTTGCCAGTGATAGCTTAAATCTTCAGCCTCTGGGTCGGAACTGTTTGCCCCGTTCAATAACACGATGTCATTTCCGTTCACGTTTTGGTATGCACCAGCGTCTGCAATCGGGATTTCATTTGTGATGATTTGCGTTACCTGAATTTCTACCGTGTCGGTTAATGAGGTGAGCGAGCCGTTATCGACAAACAGTGAAAATGTGAGTGTTTCGTTGGTATTGGCTGAGGTGAAGCTAGGAGACTCTGAGGTGTTTGAGTCTAGCGTGGCAGTCGTTCCGGTAGTTTGTTGCCAATGAAAATTTAGGTCGTTACCTTCAGGGTCATAACTTTGTTGACCATTAAGTGTGACGGTTTGGTTTCCATTTACCTGTTGGTTCTCTCCCGCATGGGCAATGGGTGAGAGGTTAGTGTTTGGATCAGGATCAGTTGTAGGATCAGGATCAGTTGTAGGATCAGGATCAGTTGTAGGATCAGGATCAGTTGTAGGATCAGGATCTGTAGTAGGATCAGTAGTAGGGTCAGGATCGGTTGTAGGACCAGGGTCGATTGTAGGTTCAGGATCGGTTGTAGGATCAGGATCAGTTGTAGGGTCAGGATCGGTTGTAGGATCAGGATCAGGATCGGTTGAGGTATCAATGCTGGTAATGACCGTCACACTGACGGTGTCCGCAATCGAGATGACTTTGCCATCATCAATGACGAGTTGATAACTTAATATCTCATTGGTAGCTGGCGCAATGAAGCTAGGCGTGTCGTCTGATTCAGAGCTTAAATCGACGACAGGGCCGCTTACTTGTTGCCATTTATAAATAATACGGTCACCATCAGGGTCATAACTTTTAGAACCGTCGAGAGAGGCAAGTTTATTTTCGACTACGGTAAGGTCTGAGCCAGCATTCGCAACTGGGCGAAGGTTTTCACTTTTCTTTTTTTCGCTGTCACTTGTCGAGCTGCCCTGACACGCCGCTAACATAGTGGATAATATTATTGGCCAAAAATAAGTTGATATGGCTTTCATCTCTTCATTACCTATTTAAACAAGTTGCCTTAAAAAGAAATAATGCAGGAAATAGGCCATGTGCTTTGTTAGATACTGTATTTAGGCGCTATCATTAAAAATGTATCAGGGTCTTATTGATTTGGAGTGAAGATGTATGAATATAGATTTATTTGAGCAAGGCCTGCCGTTTTATCTGTTCGGTAGCACGGGGGTTGTTGCGCTTTTATTGATAGCTTGGTTTCGCACTAATGCATTGTTACGCCGTGCGGAATTAAAGTTAAGTCTCTCAAATTCAGCGTCTTCATCAGAACAGGTTAGAAATTTAGACTTGGCTGAACGAAATGATCGATTAGAGTCAGAACTAGCCGTACTTCGAGATAGCTTTCAAGTCTTAAATGTAGAATATGCTGAACTAAAGACGTCTTTAAAAGAAAGAACAATGCAGCATCAACAGCAGCTTTCCATGTTTGATCAACAAAAGAAAGCGCTTGAAAAAGAGTTCGAACTTTTAGCGAATAGGATTTTTGATGAAAAGGGTGCGCGCTTTACTCAGGCTAGCCAGCTCTCCTTAGATGGTTTGCTGAAACCGTTTAGGGAGCAAATTAGTGAGTTCAGAGCGCGCGTAGATGGTATACACAAGGAGAATAATGAATCGACTGGCAGCTTAAAGAAAGAGCTTGAACAGTTAAGGGCTTTAAACCAGAAAATGACAGAGGATGCGCAAAACTTAACGGATGCCCTGAAAGGAGATAAGAAAAAATTAGGTGGTTGGGGTGAGGTGCAGCTTGAAAGAACGCTTGAGTTAGCGGGCTTACTTAAAGGCGAACATTTTGATACCCAGGTCTACTTCAAAAATACCAAAGGCAAAACTAACTATCCTGACTTTGTGATCAAGCTACCTGATGGCAAGCACTTGGTTATAGACAGTAAGGTTTCTCTTGTTGCCTATGATGCCGCTACTTCAGCGAATACCCTTGAAGAACGGAATGTCGCCTTGAGTACTCATGTGAAAGCAGTTCGTCAACATGTAAGCGATTTAGCCGAGAAAGATTATAGTCAACTATTGGGGATGGAAAGCCCAAATTTTGTGCTGATGTTTTTACCGATAGAGCCAGCATACATTGAAGCCGTTAAACATAGTCCAGAGCTATATGATGAGGCATACCGGAAAGGAGTGGTACTGGTTACTCACAGTACGATGATGCCAATTTTACGAACAGTGTCGAATTTATGGGTGCTTGACAAGAGTCATGCTGAATCGAGAGAGTTGAGTGAAAAGGCTGGGGATATTTATAATCAAGTTTGTGTGATAGCGGAACGTTTAAACAAACTTGGGAATACCATGATGACCGCAAACAAACAGTATAACTCTGTCGTGGTGGCATTAACGGGTCAGCAGGGCTTACATGGCAAGGTTGAGCGTTTTAGTCGGCTGTCAATAGAGGCAACTAAAGCGATGCCGGACCTGATGCCAATACACGATGATATAGAAAATGACCGGCTTTCTCTTATTGTTGAGAAATGATTAATAATTGATCTAAAAAAGCTTACGGAAATGTTAGTTTTTGAATTTTGTTTTGTGACTTAATCCATAGTTTAAATATATGCTAAAAAAATATAAAAAAAAGTGTTTTTTCCAATGACCGCATGTGTACTTTTTGGTAGAGTCATGTGCGTAATATTTAGTCATCACTAGTATCAAGCAGATATAAAAATAAGATTAACGATGTTGAGTTTTCTGACGGTTATTTTCTTTACCGCCACACCATACTTAACAGGCTTATCCGATAGGGAAAATGATGTTCATGAATTCTTATATCCATTTATTGGAAGCTTCGACGCTTCTGTTAGTTTTTGTTTTGGTGCTTAAGGTTTATTATGCCTATGCCGAATTTTACCAAACGCACAAAATTGCTTCCGACCAGGGTCTAGTACTGCCAGTTGAGCGAACATTACCCTTGGCTGAAAAAAAATCCTTACTTGCTTTTGAAAAGAGCGCCAGCATCGCAGAAGAAAAACGCTCTGTTCGTGCATCAATCCGTGTGCCAAATGTTAAGCCCGCAGAAATATCGAATGCCAATGAAATATTGAATGATTATATCGGTGAGTTTTTTACTGAGACTAAACCGCTAGATATTAACGCTTACCGTGCTGATGTGAAAGAAACAGCGGAAATTAAGGTCCCTGATCAGAATGAAATTATCGTAATGGATACCTTACCCGTGGGCTCTTTGGACGTAGCGCTAAATGATTCAGTTAGTGATAATGACGAAAGTATAGAGGTTATTCCATTGTTAACTACGCCGCTATTACCTGAGCCGGTAGTACAGGTTTCCAATGTGCCCATTCTTGAGCAAGAAGATAAAACTGCATCGGAAGATGATTCCGTGATTACAGTTGCTTCAACTCAAACGTCTACGTTAAAAGGCGCTAACAACATTATGTCAGATAAAGTTGTGCATGCTATGTTAGATGAAGCTAAACTGGTGTGTGTGTCGTAAACAGCATAGGCTTTACTTTGTTAAAACTTACTATTTTACTTTTTTGTATTTCATTTGCAGTCAATGCGACCCGATTACCTCCTGAGCATGAAGTTGCCCGATTAATGCTGTCTATTGAGTCTTCAGTAGAGAGTTCTGATTGGGAGAAAGCAAAACGACTACTGGAAACTTTGAAGGATATTGAGATAGAGCACCCTGTAGCGTCCCTGTATTTTAGTGGTTTGGTATATTTCAATTTTGAACAATTTTATGTTGCCCAGGAATTCTTGGAGCAGTATGTTGTCAAAGCGGGAATGAGTGGGGAGCATTACTCTGCCTCTTTGAGGTTGATAACGCTTGCAGAAGAGTTAGATCAAACGACTAAGCAGAGCCTTCAAAGCGCAGAACTGCATATAAAGCCAACTCAAATCATGCCGACTGAACAACAGACTTATATTCAATCTCTGCTGAGCTTGTTTTTAACAGAAGATCCTGTTGTGGCGCTGCAGCTACAGTTAAATAGTCTATTAACATCTCACCCTTTTACTGGCTCAAGAATTAAAAAACCGAAGCATCAAGAAGGTGTTAAATATCGCTTAACGGTAAAAGACCGAACAATACAATTGCAAATAAAAACCTTTAGATATGGGTTGCCTGCTTTGAGCACCAACAATGTAGATATACTCGGATTAGATCCATTTATTCGATATGAATGTTCTAGTCAAGAATATGCTTGCTGGGTATATCATCCCGCTAACGGTTTTGATCGCTGGCTTATCATTGACTACCAAGAGTCTGTGGTAAAAGAGTTAAGTCAGGCTCTGACCAAATTGATCCAAACATTACAGCAATCCTATTGAAAATAGCTAATGTGTGATTACAGTTTTAAGAGCGTTAAGGCTGCAACAATGCACACGGTTATAATCATCACGCCAAGTATGATCTTGCTTGTATGGCTCTTGACTTGCTTATTCGCTTGATCCTGTCCCGAAATCCAGTCTTGTTTACCATTTGACACGAGTCGTTTGGGTTTAACTTTTTTGTTTGTGGGCTTATTGCTAGTTTGGTTTGCTGTTTTATTAGCCTGCTTTGCTTGGGCTGTTTTATTTGGTGCGGGTGCCATTCGAATGATCGTTCTATTTGGGTCTAGTGCTTTTGCTGGTCCGCTAACTTCAAAAGTTAAAACATCAAGTTTTATTTTATCCCCAGCGTGTACTTCCGCTTCAGATATGCGTTTCCCATTTAGATAAGTGCCGTTTGATGAGTCTAGGTCTTTTAGAAATAATTGGTTATCTCTGACTTCTAATGATAAATGTTTACGAGAAAGGTGCTCGATCGGGAGAGTGATGTTACAGCTTGGGTCTCGGCCCACTATGGTGGTCTTCTCGATCAGAAACCGGTTTTGCTCTAACCAACTGGCACTTGAGTAGATAGACCATCCGTTAGTGAAGTTTGTGGTGGAAGCGGATTTCTTTTGTTCGAGTAATGTTTTCGGGTCAATTAACTCTAACTCAACGTCACCTATTTTTATGATGTCTTTGGCGTGAAGGGTGGCGTGTCTAGGGACTGGTTTACCATTCAGTAGTAAAGAGGGGGTGCCAGCGGTATTTATGATAGTGATATTGTCGAGTTCATTTTTTATTTCAACATGAAACTCTTGTACACTTTTATCATCAATCATTAGGCTGTTGGTGCTTGACTTTCCAATGGTGAACTTTTTATCTACTAGCCAAACCGACTCTCTTCGACGATCCCTGAATTGGAGTTTTAACATATGCGCTATTATTCCCGAAATACTGTATTAACTTATTGCACTATAAGGAGTTACTTTTAAGTATAGCTATAAGTTATAGGTCTACTAATTTCCTGATAATTTTTTTGTAACTGATTGAAACACACTTATTTTTAAGTAGACTTGATGCTAATTTCTAGGTCATTAGTTTGTGGTTTGTCTATACTTAAGCACAAAGTTAACTATTGTTTGTGATTCAAGTTGTTTTTTAATTAGGTGGAAATCAAATAAAAAATGTACCAAGGTGTATGGTTTAATTATCAAGTGCTAAAAACTAAAAGGGTTTCTAAGGTCCATTATGCTTGAATCCAAATCGATTACTCATCAAGGCCTAGTTCGTGAGCGTAATGAAGATAGTCTTGTTAATAATGAAAGTTTGGGTTTGTGGGTTATTGCGGATGGCGTGGGTGGCAATGCTCATGGTGATGTGGCCAGTCAACTGGTTGTGCAAACGATTGAGCGTTCTGTTCGTCAAGGGGCAGATCTAGGTACTGCGCTTATTAAGTCAAACGAGGTAATAACCTCTGCAGTCCAGAGACAACCTGAATTGGTAGGCATGGCAACAACAGCTGTTGCTTGTCATTTTCATGGGCATCAGTTTGAATTAGCGTGGGTCGGGGATAGTCGGGCTTATCTGATCGATTCAAATGGTATCTACCAACTGACTCGCGATCATAATCGAGCCAATCAATTACTAGAAACGGGTGAGATTGAAGCGGATGAATTTAGAGATCATCCTGGACAGCATGAGTTGACTCAAGCCTTGGGGCAAATGAGTTTGGAGCGTATTCCTAAAAATCTCGGTGAATTACATGAAGGCGATTTTTTGCTTTTATGTACTGATGGTTTAACCGGTGTGATGACGGATGAGGCTATTTATAAAGTTGTCCAGGAATCGAAAACCATCGATGCGGCTGCTGATGTACTGCTTTCAGAGGTCTTAGATGGTGGCGCTCCTGATAATGTAACCTTTTCTCTTATCCAGTTTTGTGAAGAAACAAATAAGATAAAAGCAAGTGACTTCAAAAACGTGCCTCAATTTACTAACAACAAGTTGACTATTGCTAACAATTATAGACGACCTTTTGATCAAAATGCTTATATAAAGCACTGTAAAAAGCGTCCAATGTTGCTTGCTTTGATTATTTTCTCAATTTGTTTCTTGCTTTTTTTTATGTGATAGGGAATTAGATGAAAGAGGGACGTTACGAATATCTTGAAGAAATAGGGGCAGGCGGAATGGCGACTGTCTATCGAGGAATGCAGCGCTCCTTGAATCGGCCAGTCGCCATTAAAGTGCTCTCTGCCACGCTTTCGGATAATCCCGCTATCATAAAACTTTTTAAACGTGAATCGTTGATCATAGCGCGTTTAAATCATCCCAATATTATCCATGTTATCGATAGGGGAACGACCAGTAAGGGTCGCCCGGTATTTGTCATGGAGTTTGTTGAAGGCATCAATTTAGCCGACGGTATTGCTGGCGGTAATTTTGACTTTAATGAGAAAGTAGATATCGCCATACAGATTTGTAAAGGTGTTGCCTATGCACATAAGTTGGATGTAATTCATCGAGACATAAAGCCCGCCAATGTCATTGTTGATAATGAAGGTTTTGCGCGATTATTGGACTTTGGGATCGCTTCTTTTTTTGAGGTAGATAAAGATGAGAATGCCCCTGAATCCCGAATGATCATGGGGACGGAAGCCTATATGGCGCCTGAGCAGCATCAAGGTATTGCTAAGACAACCACATTAAGTGATATATATTCTATTGGGGTGGTGATGCATGAGCTGTTCACAGGCGTATTACCAGCCCCTAATAATCCCGGCTTAAGTCACTTTGATCCCAGTATCTCCCCCAAGCTAGTTAAATTAATTGAAAAATGCCTCTCATTTGACGCGTCTGATAGGCCGCCTTCTGTGGAAGAGGTCAAAACAGAAATACTGCGCGCCATGAAAGGTCAGCACATAGCTGAGGAACAGGTTAATCGAGCTGGAGAAGGTCTGGCGGCGATTCAAAGTAAGTTTGGCCTCTTGGATGTTATGCAAGAAGATAAGTATGGATCTGCTTATTTATATGAAGATAAAACATCTCAGAAGTTATTAGTGATTAAAAAGAAGACCTCATCTACTGGTGGCTATAGAGAAGCGAAAGTGCTGCAAAGCTTGAAGCACCCAAACGTAGTGAATATTTTGGGGACGTCTAAAAATGACAAGGTTTTTATTGTCGTTATGGAATATGTTTCGGGTGGAAGTCTTAAGGATAGGTTGATTGAACCCATGGAGATGCAGTCCTTTTTAAAGATAGCCATACAAACATGTAACGCGTTGGCTTTTGCACATAAGAATCGAATATACCATGGGAATTTGCGGCCAAGTAATATTTTGCTGACTGCGGACTTTCAAGTGAAGGTAAGCGATTTTGGCTTAGATGAGCATTATCGAGTAAAGAAAAAAGAGGAAAATTGGTATGGAGATGCGAGTACTACCGTTGATGAACTTTCAGATATTTACTCTTTAGGGGCTATTTTATATCACGCGTTGACGGGTGTCCCACCTACTTTCAAGGATGGTGTATTGGTTAAACCTCAGGTATTTATACAGTTGCCATTAGACCTTCAAGAACTGTTCAGCAGGATACTATCAAAAAAACGTGAATACAGGCCACAGAGCGTAGAGGCCATTTCGTCAGAATTATTGCCTTTCATTGTCGAGCAAGAAACTGAAATAAAATCAGGTCCTGCTGAAATAATAGAACAGGTAAAAAATACTGTAATTGAATATAAACGTGTGAATTGGATAACTATTTTATTCGGGGTGGTCATGTCAGTATCCATTATTTTGAATGTTTTACTACTGACCAAAGGTGGTGGTGGGGTGAGGCGAGAAATTCTGACTCACCTGAAATCACTTTTTTCAGGATTTTAAAACGCAACAATGCCATTACAGAACAGTCACAGATACAAAAAAAATGGAAACAATTACAGAGATCTTAATTTAGTTATTTAAATTTATGCCAACACCTTCTATTATGGCAAGCTTCATGAAATATATTAGAATAAAGACGGAATTATCAACACTCAAACAATAGGGCTACTGATATCACCATGACCTCACAGAAACAAGTAAAACTACCTCTCGAGCAAGTCTATCGATGGGAAAAAGCAAAAGCGGATGACATTTATCTAACGCAACCCATGGGGAATGGCGTAGTTCAAGAATACACTTGGAATCGTGCTATTGGTGAAGCGAGGAGGATGGCAAGTTATCTTATCTCATTGAATCTTCCACCGAAGAGCAAAGTCGGTATTTTATCCAAGAATTGCGCTCATTGGATTATGAATGATATTGCTATCTGGATGGCGGGTCATGTCTGCGTACCTCTTTATCCTACTTTAAATGCTGATACCGTTAGTTATATCCTAGAGCATAGTGAAACTAAGTTGCTTTTTGTCGGTAAGTTAGATGATTGGGAATCGATGAAGCCGGGTGTGCCAGATGACATGCCTTGTATATCTTACCCTCTTAGCCCTAAATCAGATTATCCTAGCTGGGACAACCTCGTCGCTGAGCATGCTCCGATGAAGGAAGACACTGTTCGTGAGGCTGATGAGTTAGCGACGATTGTGTATACCTCAGGGAGCACTGGTCAGCCAAAAGGTGTTATGTTGTCATTTAATGCTTTGGGTGTAGCCGCGAGTGGTGTTGCTGAAGCCTTGGATATTAAGTCTTCAGACAGGATGTTATCTTATTTGCCTTTAGCGCACGTATTTGAGCGTTATGCAGTTGAACAGTCTTCGATTCATATTGGTGCTCAACTTTATTTTGCCGAAGCCTTGGATACCTTCCTTGATGACTTGCGTCGTGCACGCCCAACGGTATTTATTTCTGTTCCAAGGCTCTGGTCTAAATTCCAGTTAGGAATTTTCAAAAAATTACCACCGAAAAAACTCAATCGATTGTTAAAGATACCGATAGTTTCTAAACTTATTAAGAAGAAGGTATTAACTGCCTTAGGTTTAGAGCATTGTCGGTTTGCTGGTAGCGGTTCAGCTCCGTTGTCAGCGGATATTATCAACTGGTATCGAGCGCTTGGCCTAGAGTTGCTAGAAGGTTATGGCATGTCTGAGAACTTTGCTTACTCGCATATTTCACTGCCTGGCCGCTCTAGAGTTGGCTACGTAGGAGAGCCGCTTCCTGGTGTTAAACAACGTATTTCTGAAATTGGTGAAATTGAAATTGATAGCCCCGCAAATATGATGGGTTACTTTAAACAAGATGATAAAACGAAAGAAACCTTTACGGAAGATGGTTTCTTATTGACAGGTGATAAAGGCGAAATTGATGAAGCAGGACGTCTTAAAATTACCGGTCGAATAAAAGAAATCTTCAAAACAAGTAAGGGCAAATATGTCGCACCTGCACCGATTGAGAATAAGTTGATCGGCCATGATGTGATAGAAATGGTCTGTGTGGCGGGAGATAGTTGTCCTCAACCCCATGCATTAATGATGCTGTCTGATGATACCTTTAGTAAGCATGCTGATCCTGCTTTCAGAAAGGAAGTAGAGTCAAGTTTGATTCAGTTAATGGCGGATGTTAATAAAACCGTTGACCCGCATGAAGCGCTTCAATTTATGGTAGTTGTCAAACAGCAATGGCTGATTGAGAATGACTTCCTAACGCCTACCATGAAAATCAAGCGTAATATCATTGAAGATACTTATAAGCCTCTTCAGGATGAGTGGTATGGCAGAAAGCAAAAGCTTATTTGGGAATAAGATTGTTGGATTAAATAGATAAAAAAGGAGAGCTTCGGCTCTCCTTTTTTATATCTGTGCAATCTTAAAATAAGACAAAGGCTATCTAATTGATGCCTTTTTTATTGATACTTTTATCTAAAAGCATCACGGGAACAATACCGACTATAACAATAACCAAAGCAGATAGAGCGCTTTGTTCTAGTAACTCATCTGATGCAAATTGATAAACTTGTGTTGCTAAGGTCTCAAAATTGAACGGCCTAAGGATTAATGTAGCGGGTAACTCTTTTAAACAATCAACAAACACAACCAGCATGCCGGTAAGTGCTCCGCGTTTGATAATAGGGAGGTGAACTTTAATGAGGGTTTGAAAATGACTGTATCCAAGTGAGCGTGAAGCCATATCCATATTCGGGGTTACTTTGCCCAGACTACTCTCTATGGCACCAGAAGATACGGCCAGAAAACGTACCGAGTACGAAAATATAATGGCGAAAGCGGTACCGCTGAGAATTAAACCGCTTGAAAATTGGAAGTATTCTCGCATGGCGCCATCAACTAAATTATCGAATGCCGCAAACGGTATGATAATGCCTATTGCGAGTACTGTTCCGGGGACGGCATAACCAAGGCTGGAAAAGTTTACTAAAAATTGGGTGGCTTTGTTCTTGTTCAATCTATTGGTGTAAGCCAGCACAATGCCTAACAATAAGGTAATTACTGAGGCGGCGGCTGCCAAGGAAAAACTATTTAGGGCATAAGTGAAAAAGCTATCGGTCCATGATGTATCGAAATACTGAACTGCATAAAAACTGAGTAATGTGAAAGGTACGATAAAGCCAAACAATACCGGTATAAATGCACACAAAAAGGCTATTACTGCTTTCAGGCCGGATAACTTTACGCTTTTAATGGGGTCGCCTTGGCCGCGAGGGTGAAATTGTTTTTGCTTACGCCTTGAATACCGTTCCAGTGAGATTAATATTACGACTACTGCAACCATTAATAGCGCAATTTGAGCTGCGCCACCAATGTTACCCATATTGAGCCAAGTATCATATAAGCCTGCTGTAAGGGTTCTAACAGCAAAGTAATCTACGGTGCCAAAATCATTGAGTGTTTCCATTAAAACTAAAGATAAGCCAACTGCAATAGCTGGGCGTGCAATAGGGAGCGAAACTCGGAAAAAAAACTGAATTGGACCGGCTCCGAGGCTTCTTGATATACGGTACAGTGAAACGGATTGCTCTAAGAAAGCGGCTCGGGCAAGCATATAAATATAGGGATATAACACCAACGACATCATCATAATGGCGCCGCCCATACTTCTGATTTCAGGAAACCAGTAATCTTGTGCAGATGACCAGCCAAATAATGCGCGTAATGCATTCTGTACAGGGCCGGCATATTCTAAGAAGTCGGTGTAGGTATAGGCAATTACGTATGCGGGCACTGAAAAAGGAAGTAATAACGCCCAGCTGAAGTATTTTTTTCCAGGGAAGTCATACATAGCAATAAGCCAGGCAGTGCCTATCCCTATAATGAGCGTTAATGAACCAACCCCAAGCATTAAGATGATGGTGTTTTTTAAGTAGGAGGGTAATACAGTGTTAAAAAGGTGAGGCCATGCATTTTCGTCGGGAAACAAGGCTAAATAAAATACTGCAAAAATCGGTAGGCTAATACAAGCTGCAATGGCTAATGAAGATAAAAACCAAGGGCGTTGATCCGCTTGCAGCTTGAAATTTAACAACATAACATGGAGAGAGCTCAAAAAAAATCAGTATTTAGAAAAACTAAAAAGCGGCGTTAGCCACTTTTTCTTATTAACTAACAATAGACGATTTTACTCATCAAAGGCAACTTGGTCGACCAATTTGGCCGCAAGTTTTCTGTTTTTAGCGATATCCTTTAATGCTAACGAGTCAGCTTTGAATGTTCCCCAAGATTGGACCAGTTTTGACGGCGCAACTTTAGGGTTAACAGGGTATTCATAGTTCTGCTCAGCGTACATATTTTGGGCGAATTCTTCTGTTAAAAACTCCATTAGTTTGATCGCATTTTCTTTGTTTGGTGCGCTTTTAGTTAATGCCATTCCGCTGATATTGACATGTGTTCCACGATTATTTTGATTTGGGAAGGTTAAGTGAACGGCATTGGCCCATTCAAATTGCTCTTTATCATTTATCATTTTGCCATAGTAATAATTATTACCTAATGATAAATCGCAAACACCTTCTTTAATTGCTTTTACCTGTGCGCGGTCATTACCCTGGGGCTTTCTGGCTAAGTTTGACTTCACGCCTTTTAGCCATTCAACTGTTTTGGCTTCACCATGGTGGGATATCATGGAGGCAATCAGGCCAAGGTTATAAGGGTGCTTTCCACTTCGGGTGCAAATTTTCCCTTTCCAGTCAGCATTGGCAAGGTCTTCATAAGATTGAATTTTAGATAAATTAGCTCGGTCTTTGGATACATAAATTGAGCGAGTTCGAGTTGTTAAGCCAAACCACTTACCTTCAGGGTCGCGATATTGCGCCGGGATATTGTTAGATAGAACCTCTGACGTGACACTTTGAACCACATCTTTGTTGACAACATCTGAAAGCCGGCCAATGTCAACGGTGAATACCAAATCAGCCGGAGAGTTTTTTCCTTCCCTTGCTAATCTCTCAGACAATCCCTTTTTTGCAAAGACAACATTAACTTTAATGTTAGTTTTTTTTGTAAACTCATCAAAAATAGGTTGGACCAGAAAAGGTTGGCGGTAAGAATAGACATTCACTTCTTTGGCTTGAGCGTGTGACGAAAAAAATATCGTCAGGATGAGTGTCAGGCTGAAGCTATATTTAATAAGAGCGATTGATATCTTAGGCATAGTTGCGTCCATTTATGAATGTAAATCTAAACAAGAAGTATTCTTAATAAAAAAACGCATAGAGTCAAGTTTTTTAGTGTTATTCTTGATAGCTATCAATTAGGGCAAGCGTTAATATACTGCTTTGAGGGTATAGACACTCATTGTTCGCTTATGGATCAGGCTTGTAAGGATCCATTGTCATTTATATACCAATTACTGATTTAAGAATTGAGCTTAGCTGAATGTATCATTTTAGAAAGTTGACAGCTGTATTGTTATTTTTATCTTTGTCAGCTTGTGCCACAAAAGATTATGTCACTCATTACGGGATTTTTACGGCTGAAAACTCTTTGGGTGAAGAGCGTCAATTTCGTGTGCATTGGCAAAAGGTAAGATATGAGGGGTGGACGGAAAATACCTTTAGAGCATTTCCTGTGGTATTGGAAACGCAATGTAGCAAACGAAAGATATATTTATATGACGCTTCATTTGGTGAGGGGAGGCGTTGCAATGGTGATAATGAGAACGATATTCAATACTGTGGTGACAGCCAACTAGATATGGATCGTAGAGGGCTTGAGGTAGAGGATCATACGGAGTGTCTTAGTATCACCGACCGGCATGGTTCTAAAGATATTCTTTCGCTAAGGGGGGATGTATTGATAAACGTAACTTGTCGACCAAAAATAACGGAGAAACAGGGGTTGGATCAAAAGATTAACCTGGATTATTTGTTAACATCGGAAGTGCCTTATACGGTTTCTACAAAATATATACTCGGAGGAGATGGCGATGTGGATAAAATCATTCCAGAACTTTCTACTCATTCATCAATTTGTGACCCTGATAGCTGATCTACTTAACGTCAATTCATAAAGAGCATCTACCGCGCTATTTCTGTATGAGCACTAGTTAGTGCCCATCCAGAAATGACACCTACTGCGGACGTCCCAAAATCCGAAACTGGCAACCACAAAATACAGTTGTTTAGAATAACTAAACGTCAATATACTGTGGCACCATTTTCAAATTCTGGAACACCCTCGCTACGGCGCTATTTCTGTATGAGCACTAGTTAAAGTTATTTATGTGATCGATTCGGCATAACTAACAAAGTCTACCTTGTTGTTACCAGTACTTACAAAATCCTACGAGCGACAGTGGAGTTTAGGCTTGTTTTTGTCAAAATACAGCTATTAGAAATACTTTGAATTTTGACCCGGCAGGTACTGACATGAGCACTAATCGTGTAAAAGTAGAGGTGAACTCTTTAAAAGAAGGAATGTTTGTTGCGGACCTTGATCGCCCGTGGCATGAAACACCCTTTCCTTTACAAGGATTTTATATTCGTGTCGATGACGATGTAAAAGCATTATCGGGATATTGTAAGTCCGTTTATGTAGATATTCTCAAACAGAAATCGAAGCCCGTTTTTGAAAAACATGCTCGGTTTAACCCAGACGAAAGTGTTGTTCGGAAAAATCCATCGAATGATCATCAGGTAATTGACTTACCACCGATCATTATAAAATCCCCGCAAACATATTGTGTACAAGCTTCTATTAAGAAAGAGGTGTCAAGAGCTACTAAATTACATCGTCATGTTTATGATGCTATCGATCACATTTTCTCTTCGATAGCGGATGGCGGCGATGTGTCGGCTAAAGAAACGGAAAGTGTTGCTTCAGGAATGGTTGAAAGTGTCTTGCGTAATCCAGATGCACTCGTTTGGTTAGCCAAAATGAATGATGAAGATTCTCATAGCTATCAGCATTCAGTAAAAGCATCAATCTGGGCATTGGTTTTTGGTCGTCACCTGGGTTTAAAAAAATCAATGTTGAAAACTCTAGCGATGGGCGTATTGCTTTCTCATATCGGTAAGGCAAAGATCGATTATGAGTTGCTTGAAAGTAGTAGTACTCTAAGCGGTGATGAGCTCGATTGTTATCAGCAATATGTACAGCATAGCGTAGCATTAGTTTCATCAATGAAAAACATGGACGCAGGTGTCTCCTCGATAGTGGAGTATCATAAAGAGCGTCACAATGGCACCGGTTTTCCCAAAGGGGTGACGGGTGATAAAATTCCAATGTTGGCGAAAATTGCAGGCTTAGTCGACTACTATCAAGAGTTGATTTCGCCTCGGAATAATTCTTTAGGTATGTCGCCTTTAGATGCGGTATCAGAGCTGTATCAACTTCGAAATATCGCCTTTCAGAAAGATTTGGTCGAACGCTTCATTGAAGCTGTAGGGGTTTATCCTACCGGGACCTTGGTAGAGCTCAGCTCCCAAGAGGTTGGTATCGTGACTGGGCATAATTTGGATAGACGACTTCAACCAAAAATAATGGTTGTATTGGATGAGCATAAGCAGCCTTTGAAATCCGGAAAAGTAATCGACCTTAAAATTCGTAATCGGCTAAAACTTCAAAGTAGGCCTTTATTCATTAAAGAAAGTTTACCAAAAGGTGCGTATGATATTGATGAAAATCAATATCTCCTTAGCGGCGCAACTTCTCGATGGAGTTGGAAGCATATTTCGGGCGCGTTAGCTAGTTAGTGTTTACTGTTAAGATGTGAAATGGAACAAAGCTATAGATACTGTAGTACGTGTTTGAAGGCCAAAGTAGCATGTGTTTGTACTTGGATTTCACGCCAAAAAAATAACTACCCAATTTTGGTATTGCAGCATTGTGATGAAAAGAAAAAACCACTTGGAACTGCCAAATTACTAACGCTGGGCTTGAAAAAAGCGGTCTTACTTTCAGGTCTAGACTTCTCGACTGTTATTTTCCAAGAAAGCCTTAAACAGTTTAACTGCCATAATCCTATTTTACTCTACCCTAGAGCCTTTGAAACATCCCCCTTTCACCTGAATGTCGACCTAGCGGACTCAAATTCTGAGAATCATAATCTCAGTAATCCCCGCTTGTCAGAACGTTTTGACTGCGTCATATTATTAGACGGTACTTGGCGTAATACCCGAGAAATATTGCTGCGTAACCCATGGTTAAAAGACTTGCCTACTCTAGCGCTACAAAATGTTGGAGAAAGTCGATATCGGATACGTAAAACTAAAGGGAGAGGAGAGCTTGCAACAATTGAAGCGGCTGCTAAATTATTAACTGTTCTTGAGAGCGATTTTAGTGCTGATGATTTATTAAGGCCCTTTGAAAAAATGATTCAATACCAGATTTCAAAAATGGGTTTTGAGGTATATAAGCGAAATTATCAATAAGCCAGGCATTCGTTCTTCACTGTTTGGCTTGAAAATAATAAAAATGACTCCATCAAACTGTTCTGGCTTATCGGCTGTCCGATTTACATTTAGCCCAGGTACCCTATATAGGAACAAACATGATCAAAGCTTTGGAGATATCTAAGCTCAGTAAAATATATGCAGGTGGGCATCAGGCGCTCAATGACATTAGCTTTTCGGTAGAACAAGGTGACTTTTTTGCTCTACTTGGACCAAATGGCGCCGGAAAATCGACAATACTGGGTATTGTTTCTTCCCTAGTTAATAAGACGTCTGGTCAAGTGAATATATTTGGCTACGACTTGGATAAAGATCTCGTAAAAGCCAAGACGTGTTTGGGTGTAGTGCCGCAAGAGTTTAATTTTAATCAGTTTGAAAAAGTGGGTGATATTCTCATTACCCAGGCGGGTTATTACGGTATACCAGCCAAAGTAGCCAAAGAAAAGTGTGATTTTTATTTAAAAAAATTAGGCTTGTGGGAAAAACGTGATGTGCCATCCCGCATGTTATCTGGTGGTATGAAACGACGCTTGATGATTGCAAGAGCCTTGGTGCATGAACCTAAATTGTTAATTCTTGATGAACCAACAGCTGGGGTCGATATTGAGCTGAGACGATCCATGTGGGAGTTTTTAAAGGAAATTAATGCTCAGGGAACCACGATTATTCTAACGACACACTACTTGGAAGAAGCTGAAGCTTTATGTCGTAATATCGCCATCATTAACCAAGGTAGTATTCTTGAGAATACCAGTAAGAAGTTACTGCTTCAGTCTATGAATATTGAAACATTTATCCTTGAGCTGGACCGCAGTCTTGACCAGCTTCCAGAGGTGGAGGGTTTTGAAGTGCGTTTAAATGAAGACGGTGGCTTGGAGGTAGATATTAACAAAGGCGATAATATCAACCAGTTGTTTGAAAAGCTTAAACCATTTGATTGGAGTGTGATCAGTATCAGGAGTCGTTCTAACAGGCTTGAAGAACTGTTTTTGGATTTAGTTCAAGCCGGTAACCAAGCTTAATCATCAAGGGAATAAGTAATGACAATTCAGCAACTATGGGTGGCATTCTCGACAATTTTTGTCAAAGAAATTCGTCGCTTTACCCGAATATGGGTGCAAACATTATTACCACCAGCCATTATGATGGCTTTGTATTTTGTGATTTTCGGTAACTTGATTGGCTCCAGAATTGGCAATATGGGTGGCTTTGATTATATGGAGTTTATTGTTCCTGGTTTAATCATGATGTCGGTGATAACCAACTCTTATGGCAATGTTGTTTCCTCTTTTTTTGGCATGAAATTTCAGCATAGCATTGAAGAAATATTAGTCTCACCAGTACCAAATTGGGTGGTCTTGCTTGGTTATGTTATGGGGGGCGTTGGGCGAGGTTTGGCGGTTGGGTTTATTGTTACCCTTCTATCACTTGGTTTCACCGATCTTAGTATTGATCACATATGGGTGACAATTAGTGTGGTATTTTTGACTGCTGTGTTGTTTTCTATTGCGGGTCTTATTAATGCAATTTTCGCCACTAAATTTGACGATATTTCAATAGTTCCTACTTTTGTTCTCACGCCGCTAACGTATTTGGGTGGTGTGTTCTATAGTATTAGCTTATTACCCGAGTTCTGGCAGATGGTGTCACAATTAAACCCTATTTTGTATATGGTTAATGCCTTCCGCTACGGTATTTTAGGCGTCAGTGATGTTGATATTACACATTCATACCTGATGATTATCGGCTTTATTGTTTTGGGTTTTTCATACTCGCTACATTTGCTGAATAAAGGCCAAGGAATAAGAACCTAAGGATCTAGTTAATGACAGATGCGCAGCATAGTTTGTTAGGTAAAGAAACACGATACGATCAAAGCTATTCGTCAGAAATACTTTTTCCTCTTTCGAGGTCAGATAATCGTGACCTGCTAAACCTGAAAGGCGCTCTGCCATTTCACGGTGAAGACCTCTGGACTTGTTATGAGCTCTCCTGGCTTGATTCGAAAGGCAAACCTAATGTGGGCATTGCTTACTTTGCATTTCCGGCGAATTCACCTTTTATGATTGAGTCGAAGTCGTTCAAACTCTACTTGAATGCAATCAATCACTTGTCTTTTGAAAGTGTTGAGTCGGTTGAAAAGTTGTTACGCAGGGATATCAGTGAGGCAGCAGGGATGTCTGTTAGCGTTGACATACAAACGGTTGACTCTGATAAGAGTGCTATTTCAAATGATGATTTACCGGTGGTCTGTATAGATCATTTGGATATTGGCCAGCTGGAATACCAACCCAATTCAGCCCTTTTGAGTGTAGAGCCTGGTTCTTGTGAATTGAATGAATATCTCTGTTCGCATCTTTTAAGGTCTAACTGCCCTGTGACAGGTCAGCCAGACTGGGCAAGCGTTTATATACATTATTCAGGTCAAAGGATTAATAGAGAAAGCTTGTTGAGATACATTATTTCATTTCGGCAGTGCCAAGATTTTCATGAAAACTGTGTGGAACGAATATTTACTGACCTAATAGAAATGTGCCGATGTGACTCACTTTCTGTTTATGCGCGATATACACGTAGGGGTGGTTTGGATATCAACCCATATAGAGCAACACATGACTTGGCTGCAACAGCAGGATTATTTCGAACAGCTAGGCAGTAGTTATATTTGTCGTGTTGTGTAGCACTGTAATGATAGAATGGTTAGCTAGATAGTTCAGGCATCTTTCAGCTTTTCAGCTGCACTTTCTAATGCGTGGACAATGGCCTCTTTTCCTTCAGCATCAATTTTTTCGGTATCAAGATACATCGCGAAACCTTCAGATTCATGCTCGATGAAGCTTTGTCCTGCGCCAATGTCTCTTCGTAAATCAACAATTTGATAGATTGCAACAGGGCGAGCAAAACCTTTTACTGTAATTTCGCCTTTGTCTCTGCACATGACTTTGTCTTTTATAAGAGAAAATGTTTCATAAGAAATTAAGATTTCTCCTGGCTCAGAGAGTGCTTCGAGTCGAGACGCAAGATTAACTTCCTTACCGATAATGGTGTAATCCATTCTGTTTTCAGCGCCAAAGTTGCCGACAGTACTATATCCTGTGCTGATGCCTATGCGTATTTGTAGTGGCGTTTTAATACCTTGGCTTTGCCACTTTTGACGTAATATTTTCATGTGCTTGCGCATGTCTATCGCCATAGAAACGCATGCCAAGGTGTCTTCTTTTACACCTCTACTAGTTGGATCGCCGAAGAATATCATAATACTATCGCCGATAAACTTATCGATCGTGCCGCCATATTTTAGGGCTATTTGTGACATTTCATTAAAATAGCTATTTAATAGCTCCGTCAGACCCTCTGGTTCCATTTCTTCAGAAAGCTCGGTGAATCCCTTTATGTCTGAAAAGAAAATTGATAGGCGCTTACGCTGGGTTTCTAAGCGCACATCACGTTCACCCGTAAAGATAGACTGCCAAACTTGGGGTGATAAATATTTCGCAAGCTTGTGAGATAACGAGATAGATAACTCTCTTTGGTGTTGTATCTGGTGTTTTGCTTTATGTAGGGCTTCAGCCTGAAGATGGGTGTAGTAGGCTGTCACGGAAACGTAAACAGCTGCGCCAAGACCTGCCGCTAAATCAACTGTTAGGGGTGCATCCAGATTAAACTCAAGCCCAAATATCATCGAAGAAATTATGATAGAGCAAATAATGATAAAATTGCCCTTCAGCCAGACAGCCATTCCCCCAAGGACGATAAAGCTAAAGCTGGCCATTAATATATTGAAAATTGAAGTGGATAAACTGAAATTGATCAATACGATAGACAGGCCAGCGATGATGGCATCTAGATATAATGTTTTCTCTCTAATTAGTGCGCTTTCACCGAGTTTAAAATAACGGATAATAAAATACAGAATATGAGGCCAAAGCATGGCGACAGGGATAAACCAAATCATATAAGAGGGGAAATGATTTTCAATAACGCCGACAGCTAAGGTAATGCTTGAGGTGAGATAGGCTAGAACTCGGCCAGTATAAGCTGGCATAACAGAGGGGGGAGAATTAGCATTATCTTTTAGCGTTATTGGTATCATAAATTTCACTTCATTATTAAGCTGAGAAGACTAGCAGTTCCCCGGCATATAAACAAATTGTTACAAACCATGTAAGATCAATAAAAAATAAATTTTGTTGTGTATATCTTAGTTGATTTTCTTGAAATCATGATATTTATCATAAACGACTGACATGGAGTACTAAATATGAGTAATGCGTTCATTGACGTAATGATGGAGCGAGTTTCTTTTCCGCGACTATGTGAGCCTGCACCTTCACCAGCGTTACTAGAAAAAGTTTATCAAATAGCGTTACGTACACCTGACCATATGAAGTTAAAGCCATGGCGTTTTCTAGTAATTGAAGGCAAGGCTAGACAAAATTTAGGCAAGATTTTTTGTGAGGCCGCTTTAAATGACGATCCTGAATTAAATCAAGCGGGCCGTGAAAAGTATAATAATATGCCACTAAGAGCACCGATGATCATCATTGGTGTTTGTAAGGGCCTATCTCATCCTAAGGTCCCTGTTGCAGAACAGGTGTTGTCGACGGGGTCTGCTCTGTCCTATATGTTATTAGCACTACAAGTTTCTGGGTTTGGTGGGGTGTGGCGCACAGGTCCTTTAGCAACTCACCCTATCGTGATGAATGGTTTGGGCTTAAGCCTCGAAGAATCAATAGTGGGATTTCTCTATTTAGGTACTCCAAAAGGCGAGGCAAAAAAACTGTCGCTAGTTGATTCTTCTGAGTACTTTCAGCGCTGGGTTTAAATAATCCTAGAAGCCGAAGTTGAATCACGAAAGTTGGTGCACCTAGAAAACCCGTGAAAGCTCGACTCACCAATAAGGTGAGCACGACTACCCGCTAATTTCCTCTGCATACCAATTGTTCGCATATGAGTGCCTACTTTGGTGTACTTCTTTTTCATGCTTAACTGCTGTTTCTAGGGTGACGGTCTCCATTCGAAAGGCCGTTCAGTATCTACGGACACAACTTGCCGTACGAAAAACGTTCAATGTATTGTAAGTGATTGAAAATAATGTATTTATCTCTGATTTGTACTTTTGGCATCGCAATTGCATTTGTTAAAGATATAAAGACTAATCTGTAAAGTCTGCATGCACTATTCGTAGATTGATTTAACTTGTTCTGACTGCTGTCGTTGAAAGTGCGTTTGCTGATCTTCAAAGAGAAGCAAATATAAGACCACTATTATTCATTGATTCAGAGCATTAGGAGAACATATGACTATATCTTTCAGTAATGCTCTTGGTATTCATGAACAAGCTCTAGAAGTGCGGGTGCGTAGAGCCGAGGTTCTAGCGAATAACCTGGCAAATGCAGATACACCAGGTTTTAAAGCGCGTGACGTGGATTTTAAAGCGATTTTGGGGGAGCAGATGTCAGGGAAAGATTTGGGTAGTACATTAAAAATGGATACCACCAACGGTAAGCATTTACCTTTTGGTTTTGATGGTGGCAGTGAGGCTTTATTGTACAGAAAGCCAAGTCAGCCTTCTGTCGATGGTAATACTGTTGATACACAGCAGGAAACAGCAGAATTCATGAAAAATACCATGCAATACCAATCTAGCTTTCAGTTTCTAAATGGAAAGTTTAAGTCTCTTGTTCACGCCATTAGAGGTGAGTAATTATGTCTCTTAGTCAAATTTTTGATATTGCCGGGTCAGGGATGGCGGCTCAATCCATCCGCTTGAATACAACTGCTAGTAATATCGCTAATGCGGATAGTGCCAGCAGTAGCGAAGGTGATGTATATCGAGCCAGAAAGCCTGTATTTGCTGCCGTCCAGCAGGATGCGATGAGAATGGCATTAGGTGGCGATATTATGAATGATCGGCCTGAAAATCAAGGTGTGGCAGTGCAAGGTATTGTAGAGAGTGATGCGCCTTTGGATATGCGCTATGAGCCGGACCACGCAATGGCAGATGAGCAGGGTTATGTGATGTACCCAAATGTCAATGTCGTTGAGGAAATGGCCGATATGATGTCCGCATCTAGAGGCTTTCAAACCAATGTAGATATTATGGATGCAGCCAAAACCATGATGCAGCGTTTACTTACTTTAGGCCAATAGGGGCGAAACTATTATGACAGAGATTAATACCAACGCTGCAAGTGATGTTCTAGCAGACTATCGCTATGAGCCTGAAGTAAAAACCTCCGGCTCACCCGAATTGGGTAAAAATGAGTTTATGCAGTTGATGATCGCTCAAATGGAAAATCAGAACCCGCTTGAACCTCAAGATAATGGCGAGTTTATCTCACAGTTAGCAGAGTTTAGTTCGCTTGAAGAAATGCAGAAAGTGAGGGGTTCAGTTGAAAGTTTAGCGACTCAATATCAATCCAGTCAAGCGCTTCAGGCGACAGCAATGGTGGGCCGAACAGTGTTAGTGCCGGCAACCGAGACGCCACTAGGTTCCGATGGCACAATTGAGGGGGTGGTGGACTTGGAGTCTAGTACGGGCTCTTTAAATATCAGCATACTCAATGGCTCTGGCGAGCTGGTCAAACAAATTAATATGGGGCAACAAATTGCCGGT
>Ga0105350_10000444_pt1 | contig 27738 bp, 25 predicted proteins | sample EN1Hudsemesocosm_FD_83506 | JGI IMG/M metagenome (GOLD analysis project Ga0105350, IMG submission 83506) | Methane-oxidizing microbial communities from mesocosms in the Hudson Canyon - EN1E Hudson Canyon | ecosystem: Environmental > Aquatic > Marine > Cold seeps | place: Hudson Canyon... | reverse complement strand
GATGTCGAATCCATTGTAAGAGATATTGCAGATCTATCCCTGAACATGCTTCGCCAGAAAGAAATGAAAATAGTATCAACACGCGCAGAAGACGCTGCTGAGGATCGAGTATTAGACGCCTTACTTCGGCCCGCAAGACCAGGTCCAAGCGATGAAGAACCTCAATCAGATTCTTCGACGAGACAAATCTTCCGGAAAAAGCTCCGCGAAGGAGAGTTAGATACGAAAGAGATTGATATTGAAATCAGCTCTACTCCCGTCGGTGTAGAAATCATGGCTCCTCCTGGAATGGAAGAAATGAGCAGCCAGCTGCAAAATATATTTTCCAGCATGTCTGGCGATAAAAAGAAAACCAAAAAGTTAACGGTAAAAGACGCACTAAAGCGCCTTAAAGACGAAGAAGCTAGCAAACTAATTAATGAAGATGACATTAAATCGAAGGCCATACAGGCAGTAGAACAAAATGGCATTGTATTTCTTGATGAAATAGACAAGGTCGCGAAGCGCTCTGAAGGGGCATCAGGCGACGTTTCAAGAGAAGGCGTACAAAGAGATCTACTGCCTTTAATTGAAGGCTGCACCGTCAACACAAAGCTTGGTCCGATCAATACTGATCACATGCTCTTCATTGCTTCTGGCGCCTTTCATCTTTCAAAGCCATCAGACTTGATCCCCGAACTACAAGGCCGTTTACCGATAAGAGTTGAACTTAAAGCCTTAACACCAGAAGACTTCCAAAAAATCCTGACAGAGCCCAGCGCTTCGTTGATTGACCAGTATATTGCTCTTATGAGCACTGAAGGTCTTAAACTAAGTTTTGCAGAAGATGCTCTCGTGAAAATTGCGCATATAGCCTGGAAGGTAAATGAAAAAACCGAAAATATCGGCGCAAGAAGGCTTCACACCGTATTGGAAAGGTTACTAGAACAAATTTCATTTGATGCGGGCGACACCTTAAGTGAACCCTTCGAAGTGACAGCGAGTTACGTCACAGAGAAACTAGATGACTTATCAGAAGACGAAGACTTAAGTCAGTATATTTTGTAGTAGCAATAACCAACAAAAGGACCAGAGTAGCGGGAAAGCCCGATTGTTCTGGTCCTCTTTTTTTCTATTGCACACTATGTATTTAGAATATTGATGCCACTCTCTGGGTCACTCTTGATAGATAGCTACCTTCAACAGTTTCTGAAGACCCTTCAGGTTCAAAGGATTTTATTCTCGCCTTAAAGATGGGCAACGCTTCACCATATAAACCGGTACTCAACGTTCGCTCCGTATCGTCAAGAATATCTCGACGAAGACGTATTCCAGCTGGCGCCAAAACAGCGGACAGCTCATCAGCTCGCTCTCGTAAGTTAGCACGGGTTATTTGATAAGCTTCTTCGCACATTCTCTTTCGGTCATTAAAACTAAAGACACTCGAAAAGAACAGACTCGCATCATTTCTTGACGGTTCAAATAGTAAAACTTCCTTACCCGGAAACTCTTTTGAAACATGCCTCAGCCCTGCCGATAACCTGGAGTGCACCATGGTTCGGTATGACTGTGCCAACAAACTAGGCATACCTGATTCAGTTAACTCCTCCCGTGCCATTGTGCCAGCTTTCACTGACTGCTTCACATCAACAGGCACAACAGGATTAATAGCAAATACGATATCGGCGCCATGATCAAAACCAACAGAAACATGCATCCCTTTATTTAAGGTGCCATCTACATAATATTGATCATCGACTTCTACCGGTTTATATATCCCTGGAGAAGCCATACTAGATTGTATTGCTTTTGAAATTGGGATATCAAGATGCTCTTCTGAACCGAAACGTACAGTCTCACCTGTCTCAATATTTGTTGCTAAGATCACCAACTTTTTTCTAAGCGATTTAAAGTCGTTTGTTCTTCCAATAGAACTGTATGACTTTGAGACGTATTGGTGAAAACCTTCATTATCAAAAATACCTGAAGGTATTGCCTGAGCCAACCCGGTCAAAGACTCCAAGACAGACTGGTCATTTGGATGACTAATCAGGTTCAAACACGCTCTATACAAGATCTTTGGAATCGCTTTAAAACGTTGGAAATATTCAGAGAAAGCGGGTTTATAAAACACATCTGCATGAAAGGGGTGAACATCGGATTCATTTCGAACAAATATTCGACACATCTGGGCAGGTGTCATTTGATTTGCTAAATTTGCTGCGACAAATGAACCAGAATTAACACCAACATACACATCCAGATCATTGAAATCCAGTCCGTCCAAAGCCTCATCCAAAGCCCTTAACGCGCCAATTTCGTAGATACCGCCTAAAGGTCCTCCGCCACCTAAAGCAATCCCAAAAGAGGGCTTCTTTGTATTCTTTTTAGTGGACCTAGACATCCTCAAACCTCATAAAAAACCTTAAAAAAGATAGAGCCCAATTATTTATCTTCCGATATTTTACTCGGACGTAAATAACGACTGAAACCTGCATCCTTTAATGCAAGATTCAAGGTACTTTGAACGATAAAGGGGGAGTCTAGTAATAGCACGCTATCAAGTAACTTCTTCGCCCAATCAAAATCAATTTCCCGAATAACCGATTTAACCTTTAACAAATTGGAGGCATTCATTGATAAAGCATCATACCCCATTGCTAACAATAATACCGCACCAGCTGGGTCGCCGGCCAATTCACCACAAATACTTAACTGCACGGACATATCGGCAGAATCTTTAGCAATCTTATAAAGCGCTTGCAATACGGCAGGATGAAACGCGTGATATAAAGATGCAACTCGCGGGTTATTTCGATCTACCGCTAGCAAATATTGTGTTAGATCATTCGAACCAACTGAAATAAAATCTACACGCTCCGCTAGCTCCCTGACTTGATAAACAGCAGCAGGCACCTCAATCATGACGCCTATCTGAGGCATTGCTACCTCAAAGCCTTCTGAACATATTTCATGATATTCACGATAAATAAGATGCAGTGCTTCTTCGACTTCATTCACGTTTGATATCATCGGCAGCATAATACGCAAGTTATCCAAACCCACACTGGCCTTTAACATGGCACGCATCTGAACCAGGAAAATTTCAGGATGATCCAAGGTAACCCGGATACCTCGCCAACCCAGAAACGGATTTTCCTCGGTTATTGGAAAATATGGTAATGACTTATCACCACCAATATCTAGGGTTCTCATCGTCACATAATTAGGTGCGAATGCTTCCAACTGCTCTCGATAACAGGCAATTTGCTCCTGCTCACTCGGAAACCGTTCATTAATCATAAACGGCACTTCAGTTCGATATAAACCTACACCTTCAGCACCCTGATTCAAAGAGCGAACCACGTCTGTCATTAAACCTGTATTCACCCAAGCGCAAACCCTGTGACCGTCTTTGGTCTCACAGGGAAGCGTTTTAAGCTTCTCTAAGCTTGCATCTAGCTGCTTCTCTTCCTCTACAATTTGCTGATAGTATTTTCGTAAGTCTTCCGATGGGTTTGCAAACAGCTCACCATTATACCCATCAAGTATAATCTCCATGTTATCGACTTGACTTAGCGGAAGGTCTACCAGACCCATCACAGTGGGAATACCCATTGCTCGAGCCAATATAGCGACATGGGAGTTGCCTGAACCTTTAATAGATACTAGCCCCAACAATTTTTCCCGAGGAATTTCACCCAACATCGTAGGCGTTAATTCATCACTCACTAAAATGGTATTGTCTGGATAGTTATGCTCGATTTGTCCGTCTTTTTGGAGGTAAGCTAATATTCGCCGGCCTAGGTCTTTAATATCAACCGCACGCTCACTCAGGTAAGCATCATTCATCATTTCAAAATGACGAGCATAATCCCCAATAATATCCTTTAGCGCCGTTTGAGCGCTCTTCCCTTTTTGAATCTGAGCTCGTACCTCACCTGCTAACGCATTGTCATCCAACATGCCCAAATATACATCAAACAATGCTTGTTCTTCAGGTCTTAATTGCGTGGATAAGCGCTCACCCACCTCTTGAATATCTTTTCGAACAGCTTTGATAGCATCTTCAAATAACGCGATATCTTCGGCAACATTGTCTGTCTGTCTATCTGGCACAGCTTCAAGGTCTGCCATAGGAAAAATAACAAAGCTAGTGCCTATCGCGACACCAGGCGCCCCAGCCACACCTTTAATGGCAATATCTTTCGCTGCACCACTCCCAGATGAAGAAGCGCCTTCCATAAAGCGAATTGCTTCACTGTGGGAAATTACACTCGCCAACTGCGCTGAGACAGTCACTAGAAATGCTTCTTCGCCCTCATCAAAGCGACGACAGTTATTGGCTTGCTGTACAACCAATACACCCAACACTTGTTTATGGTGGATAATAGGTACACCCAGAAAACTGCCATAACGCTCTTCTCCAGTTTCAGGAAAATAACGATATCGCTCATGATCTTGGGCATTTTCAAGATTGATAGGCTCTTCACGAACTCCTACAAGGCCCACTAAACCTTCTGAATAGCCTAATTTAACTTTCCCTATTGCTTCAGGGTCTAAGCCCTTGGTCGCCATTAAAACGTAACAGTTCGCTTCAGAATCAAATAGATATATAGAACACACTTCTGTTTTCATAGCATGCCGGACACGGTCGACAATAATACTCAAGGCATCATCTAAGCCAGAAGCATTATTAACTTCCTGTACAATACTACGAAGCACACTAAGCATTCATATCCCTTTCTTAATCCTTTTTAACACTTACAGGTAAATTTAATTGCAGTTTGAATAAGTCTGAAGACAATTCTTTCATTGCCCGCCGGTAAACTTCTCGCTTAAATGAAACAACTTGCCCAAGAGGATACCAGTAACTCACCCATTGCCATCGATCAAACTCCGGGTTTTCACTTTTATCCACAGACACTATGGAATCTGCACTCAACATACGCAAGAGATACCATTTTTGTTTTTGTCCAACACATAAGGGTAAAGAGTTATGGCGAATCATTTTTTTCGGCAAACGATACCGCAACCAACCTTTTGTTTTTGCGATTATATCAACATCTGAAGCATGTAATCCGATTTCTTCATACAGCTCTCGATACATTGCTTCATCTGGCGTTTCACTGACTTTTATCCCACCTTGGGGAAATTGCCAGGAATTTTGCCCAATTCGCCTAGCCCACAACACCTCATTAAATTGGTTCGCGAGAATAATTCCGACATTTAGTCTAAATCCGTCAGAATCTATCACTCTTATGTTCCTTAAACTTTTATATTCACAGCATTCTTTCAGAAATTACTTCAATCAGCAATCTGAGATATCTGTAATTTATTCATAACTATCTAGATTTTAGACCATATAGCGTAATTTTCCTGTTATATCTGTTATGCTCAGCCACTGCTTTTTAGAACTTTTTTTATTTTTTACTTTTGGAGCATCTATCCGTGGCACTGGCAATTTTTGATCTCGATAACACCTTAATCGCAGGCGATAGCGATCACGCCTGGGGTGATTTTTTAGTCGAACAAAATATTGTCAATAAAGATGAATACCAACAAGCAAATGATAAATTCCTGAAAGATTATCAATCTGGGCAGCTGAATATTTTTGAATACTTAGATTTTGCACTCAAGCCATTAGCTGAAAACAAGCTTGAAGATCTAATAAAGCTGCGCAATACTTTTTTTGAGCAAAAAATAGCGCCTATATTACTCCCAAAAGGTTTCGATTTATTAGAAATGCATCGACAAAAAGGTGATTTTTTACTGATCATTACAGCAACCAATCGCTTTGTAACGGAGTTAATAGCTGATGCATTACAAGTTGATGATTTAATTGCCACAGAGCCAGAACGAAATAAATCAGGCTTCACTGGTAAAGTTGAAGGCACTCCTAGCTTTAAAGAAGGTAAAATCAAAAGACTTAATCACTGGCTTGAGTCTCAGCCACACTCTCTTGAAGGCGCCTATTTTTATAGTGACTCACATAATGACCTACCTCTTTTGGAGCTAGTTCAACACCCAGTAGCAGTTGACCCTGATGATATTTTAAGACAAGTTTCAGCCTCAAAGCAGTGGCCTATTATGTCACTACGAAACTAATCCAAAGAAAATCATCAAAAATGAGTTCAACCCAGCTTAATTTTTAATACAGGTACATGAGACATGGACAGTTCAATACCTAAGCGTTTATCAAAAAGAATTGTATTCGTTTTAATTATTATTTGCCTTAGCGCTTGCTCAAAAGAAACTCAAACGGAAAACGATCAATCTAGCGCCTCGAAAAAAACGCTCCCCGCCCCCCAAATAAACCTAAAAGAAAACAAAGCGCTAGATTTATTTCTTGCAAAGGCTAACACAGCATTTAGCACCTTAACCGTCTCTGCAAAAAAGTTACGCAAGGCAGTATCAATCTTCATTGATAAGCCAACTGAACAGCAATTAAAAATATGCCAAGACGAATTAGAACAGACGCATCTAAACTATATAGCAACCTATCTTTATAGGAACACGTTGATTTTAGCTAAAATTGAACACCCGGAGCTTGATAAAAATAGACTAACACCTGAGATTGTACACTCAAATAATTCCCGCCTTGATAAGCACCCTATTATTCCAGGCTATATTGATTCAGTTGATGGCTACCCTTCCAGCGGCATCATTTTCTCCGAACAGGAAATCACGATTAACTTTATTAATAAAGAGCATCAATTCAGTGATGAAGCTTATGTCACACTTGGTTTCCATGCACTAGGCTACTTGTTACGCGGGGGTGAAAAAGAAACTCGCCGAGACGCCAACAGCTTTAGCAGCCTCAATCAGGCTAAAACATTAGAGCCTGAATATCGTAGAAGCGTTTACACAAAGCTGATTGTAGAGTTAATAATTAAAGATATCGCCTTACTTTCTAAGGCATGGCTAACAAGTAATGATTACTACCAACGCTCGTTAAAGGAACTCAGTGCAGAACAATTTAACACGCTTATTGAGCTCACTCTAAAGCTTGAAGAAAATACGCTAACGAAAGCAGGGCCGCTCACTAAAGAAAACAATCACTACTTATCACATGAGTCAGAGCAAGCCATCGACCTAAGACGAAGCCTACTTAACTCACTTCAAACAGCTTTATCCCCACCATAGCCCTAAAGATAAAATCATATACCTAGGCCGGTAAGACTCGGACAAATAAAGATTTTAAGTATTCCGTTTCTGGAATCACAGGTAGAACTGGGTGATCGGGCCCCTGCCCACCTTGCTCTGTTATCTGCAAGCGTTTTTCTAACGTTTGCCCCCCCAAAGAAACGGCTTTGATCAAAGACGACTGACTCATATGCATGGAACATGAAGCAGAAATTAGTAGGCCATCTTTCTCTAACAAACGCATAGCAAACTGATTTAATCGCTGATATGCCACCTCACCGGCTTTTTGATCCTTTCTTCTGGGAATAAATGCCGGTGGATCAGCAATAACCACATCAAATTTTGCACCTTCTTCTTTTAACTGGCGACAGGCATCAAACACATCTCCTTCGAGACACGTAACTTTATCCTCAACACCGTTTAGCTGTGCATTTTTTTGGACATAATCTAGCGCTAGATGAGAACTATCAACACAGGTAACCGACTTAGCACCAAAGGCTGCTGCTTGAATACCCCAGCCGCCAATATAACTATAGAGATCAAGTACAGTCTTTCCTTTCACATAATCACGCATCCGCGCACGATTCATCCGATGATCATAAAACCAGCCAGTTTTTTGCCCAGCAACAATTGGTGCGATAAAGCGCACACCATTCTCTTCCAACTCAGCCTCGCTGACATCTTCTCCGAAGACCACTTTAACGTAGGACTCAAGGTTCTCTGCGGCGCGCATTTTGCCATTGTTTTTAAAGAGTATTGTTTTCGGATTGCAGACCTTCTTCAACGCTGAAATAATCTCTTCCTGTAAAAGCTCCATACCAACACTCGATATCTGTACAACTAGTACGTCACCAAACCGATCAACTACAAGGCCTGGCAACAAATCACTATCGCCAAAAACCATGCGATAGTATGTCTTTTCAAATACAGACTGCCTTAAAGAGAGCGCGATATTAAGTCGGTGCCTTAATAGTGATTGATCCATTAACTGCTTCGGGTCTCGACTAATCATCCGCCCAGTAATAAGAGAAGAAGGTGACATAAAAGCACGCCCCATTTCTTTTCCTGAGTGGCTCTTCACTATAACTTGCTCGCCAGGTGTAAAAGACTTCAGCGGGCTAGATTTAATATCAATTTCATTACTATATATCCAGAGATGGCCTTGCTTAAGTCGCTTTTCAGCCCCCTTATTTAACTGCAATACTTGTTCTGTCATTTTTACACCCTCAATTTCGATGGTGCGGAGTATACCAAGTGAAGCCTGAACTGTGCGCTTTTTCTCAAAAAGGCTTTAGCACTTTCAGTTATTCGACCTACACTAAATAGATGTACAAATATAAAGTAGGGAGCTACCCGTCATGAGTCATGACCTATCCGACGCGCAAGTAAAAAAAATATTACAAGGAATTTATGTCCCACCTCAGCCTCAAATTTTAGTTGACCTGCAAATGGAACAGGCCATGCCACAGCCTGAAATTGCCAGAATTGCCAAATTAATTTCAAAGGATGTCGGCTTATCTGGAACAATGCTTAAATTTGTTAATTCGCCTTTTTATGGCCTGGCAAATAAAATTACCTCTATAGAGCAAGCTGTTGCATTACTGGGCATTAATACCGTGGTTAATATCCTCAACGGTATTGCCATTAAAGGAGAACTATCAGACCAGACGATTGTTGAGCTCACTAAATTTTGGGATACCGCAAATGATATAGCAATGGTGTGTGCCGCTGTAGCAAAGAAGATCGGATATCCTACGCCAACAGAGTCTTATACATTAGGTTTATTCCATAATACCGGCATCCCCCTAATGATGATGAAATTTAGTAACTACCTGAAATTAATGGAAAAAGCTTATTCTGGTAGTTACGATCGCGTCATTGATATTGAAAACGAACAATTTAATACCAACCATTGTGTCGTAGGGTATTACACAGCAAAGTCTTGGAACCTGCCAAATAATATCTGCCAAGTCATCGCCGAACACCATAATACAGAGCAAGTTTTTAGTTCAAAAGACGGCCGTAATCAACAGCAAAAAACCTTACTGGCAATTTTAAAGGTGGCAGAGCATATCTGTGGGAACTACCGTGTTCTAGGGCTACAAGAAAAAGATAATGAATGGGATAATAGCCAAGTTGATATTCTTGAATACTTGGGTTTAAGCCTTTATGACATTGATGACCTGAAGGATATGTTCGCCAACATGGGTATCACTGTCTATTAGAAACCTTTGCACAACTACTGTCATTGCACTTCACATTGCAACTCCTAACCCTGTAAATATAGCGTCGTTTAATAACACCTATTTCCAGTAAATAGTCGCGCAAAAGCCTCTATTGTAGTATTTAGTCTGCTGTTCGTTTAAAAGCTACATCAAGCTCTCTCGCCGCTTTAACATCATCGAGTCTACGCACAGGAAGCGTGAAAGGCGCACCCTTGAGCTTCTCAACAGATATTTCAGCCTCTTTCTGAATCGCAATCATAGCCTCAACAAACCCCTCAATCTCATCGATTGATTCTGTTTCAGTGGGTTCAATTAAAAGACACTCAGGCACTAATAAAGGAAAGTACGTAGTAGGTGCGTGATAACCGTAATCGAGCAAGCGTTTTGCAAAATCCATAGCGGTCACCCCCAAACCTTTTGCCTGACGACTCATTGTTACAATAAACTCATGTGTCGCTCGACGCTCTGGATAAGCTAAATCGAAACCGGCATCCGCCATTAATTTAGCCATGTAATTTGCATTCAGGGTGGAGAATTCACCCACGCGATGCAAACCTTCACGCCCCAAGAGTACCGCATAAATATACGCTCGAAGAATAATTCCCGCATTGCCCATAAACGTACTTAAACGGCCAATTGAGCCAGGAAGCTCTTGCTCATCTATCCAGCGATAGCTTTTTACGCCCGATTCTGCTGTATCACAACCTGCAATAGGGGTCGGCAAATAGGGCAGCAAGCGCTCTCCAACAGCAACAGGACCTGAACCTGGCCCACCACCACCGTGAGGAGTCGCAAAGGTCTTATGGAGATTCATATGCAATACATCGAAACCCATATCGCCAGGACGCACCTTGCCCAAAATCGCGTTCAAGTTGGCGCCATCATAATAAAGAAGACCGCCTGCATCATGTACTGTTTTAGCAATTTCTTCGATCTGACGCTCAAACACGCCACATGTAGAGGGGTTAGTCATCATAATGCCCGCAGTATGAGGACCAACGGCTGCTTTCAGCGCTTCCAGATCAATATCACCACAATCCTTAACAGCAATTTCCTTTACGCTATATCCGCACATAACCGCGGTAGCTGGGTTAGTCCCGTGAGCGGCTATAGGTACAATAATTTCTGATCGTGCAAAGTCATTTCTAGCTTCATGGTAAGCTTTGATCATCGCAACACCAGCAAATTCACCTTGTGCACCCGCCATTGGACAAAGAGAAACCCCCTTCATACCCGTCACTTCTTTTAGTATTTCTTGAAGCTCATAGACACAAGAAAGATAACCCTGACTGTGCGACTCTGGCGCCAAAGGATGGCGAGATAAAAAGCCCGGTAAACTTGCGGCGCGATGTGCGCCTCTCGGGTTATATTTCATGGTACAAGAACCAAGAGGATAAAAATGCGTATCAATTGCAAAGTTCTTTTTCGACAGATTCGTAAAATGACGCACTGCCTGTAGCTCAGACACTTCTGGCAATTTAGCAGGTATTTTCCGCAAAAATTCTGGTGATATATTACTTATATTCTGTGAAGTCTTTGGCGCTTGTGAGGTGGCAAAACGCCCCTGACTGCCACGTTCAAATATCAGCATCAACGTTCTCCTTTATCTAAGGCTCGCACCAAGCTCTGCTTAAAAATTTCTAAGTCTGACTCAGTCTTCACTTCGGTCACACACACCAGCAAGCAATTCTTCAAATTAGCATCATGGGTACTGAGGTCAAAACCTGCCAAAACACCATCTTCTGCCATCGCCTCAAGCACGAAGTGAATATCTACATCCATTTCAAGTACAAACTCATGGAAATATGAAGTGCTTGTGCGGACCTTAACGCCTTCGACTGCTTGTAGCTTATCAACTAAAAGCCCAGCATTATGATGGCATGCGCTCGCTACCCGAGATAAACCTTCAAACCCCAACATGGTCATAAAAATAGTTGCTGCAGTAACCGCCAAGCCTTGATTGGTACAGATATTTGACGTCGCCTTTGATCGACGAATATGCTGTTCCCGAGCTTGAAGGGTTAAGGTAAAGCCTTCTTTGCCGTCTAGGTCAACGGTTCTACCGATAATACGCCCAGGCATTTGTCTAACGATCTTTTGCTTACAACAAATAAAACCAAAATAAGGACCACCTGATGCGAGAGGTATACCTAAAGGTTGCCCCTCACCAACAGCAATATCAGCGCCATTCTCTCCCCATTCGCCAGGTGGCGCTATCAATGCTAATGACATTGGATTTACCACCCCTATCACCAACATATTATTTTCATGCGCCCAATCTGTCAGCGTATTTACGTCCTCCAAACTACCCATAAAATTAGGTTGAGGAATGACTAATGCGGCATAATCATTGTCTGAAAAATCATTCAAGCTTGAATGATCAGTCGTTAAGTTCTGATAATCGATCGCTAGAAAATCAATTTCAATACCTTGATTTCTAACAATATCATTGACCACTTTTTTATATAAAGGGTGAACACTCCCAGCAAAGAGTACTTTTTTACTTTTAGATTTTCGATTTGCACGTATTGACATCAATACCGCTTCTGCCAAACCAGATGCGCCGTCATAAAGAGATGCATTAGAAACATCCATGCCCGTCAATTCGCACATCATGCTCTGAAATTCATAAATCAGCTGTAAGGTCCCCTGACTAGCCTCTGCTTGATACGGGGTATAAGCTGTTAAAAATTCACCTCGTGTGGCCACATCCCAAACTGCTGCAGGTATATGATGCTCATACGCCCCTGCACCAATAAAACAGAGCGCACCGCCATCTTGATCAGCACGTTCACTCATCAAACGGATCATTTCCATTTCACTTAAACCTTCAGGAACACCCTCTAAGGACTTCGCCCTTAAGTGAGAAGGAATTTCATCAAACAAGTCATCAACCGACTGAGCACCAATAGTGCTGAGCATTTTTTGAATATCTTTTTCAGTGTGTGGAATAAAAGGCATTAGACACCCTCATAGAAGCGTACATGTTCACACTTAATGTACATTTGAAAAAACTAAACCTCTTATCATCTCAATTTAGATGATAAGAGGTTAAGATAACTGGAATAAATGGGGTATATTACTGCTCTTCTTCACATAACTCTGTGTATGCTTCTGCAGTCATCAAACCTGCTAGCTCTTCAGTATCAGTAATTTTGATTTTGAAAAACCAACCGTCATCAAAGGGATCACTATTTACTAACTCAGGTGCATCTTCAAGCGCATCATTTATTTCAGTAACAATACCGCCCACTGGAGAAAATATATCTGAAGCGGCTTTAACAGATTCAACAACGCCCGCCTCTTCTCCAGCAGCAATTTCTGCACCAACTTCAGGCAATTCGACAAAAACAACATCACCCAATAAATCCTGCGCGTGGTCGGTTACACCAATCGTTACGGTTACACCATCGTCTTCTAGGCGCACCCATTCATGGCTTGATAAATACTTTAGTTCTCCAGGGATAGTGCTCATGTCCTGCTTTCCTCAATCTTAATACTTAAAATAATGTCAATTTATGGTAGTTCAGTCTTTGATTATCAAAAGTCCTTCATATCGCTACTACGCTTGTAAAAGACTCACAAAAGACCGAGTTCTATTTATAAACTCTCTGTCCATTTCGAACAAAAGGTGGTTTCACAACAGCAACTGACACGCGTTTTCCACGCATCTCTACTTCACAAACATCACCTATGTTAGAAGGCACTCTCGCTAACGCTACAGAATACCCTAATGTCGGGGAAAAAGTCCCGCTTGTTACTTCTCCAAAACCTTCTAAGCCTTCATCATTTGTCACTATTACTTTTTGGTGACCTCTAAGAACGCCTCTTTTTTCCAATACTAAGCCAACTAATTTACTAGGTACGCCCACTTTCTTTTGTGCTTCAAGAGCAGATTTTCCGATAAAGTCACGATCACTGAACGAAACAGTCCAAGCCATACTTGACTGCAATGGCGTGACGCTTTCATCCATATCAGAGCCATATAGGTTCATACCAGCTTCCAAACGAAGCGTGTCACGAGCGCCCAAACCACATGGCTTAACGCCGGCGGCTTGAAGTGCTTGCCAAAATTCGACAACCTTATCTTCGGGCACTAATACTTCTAAACCATCTTCACCAGTATAACCGGTACGACAATACATCCACTCGCCATCTTGCAGACCTTGGAAGACGCTTAAGCTTTCAATTAAGGCAGCTTGGTTAGGCATAGCCGCCTTCACTCTTTCAAGTGCTTTAGGCCCTTGTATCGCGATCATTGACAACTCAGGGCGCTCATTCAACTGAACATCAAATTTTGCGGCCTGCTTTTCCATCCAGGCTAAATCTTTTTCACGGGTACCGCAGTTTACAACTACACGATAATCAACTGGCATACGATAAACAATTAGATCATCAATAACACCGCCATTTTCATCAAGCATTCCGGTATAGAGCGCCTTGCCTGTCGATGACAGTTTATCAACATCATTCGCCAATAAATAACGAAGGTATTCTCTGGATTGAGCACCCTGAACATCAACGATCGTCATATGAGACACATCAAACATTCCCGATGATGTTCTAACAATATTATGCTCTTCAATCTGAGAGCCATAATGTAGAGGCATATCCCAACCACCAAAATCAACTAACTTTGCGCCAGAGCTCTGATGTACTTCGTATAATGCTGTTTTAGCGTTCAAACACATTCTCCACTATTGATTTTCCTGAGGTGAAATCGATAATTGACCTTAGTTAAATTATAGATTGACCTTAGTTAAATCGAGCATTTTACCCGAATGATTTTGGAAAACCAGACAAAAAACCTATTGATTCTAAAAATAGCTGATTATCATATAGATAGTATGATATTTGAAAGCAAATACTAGCCTATTGCACCTTAACAGAGAGAATAACTATTGAAAAAAGTTGGCTATTGCAGGTAACGCGGAAAGGTAGCCGCTATATGCATGATCTCCACCAGCCGTCACCCATGCTTTAGCTTTTGGCAACGCAGACACAGCTTGCTGGAAGCCCAAAACCTCATCCCCCGTCTGCGTCAACAATAAAGTATTGTCAGGAGTCGCAATCGAAGGTACAGACAAAGATTTCAACTCATTCATATGATGGGACTCTACGGTGTATCGCTCGCCCGTGTAAGGGTTTTGATTTTCACCAATATAATCAACCAAAAGCTCGTAGGGACGAACAGCTGGATTAATCAGCACTATTTTTGGTATTGATTCAAAGACTGTACTTTGCTGAAAATACAGACTTAGATAGCCTCCCAATGAACTGCCAATAAAACCCGCTACCTGACTAGCCCCGATCTCACGGATCAAACACGTTACAGCATCAACGACTTCTAACGGCGAAGAAGGCAAATTTGGAATACTAAGGTTAAAATCGACGCTATGCTCTTGAAAATACTGCCTTGTATTAAGCGCCTTAATCGATTGCGCGGAACTGTTGAAGCCATGCAAGTAAATCAGCGTTTTCAATACCCGTTGCTCGCCAAGTCCAATGTAAACTCATAACCTTCCGCACGAATTACGCCAGTCTTGATGCTGCCATCTTCAAACAATGAAAACCATCTATAACCAGGCGCAATAGAATCTAAGGCAAAATCATCAGAATCTGGAAGAAATTGAACACAGGTTGAAGGCGATGCATACAAAGCAATGTCATCTATTTCTGCATCTATTTCCTGATGAATATGCCCCCAGACAATCGCTTTTATATTGTCATAGCGACCAACTATTTCAAATAGCTCATCCTGATTTCGCAAGCCTATTTTATCAAGCCATAGACTATCAATTTTAATAGGATGATGATGGAAACAAATAATGGTATTTAAATCTGGCCGCTCGTTCAACGCGCTCTCTAGGATCACTAGCTCTTCTGCTTCTAGGTAGCCATGAACCGCACCCGAAACATGGGAGTCGAGTAAGATTATCTGCCAAACCCCCATTCGAACAACCTTGTTGAATTCTTCGCCATTGCCAATGGCAGCCTTCATAACGTCGAGATCATCATGATTACCTGGAAACCAGCTGACAGGGCAGGAAAATTCATCAATATGAGATTTAAAGTACTTATATGCTTCAGGTGAAGCATCTTGCGCTAGATCACCTGTGGCCAATATCAAATCCGGACTAGCATGTACCTTAGACCGTATATTTTGTTTGGCTAACTGAGTAACAGCATTTAGACTTGAACGGGTATTCACACCCAACAGTTCACCTTCCGGCGCCTTCATTAAGTGGCAGTCAGTAATTTGTAGGAGGTTAATTATTGCGCCTCCTGCGCGCGTTTTTTCTGGCATGTACTATTCGGCTCTTTTACTATTACATTCCATGTATCAACTTTACGACTGCATCGCATCCAGACACACTCACCTGATTTTTTATCATGGACCAGGTTAAGTTAGACTCCCAAAATTAATACTCTAACGGTATTTACGTCACTAAAAATTCTTAGCAACTTTAAATTTAGCTAAGTTTTAGGATTTGGGTAGTGCTTTATTCCATATTCTCTAACATATCTTTAGAGCAAACATACTAGCGTTTATAAGCCACCATTTTTGATACTGCACTCACACTTTTTTAGGAATAAACGGACTCTTGTCGCAACATCCATAAGAAATACAAAAGTTCAACCATTCAGACAGGAAAATATTCAGCTGTGTTTTCTCGTCTGGCATGTGCATCTGTGAGTTGGGGTAGGGGTTCACACCATTGACAGCCTGGCGACCATTCCTGCCAATCACCTCAGCAACAAGTGCATCGTGATACAAGCGCACTCTCAACTTAGGATTATTTACCCACTTGCCAGCCGCCGCCGTCTGCTCAAGTAAAAATGTATCGGTATACTTACCCGTTTCTATCAAGACAACGGTGACCCTTCCTACGTATTGCTTGCCATTATGTAAACCAAACCTCATAGATTCACTGTCCCCCATCAGGCGGATCAGCTTCATCAACCGACTATAGTTCCCTTCATGTAAGGCCCCTAACTGAATTAAATCAGGTACGTATTTTTTTCGCATATGCTCTCATTAGTTTTGACAATATTTGTAATAATTATTTTTTGAGGACTTTGCACAAGATATAAACCGCCAAAAAGACACCAAAAAGCAGGCTCAATTAGCCGGCACTTTATTTGCAATACACAGTAGTCGTGCAGTGATCTTTTTATGGCGACCACGCCCTATCAACTTTATCTCGGTTCAGTGCCAGCCACTGCAAAGCAATTATAGCGGCGGCGTTATTTATTTCACCACTTTCAAGCATTGCTAATGCATCCTCTACCTTTAGACTATGAACCTTTATATCTTCGTCTTCTTCTAAAAGACCAAACACTCCGCCTGCTTTAGTAGAATCTACTTGCGCACAATATAAATAAACCTTTTCAGTCGTTCCTCCTGCAGACACAAGAAATTCACAAATTTTGTCCATTCGCCCCAAATCAAGGTTTGCTTCTTCTTTCGCTTCACGGCGAGCAACATCTTCAGGGCGCTCGCCTTTCTCATTGATACCTGCAACCAACTCTATTAACCAAGGGGACTGATCTTCAAGCACAGCACCTATGCGAAATTGTTCCACCAATACAACTCTGCCTTCCACAGGATCATAAGGAAGTACACAGGTCGCATCCCCCCTCACAAAAATTTCACGGCTAATTAGTCGACTCCAGGCACCATCAAAACGCTTAAACTTAAAGTGAAACCGGTCCAAGCTAAAAAAGCCCTTAAAGCATGACTCACGCTCGATTAGCTCATAGTCTCTTTTATTGTATTGCTGTTGAATCTTAGTCATTTATTTTGATAATCCAAATATAATTTGTCGCATTACCCAGGCATACCCAAGCACCTACACAAGTACCCACATGCACACCACAAGATAATATTGACTGCCATTATAAAAACTGACCAGTCTAGAGTTATGCGCACTTATTGTCCATAATAGGGCTCTTTTCAATCATAGCCGCCTAAATCTTACTTTAGGCCACGATATTCTCGCAAACTGGGGCATACATGAAGCACTCGAAGATTTTAATTATTTCCATTTTACTAAGCTTGATTTTTACACCCGTTAATGCAGAAAGCACCAAACTGCTTAATCTCTACAAACAGGCTGAAAATTACGACACTGAAATTTTTGCAGCTCAGTCGGCATACCTCGCGGAAAGAGAAAACGAAAGCATTGCACTCGCTTCAGCACTACCCAAGCTAAATGCATCAGTGAGCAGCAGTAGAACAAACTCAAACAGTGACCTTCAAGGCAATGACACCTACAAGTCAACTAGTTATTCTGTATCGTTATCCCAATCGCTGATCAATCTTCCTACCTGGTACACATTAAGTTCTTCAGAACAAAATTCTCTTCGCGCCGAAGCGGTGTATCTTGCTGCGCAACAAAACTTGATTTTAAATGTGTCTTCCGCTTATTTTAATGTGCTGCGTGAAGAAGAAAATTTACGCTCGGATCAATCACAAGAAGCCGCTGTAAAGAGACAATATGAACAGGCAAAGGAACAATTTGACGTTGGCTTAATTGCGGTCACGGACGTCCATAAAGCTCAAGCGTCTTATGATGCATCGCAAACAAATCGAATACGCTCGGAAGGCAATTTAACTATTGCAAAAGTATCTTTATATAGACTTACTGGCACCACTATCAACAACTTGGGAGCATTAAAAGCCGACTTCCCTATCACAATGGACACCAGCCAAGGCGTTGAACAATGGACAGAAACAGCCTCAGCCCATAACCTGGATATAAAAATAGCCCGCTTTGCGCTTAAATCCCTCGAGAAAGACTTAAAGTCAAAAAGGGCAACCCACCTACCAACCCTTGACTTAACGGCTAACTATAGTTTCAATGAATTGAGCAATGCCAAAACAAGCATTCCAGACCTTACCCGCCCAGAAGACGAGCAGAGCAGCATTTCAATCAGCCTGAACGTTCCAATATATTCAGGTGGTGCTGTCCAAGCCGGCGCAAGGCAAACCCGTCACCTTGTCGAACAAGCAAGGCATCAACTGATATCTACCCAAAGACAAGCGGAAGTAGACGTCAAAACCGAATACATCAATATCAAAACAAATATACAAACCATCGAAGCCTTGAAGCAGAATATCGTTTCACATGAAAGTGCATTGGAGGCAACTAGAGAAGGCTACAACGTAGGTACGAGAAATATTGTTGAAGTATTAAATGCAGAGAGGAACTATTTTACTGCGCTAAAAGATTATGCCAATGCACGATTTGATTTTGTTGAAAGCACATTGCGCATTAAACGAGCGGTAGGTACCTTGAACGTCAAAGACCTTGAAGAATTAAATGCGTGGTTCGCCTCTTAGGAGACACTCCAGGAGTAATCTTTTACTCTTACATAGCGCCTGAACGGAAAGTGGGTCGTAGCGAAGTTGGGAAAAACCACAGAAGACATGACTTTTTGTTCAGACACTACATAGGTTATTTAACTCCAAAGAAGGGTGTCAGGTAGTCTACAACACGATTGACTGCCCCTTTACTTGCTTCAATTTCACGCAATACATTTTGCCCCCTTCGCTGGGCTTCTTGTGTATTTGAAAACAAATAAGTCACTGCCTCTAACAGTCCCTCAGAGTTCGGAACTACTTGCATCCCACCCGTTTTGACTAGTTGCTGACAAATCGCTTCGAAATTAAAAATATGCGGCCCAGCAATGACGGGTAAACCAAGCGCTCCGGGCTCTATTGGGTTATGCCCTCCCACTTCAACTAAAGACCCCCCTAAAAACGCCACATTTGAAGCGCCATAGAGCGTCAATAACTCACCCATTACATCCCCTACAAAGACATCTGCATCCGGTGGAATAACCGCGTGTTCTGTTCTTTTATAGACCTTAAAGCCTGCCTGAGTTGAAAGTAAATAAGCCGATTCAAAACGCTCAGGATGCCTTGGAACGAGAATAAGAACCGCACCTGGAAATAAAACCCTTAATTTAGCGTGAGCCTCTAATACCAATTCATCCTCACCTTCATGCGTACTCGCTGCAATCCATACTTGCTGAGTGCCTGAAAGCTGGGCCCTTAACGCTCTACCTAGCAGTAAGTTCGAACCATCTATATCCATATCAAACTTCACACTTCCGGTGACATGAATTTTATCTTCCGAAATTCCTAAGGAGCAGAAACGTGAAGCATCATTCTGGTTCTGACATAAAACTAAAGACAACTCATTCAACATCCAACCTACCGCAGGCTTTAAACGTCTATACCCTTTCGCCGAACGCTCAGAAAGGCGGGCATTTGCAATCACAACTGGACAGTTTCTTTTCGTTACTTGATGAATCATATTCGGCCAAAGCTCGGTTTCCATGATAATCAGAAATTCTGGCCGAACACGTTTTAAAAATGCATTGACCATAAACGGTAAATCGTAGGGTGCATAAACATGAAATACCTTTTGACCGAAGCGCTTCTTAATTTGTTCCGAACTAGTGGGGGTCATGCTGGTAATTACAACATCTCTTCCAGGAAAACGTAGCTGAATTTCTCTGACAATCGGCTCCGCTGCTAATACCTCCCCAACAGACACCGCGTGAATCCAAATACTTTTATGTAGATCTGGCGCTTTAAAGAAACCAAATCGTTCACATTTCCTGTAGCGGTATTCTGGCGCGCGATAGCCTCGCCAAAGTAATTTCAGAAAAACAAAAGGCATACATAGTGCAAACAGAATTGTGTAAACTAGGCGAAACATAGAAGCCCTACTCCATACGAAAGGCGCAGTATAATCCAAAATGCCCGACTCTAACTACTCGAAAAGTCATACTCGCCCCTCTACATTGAATATCTGGGTTATTCATGACGACAAACCTGGGCACCTTACACAATTAATTGGCCTTACAAATAGATTGAGCTCGTTGACTAAAACCAGCGTTTCATGGATTCCAGCTAAAACCAAAAAGCAGCATATTAAGCAACATGTCAAGAATAAGGGCGCAGATCTGGGCGAACAGCTCCCTTCTATGATATTAGGGGCCGGGCACAGCACACATAAGAATGTTTTATTAATGGCCCACAAGTATGGAGCCATTAGCGTACTCCTGATGAAACCCAGCTTACCAACGAGCCTGTTTGATTTCATCATTTGCCCTCAACATGACGGCCTAACGGAAAGCGACCGAATATTAAATTCGCGAGGCACCATCAACAAAATTGAACCCGGTAAAAAATCTATCAAACAGCGATCAAACTACTTGGTATTATTAGGAGGTCCGTCAAAGCACTTTAGCTGGAATGAAAAAAGCCTAATCCGCGAGATAGTCTTGTTATGCAAGCATTATACTGACAAACAATGGCTATTAAGTAACTCACCCAGAACGCCCGCTTCCTTTATGGAAGAGCTGATTAAACAAGAGATTCCTAACCTAAACTGCCACCACTTTAATGATGATGCCGTTGATGATTTAAATACCATCTTGCAAAACAGTGCTCAAACCTGGATCACACCTGACAGCATGTCGATGCTTTATGAATCCTTAACCGCAGGCTGTGCAACTTCCGTACTTTCCTTATCGCCAACCAATATAAAAAAACCCAGCAAGGTAGCACATCATATTCAGAAATTGATATCTGATAAGGTAATTGGAAACAGTCAGCACTTACAAACTAATAAAGACCTAGTCAACGCACCACACACAATATGGGAAGCAGATCGTGCAGCGCAATGGCTTTTGACTCAGTATTCCCTATTACACCAGCTTGGTAAGGAGACACCTGCATGACTCCATTAAAGATCTTACAAGTTCTACCAAACCTAGTCTCTGGTGGCGTGGAAGTCGGCACGATTGACATAGCTAAAGCCTTAGTTGAAGGCGGGAATAAAGCCTACGTCGCTTCAAACGGCGGCCCTTTAGTCACTAGACTCGAACAAGCTGGCGCTATTCATATTCACTTGCCGGTTCACAGTAAAAACCCCTTTGTAATGTGGAAAAACGCCCGTACATTGAGACGACTTTGCTCCAAATATAATATTGATATAGTGCATGCTCGCTCGCGAGCACCTGCCTGGAGCTGTTATTGGGCAAGCCAAAAGCTTAAAAGCACCATCATGATTACCACTTTCCACGGCACATACGGCCATCACAACTCACTAAAGCGCTGGTATAACAGCATCATGCTACAAAGCCAACAGACCATTGCCGTCTCTGATTTTATCAAAGATCATATTTTAACCACCTACCCAAACAAACAGACGTCCATTGAGGTGATCCATCGAGGCATAGATACACAGAAGTTCAATCCCGAGAACGTTCCCGAACAAACCGTCAGAACACTGGCCAAAACTTGGGCTGTACCAAACAATGCCAAAGTTATCATGCTGCCAGGGAGAATTACCCGCTGGAAAGGTCATAGCGTCTTGATCCAAGCGATAGCAAAATTGAAACAGGAAAATATTTTTTGCTTAATGGTCGGTGATGATCAGGGAAAAACAGCTTATCAGGAAGAACTAGACAAACTCATTCTAGAACATCAACTTGAGCACAAGGTGCGTTTTGTTGGTGGCTGCTCTGACATGCCTTCGGCCTATAAATTAGCTGACATTGTTGTTTCAGCGTCAACCGAACCAGAAGCATTCGGACGCGTCGCGTGTGAAGCTCAGGCAATGAACTGCCTAGTTGTGGTCACCGATCATGGCGGAGGAAGAGAAACAATCGCGACTAGTCAAGAGGCTTTTTTATGTCATCCGAATGATGTTGACTCTTTGTCGCAATCATTATCACGCGCCTTAAAGATCGATAAGCAAACTACTGAGGATATTTACTTATCATCCAGAAAGCACATAAGTCAGCATTTTTCACTTCAGCATATGTGCGAAAAGACCATAGCCGTTTATAATAAAAATACGCCAAAGACTTCTCAACGCAAGAGCGACACCTATGCCCACAATCAAAACGTCTCAAAGCAATAACGCTTACTGGCTATTTGATGAAGCGATTTTTCCAGCACCGTTTCCAGCTCTATGCCAAGATCACTTCAAGGCCGAATTCTGGCAAAAACAAGGTAATATCATCGGCCAAGAGTCTGGAAGAGGTACGACTTACTTTCTTCGCCATCAACTCGAGCAAACTAATTATGAGCTTGTTTTGCGCCACTATCTTCGCGGTGGATTAATCAGAAAGCTCAGCAAAGATCGTTACTTGTTCAAACACCTTAATGCCTGTCGCTCTTTCGATGAATTCAATGTTTTACTTAAGCTCAACAACTTAGGCTTGGCTGTTCCTAAACCCGCTGCTGCTCAGGTAATACGGCACGGATTCACTTACCAAGCAGATCTGTTAACACTAAAAATCCCCAATGCACAGGACTTAGTGCAAGTATTAAAAACCCAACAAGGAGCAGCGTTTTATTCAACACTTGGGGCAACGATTCGACACTTTCACCTTCATGGTGTAAATCATGCAGACTTGAATGTTCAGAATATTCTTCAGGATGACAATAACAAATTCTGGTTAATTGATTTTGATCGAGCAAAAATCGTAAAACCTGATACTGGCTGGCAGCAAAGCAACCTAAAACGACTGAAACGAAGTTTTGAAAAAGAAAAATTACGCTTTGGCATTCAATGGCAAGAAAGTGACTGGCAAATATTTTGTCAGTCGTACGAGAGCGTCAACGAGCACCAATCAGATAACACCGACAACTAATACCAAGAGCTAACGCCAATGCTCAGCCACCCATGGCGTCGGAGACACACGCTTATACCACTTTTTATACCAAGGTAGTTTTTTACCCCACTGGCCCTTAATCGCATCTGGAGGATTTGGACTACCATGAAAAACAATAATTTTAGCGCCATCGGGGATACGGCTTTTAGCTGATGTCACACCCGCAAGACCGCTTGATAAGCAATGTTTTTTAAAACTGCGGCACCAACTATCCGGAAAGTAATCAAACTGCCCCAAGCCTAAATGCCCGGTAATATAAGCCTGCTCGGTCCGGTAGCTTTTTAATACCTTAATAGGATCATCCAAATAATGATTCAATACTTCCGACGGCTCGCCAGCCTCAAAACAAATAGCTGATGCCTGACCGATTAATCTATTCGGCTGGTACCAGTTTTCAATAATCGCCAGATTGTTAGAAAATGAAAATAGCGCATCGATGTTATCAACAATCACCACATCCAGGTCAAGAAACAGTACTTTGCCTTGCATATCAGCCAAGCCGGGCTTGAACAATGCCAACTTTCGCCAGGCAGGACAGACCTTGGCATATTCCCAGGGAGGCTCTTCAAATTCCGGCAAGGACCAAATTTCAACGCTGGAATTAATACCGCTTTCATGTTCCGTCATACAAATAAATCTAAACGGTAGTGTGATATGCCGCGCCACCATATTGTATAAATTATTCACATACTCAGGGCCGTATACTGTCCCCCACTTCAAACAAACAATATTTACACAGCCTGTCATTATTCTATTTCCTGAGTCACTAACGAATAGCGCCTTTGGCCCTGGCAACCTGTCAACACTAACATCATTTGTAGACCTTTTCGCCATTCACCAGAGTACCTTTGAAGCGCTTATACTCCCACTGGTATTGCTCCGGCTGATCTTTTAAGCACACCTCTATAGATCGATTTAATGCCGCAACAGAAAGAGCTAGGTCTTTACTGTAAATTTCCTGATCTACCTGTTTGAATACCATATCAAAGCCTTTTCCGTCTGGAAGACGAATGGCGCATAAGCTCACTACCTCACATTGGGTTCGGTCAATCAGACGTGAAATCAGCTTGACAGTATTTGCTTCTACCCCCATAAAAGGTGCCAATATTCCGCCCGTCCCCCCCGGAACCTGATCAGGCAAAATACCTACCATACCCTGCTTCGATAAAATCGAAAATAGTCGTATGATACCGCGCTTATTTGTAGGCACCAGCTCGGAACCATGGCGACCTCTAACAGCTGACATATACTGCTCAAGCGCCTTAATTTTAGGGGGTTTATAAAGTGCAGCCATAGGCCTCAAGGTAGAAAGATACAAGCCCACCATTTCCCAATTCCCGTGGTGTGGCGCTAATATAATCGCCCCTTTACCTTTCTCAAAAATGGCATCTAAAAATTCTTTTCCTTGAACTGAACGTATCAATGACAGAGTACGTTCTGTTGGCCACTCCCAGGAGAGACCAAACTCTGCAAATAATTTACCCGTTTCAATCAGGCTTTTCTTAGCCAGTAACTGTTGCTGTTCAGTGGATAAGTCAGGAAAACAAATTTCAACATTCTCCTTAGTAACGCGTGTTGTTTCAGAGTCCCCCAACCACAAAATACGCCCAATCAATGTACCCAAGCGCTGTGCATTTTTTAAACTCAACATCGCTAGCAGTTTAAGTACATAAATCACCAGCTTCGCTTTAAAAGAGTCCATCGATATACTCTGCAGAAAAAAGAGCGATCAGTTTAGTAGATTGACGTGTTAAAATCAGCCTACTTTGATCTAACAATTTATTTAGGTCGCATTTCAACATCTTTGCATTCGTGATTGTAAGGTTTTTATCCATGAATTTGATTCTGATTTTTGCATCTTCAGGCACACTAGTAGGCGGTATGGAAAAGCAGGTAGCGCTGCAAGCTCAATACCTGGCCAGAATACCTGCTACAAACGTTACTGTTATTGCATCACCCGCCTATAAGACCTTGTTTGACCAGACAGTCATCTTTATTCCCACAGAGATGAAGCGCAGTAGAAGAAACCCTTCCTTACTCTTTGAACTGATCAAAAACGTTCACCGAATAAAGCCAGACATCATTCATGCGCATGGTCACAAAGCCGCTTCCTTACTAGGAAATTTACGCTTGTTTATCAAACGAGAAATCCAACTGATTGGTACCGCTCACGGACTGAAGCGAAAAAATAAAGCCTTTAAAAAATTGGATACGGTATTTGCTGTCAGTAAGAGCATTCAAAATGCCTTAAACCCTATTAACGCGATTGTTACCTATAACGGTATAGAGCCTTATGAAGTGCCTATCCCCCCCCCTATAAATAAGGCTGCTTTTTGTGCGTCACTGGGCCTAGACAGTAAGCTCCCTTTAATTCTAGGGGTTGGCCGCCTGGTCAAATTAAAGAACTTTGACCGTTTGATAAAAGCCAGTAAAAATCTAGAGGCCAATTTAGTTATATTAGGGGACGGACCCGAATTCCAACAACTGCAAGCCTTAATATCTAACAATGTAGCGTTAACTGGGTTCAGAGAAGATACACGTTCAATCATGCATTTAGCCGATTTAATGGTCATATGCTCAGACAGAGAAGGTTTTAGCCTTGTCTTAATCGAAGCGCTACAGAGTGATTTACCAGTGATATCAACTCGCGTTGGCGTAGCTCTTGAGATACTACCCGAAGAATACTTAATTGAAAGTAGCGATGAGACCGTACTGAGTACTAAACTCCATCAACAACTAGCCGATTTAATCACCCTCAAAGAAAAGCAAAAAGAACTATTTATTCAAGCAAAACATGATTTTAACATTGAGCGTGTTACTGCCTATACTAAAGAACTTTATCAAAAATCATTAACTGGCAACAATAAATGACACACACAGGTCCACTTGACCCTACAAAAACAGTCAACACTATTAAAACCTTATTCTTAGATCGAGACGGCGTCATTAATATCAACCATGGTTATGTGCATACCCCAGAAAATTTTGATTTCATCGAAGGTGTATTTGATCTTTGTCGTTATGCCCAGCAACTAGGTTATCAGATTATTATTGTCACCAATCAGTCCGGAATAGCACGTAAATACTACAGTAACCTTACATTCAATAAGTTATCAAAGTGGATGACACAACAGTTTTGGCGACAAGGTATTAAAATAAAACAGATACTACATTGCCCACACCACCCTAAATTCACACACTATTGCAGCTGCCGAAAGCCAAGAACCGGCATGATAATGAAAGCGCAAAGACGCTTTCATATCGACCTAGCACAATCGATGATGGTGGGTGATAGTCTCTCCGACATGAGATGTGCACAAACAGCGAAGATAAAAAAACGCATTCTTTTTAAAGAGCGTTCACTATCGAGCAACCAGCATTTTCAAGCAAAATTTATTCGCCCACGATTTCACACTTACCATCAAGTTGATAAACTATCGTCAATCAAGCCCTTTCTCTAGAGATTGTTATGAATATACGTATCACTGAGCACATACAAAAAAGCATAAACGCTAAAACTAGAATATTGAATGATCAAAACTTACTCAAAGAAGTTGAAGGTGCTGCTCAATTATGTGCTCAAGCCTTAAAAAAAGGCGGCAAGATTCTGTTCGCAGGTAATGGCGGCAGTGCATCTGACGCGCAGCATTTAGCCGCTGAGCTGGTAGGACGTTATAAATTTGATCGTGCACCTTTAGCAGCCATTGCACTGACCACAGATACATCAGCACTAACAGCGATTGGTAATGACTATGGTTTTAATGACGTATTCTCACGTCAAGTAAGTGCTTTAGCGGGTGAAGGTGATGTGCTTATAGGTATCTCTACCTCAGGTAATTCAGCAAACATTTTGAAAGCGTGCGAAGCGGCTAGAGCGAAAAAATGCCATATCATTGGCATGAGTGGCACAAAGGGTAAATTAGTCGACATAGCCGATTTTTCACTGGCCGTACCTGCAGATGAAACCGCCACTATTCAGGAAGCACACATTATGCTCGGGCATATTTTATGCGATATCATTGAACAAACACTGTTTTAACAAAACGACAAAAACTGCAAACAGAGAACAAAAAAAAGCTCAGCAACCATGCTGAGCTTTTTTAATATCTAAAGCCTTCAATCAGCTTACGTTATACGTAACTTAACCACTCTTCGTTTTGAGGGCGACGGCCTTTAACCGCATCAAAGTACATTGTTTGAAACTTTTCTGTAAATGGCCCACGTTTTCCAGAACCAATCTTTCGGCCATCCAGCTCACTAATTGGCAAAACTTCTGCAGCCGTACCGGTAAAGAACGCTTCATCAGCGACATACACTTCATCACGTGTAATACGCTTTTCTCTAACCTCAAGACCTAATTCTTTCGCAAAAGAAAAAATTGTCCTGCGGGTGATGCCGTCTAGACAAGACGTCAGTTCAGGCGTGAACATAATACCTTCGCGGATAATGAAAATATTTTCGCCGCTACCTTCAGCAACATACCCTTCATTGTCTAACAATAAAGCCTCTTCACAGCCACTCTCAAGTGCCTCGTTCAACGCCAACATTGAATTTATATAATTGCCGTTTGCTTTGGCCTTACACATGGTGATATTGACATGGTGTCGTGTATAAGAAGACGTCCTGACTTTAATACCAAGTTCTTTTGCTTCAGGTGACATATACGAAGGCCATGACCATGCAG
>Ga0105350_10000443_pt1 | contig 27794 bp, 28 predicted proteins | sample EN1Hudsemesocosm_FD_83506 | JGI IMG/M metagenome (GOLD analysis project Ga0105350, IMG submission 83506) | Methane-oxidizing microbial communities from mesocosms in the Hudson Canyon - EN1E Hudson Canyon | ecosystem: Environmental > Aquatic > Marine > Cold seeps | place: Hudson Canyon... | reverse complement strand
GATACGGAGGCATCGCTTCTAATAATGCTTGTTTACCATATAACACCCCAATACCAGAAGGTGCATAAAGCTTATGCCCAGAAAAGGCATAAAAATCACAATCCAGTGCCTGCACATCGACTGACATATGAGGAATAGCTTGAGCGCCATCTAATAACACAGGAATATCTTTAGCTTTAGCTGCAGCAATTATCTTTTTTACCGGATTAATTGTGCCCAAAGCATTAGACATATGGACCACAGAAACTAGTTTGGTTTTATCACTGATCAACTTTTCAAATTCATCATAGATTAACTCGCCATGCAAATTAATGGGTGCAACTTTTAACACTGCCCCTGTTTCTTCACAAAACATTTGCCAGGGAACAATATTAGAATGATGCTCCATGGCTGTAATTAAAATCTCATCACCTTTTTTGATATTCGCCTTAGCAAAGGTTTGAGCAATCAGGTTAATCGCTTCCGTAGTGCCCTTAACAAAAATAATTTCTTTGGTGCTTTTGGCATTTATAAAGTTTTTAACTTTTTCTCGCGCGCCTTCATAACGATCTGTCGCTTTGACACTCAGAGTATGTACACCACGGTGGACATTGGCATACTCATGCATATAAAGGTGAGAGATGCTATCTATAACTGCCTGTGGCTTTTGGCAGGTGGCGGCATTATCCAAATAAACCAAGGGTTTGTTACGGATTTTCTCTTTTAAAATAGGGAAATCTGCACGAATTTTTTCTACGGGAAATGTTGTCATGTTTTCTTGCTATTGTTTTATTCTGGAATAAGTTGCTAAATTATCGATGGCGTATTATATTTTAATTTGATTTATCTAACTTCGTTTTAACTATGTCCGCATCTACTGAAGGCTTTTATAAAAGGCATTTAACCAATTTGGCTGAATGGAAAAAACTAGGTGAAGCTAATATTTTTCCACCAGGGAGTCGTCTTGAGCTTATAAATGGAGAAATTATTGAAATGGCACCTATTGGTAGTAATCACTCAGGTCATATAAATAAACTAACTCAAATTCTGGTAAAACTAGCTTCAAACCAGGCTGTTGTCAGTGTACAGAACCCAGTGCAACTAAATGATTTATCAGAACCTGAACCTGATTTAATGTTGCTAAAACCAAACCCTGACTTTTATAGCGCTCATCACCCTGATGCCAGTCACGTACTTTTATTAATTGAAGTTGCTGATAGTTCATTAAAGTTTGATCAAAACCAAAAACTTCGTTTATATGCACTGCATAACATCCCTGAATATTGGTTACTTAATATCAAGGATGCTTGCCTGGAAGTTTACCGCCAGCCATATGATGGACTCTATGCTGAAAAAACTACCTTACGTGCTGGAGATAACATCACCTTATCTCAATTAAACGATATTAATATTAATATCGCTGATATTCTGTAATTAATGGAAGTGAGGCTTAACTTCACTTCCATTAATCTATAACCATTGCTTATCAACACCAGCCTGCGGAAAGCGTTTTAATAATTGTCCTAATAACAATTCTCGCAAACTCGTCAACTGAACCTTATCAACCATTTCATTGGCAAAAGCAAAAGTCAGTATGTTTCTCGCAGTTTCTTTATCTACACAACGTGATTGTAAATAAAAAATAGATTTCTCATCCAGCTGCCCCACGGTTACACCATGAGCACACTTAACATCATCTGCATAAATTTCTAACTGCGGTTTGGTATCTACTTCTGCATCCGCTGAAAGTAATAAATTTCTATTATTCATTTCAGAATCAGTTTTTTGTGCGTCTTCTGCGACAAAAACTCGTCCCTGAAATACACCGCGTGCTCGCTGGTTGAAGACGCCTTTATACAATTCTCGACTGATAGCATGAGGTTGCAGGTGTTTAATGCGGGTATGATTATCAATATGTTGACGTTTAATACCTAAGGACAAACCATTTAAATCACACTCTGAAGCCACATCCAGATTGGTATGGATATCATTTCTGGCCAATAATCCACCAAAAGCAAAATTATGATGATTAAAACGACTATCACGTGCCTGCTTAACGTAAGTTCCACCAAAATGATAAGCTTTATCACCTTCGCTTTGAACTTTAAACAATGTTAGTTCAGCATTTTTTTCTACAAAAACTTCAGTAACAGCAGCTGATAAATAGGCAGAATCAACCCCAACAAATGTTTCAATTACTTTTGCTTCAGCCATCTCATCAACAATCAAAAGATTACGCGTAGTTGATAAGCACTCGGCTTGTGTTGTTAAGTGAACTAACTGGACTGGCTTATCTAATACAATTTTAGAAGGGATATGAATAAACAATCCATCCGTAAACCAGGCTGAATTAAAGGCAACAAAGCTATGTTCCTCATTTGATACCGCTTGAGCCAGATACTTTTGAACTGTTTCAGGTTTTTGATCTAAAGCTTGTGCCATTGACAAGACAGCAACATCAGTTGATAAATCATCTAATGAAGAAAGATCCGAGGAAAAATGACCATTAACCAACACGACGGTATAACAATCATCTAAAACAAAGTCCGTTAACCAGCTTTTATCAACAACTCCTGTATCAACAATTGCCAGGGGAGAAAACAGCTTTTTTTCAATTGCCGAGACATTTGTGTAACGCCACTCTTCTTCTCTTAATGAAGGAAAACCTGTACTAGAAAAACGGTCAAATGCTTCAGCCCTAAATGATTTAAGCCACTCTAAAGACTGCCCTGGTAACTGGCTGACATTATTTTTATACTCAGAACTATATTGACTCACATATTGCACTGTCATTATGCTGCCTGCCCTTCAACCCACTGATATCCTTTTTCTTCTAATTCCAATGCTAATTCTGGTCCGCCAGACTTAACAATTTGACCATCAGCCAAAACATGAACAATATCAGGTTTAATATAATCTAGTAGACGTTGATAATGGGTGATCATTAAAAATGAACGTTCAGTTGAACGAAGTGAATTAACACCTTCAGCGACTATTTTTAAAGCATCAATATCTAATCCCGAATCCGTTTCATCCAGAATACATAATTTAGGTTCCAAAATGGCTGCCTGGAGAATTTCGTTACGTTTTTTCTCTCCACCAGAAAAACCTTCATTCACCGCACGGTATAAGAATTTTTCATCCATTTCTAATAACTTAATTTTATCTTTAACCAAAGTTAAAAAATCCATCGCATCCACTTCATCCAAACCATTATGCTTACGAATGGAATTTAAAGCCGCTTTTAATAAATAGATATTACTCACGCCAGGGATTTCTACAGGGTACTGAAAGGCTAAAAACACGCCTTCTCGCGATCTAATTTCAGGATCCATATCCAGCAAATCCTCCCCCATATAAGTCACTTTGCCTTCAGTAATATTGTAGCCAGGCTTACCTGAAAGCACATGAGATAAAGTACTTTTACCTGCTCCATTAGGTCCCATAATCGCATGGACTTCACCTGCATTAATTTCCAGGTTTAAACCTTTAAGTATGGGTTTATCGCCAACGCTGACATGAAGGTTTTCTATCTTAAGCATTTTTGTTTCCTAATTTATCGTTATCTCTCGTTCCCACGCGCTGCGTGGGAATGCAGTTTTTGACGCGCTTGCGTCATGGGACGCAGGCGCGTCCATTATGCGTTACCACGCAGCGCGTGGGAACAAGGTAATTTCTATTAACCTACTGAACCTTCTAAGCTTATGCCCAATAAAGCCTGTGCCTCTACCGCAAATTCCATTGGTAATTCTTTAAACACTTCTTTACAAAAACCATTCACAATCATGGACACCGCATCTTCTGCTGATAGTCCACGTTGCTGACAGAAGAACAACTGGTCTTCACTGATTTTTGAAGTAGTAGCTTCATGTTCAACTTGTGCAGAAGGCTGTTTAACTTCAACATAAGGAAAAGTATGCGCTCCACAACGATCACCCACCAATAATGAATCACATTGGGTGTAGTTACGGGCATTTTCAGCACCCTTACCAACTTTAACTAATCCCCTATAAGTATTTTGTGCCTTACCAGCGGAGATTCCTTTAGAAATAATGGTGCTACTGGTGTTTTTACCAATATGTATCATCTTGGTACCAGTGTCGGCCTGTTGATAATTATTGGTTAATGCGACAGAATAAAACTCACCAACAGAATTATCACCTAACAAGACACAACTAGGATATTTCCAGGTAATTGCTGAGCCTGTTTCCACCTGAGTCCAAGACACTTTAGAATTGTGGCCGCGACATTCTGCTCGTTTAGTCACAAAATTATAAATGCCACCCACGCCATTTTCATCGCCTGGGTACCAATTTTGTACAGTCGAATATTTGATTTCGGCATTATCCATAGCCACTAACTCAACCACTGCTGCATGCAATTGATTTTCATCACGCATGGGTGCCGTACAACCTTCAAGGTAACTAACATGGCTATCTTCATCAGCAATAATCAGCGTACGCTCAAATTGCCCCGTATTTGCAGCATTAATTCTAAAATAAGTCGATAATTCCATTGGGCAACGTACACCTTTTGGAATATAAACAAAAGAACCATCGGTAAAAACCGCAGCATTTAAAGCGGCGAAAAAATTATCGCCCTCAGGAACGACAGTACCTAAATATTGTTTGACCAATTCAGGGTATTCCTGCAAGGCTTCTGAGATAGGGCAAAAAATCACCCCAGCATCTTTGAGCTTGCCTTTAAATGTTGTTGCTACAGAGACACTATCAAAGACAGCATCAACAGCAACACCGGCTAATCGTTCCTGTTCATCAAGGGGAATACCTAGTTTTTTATAAGTATCCAATAATTCAGGATCAACTTCATCAAGGCTTTGAGGTTTATCAGAATCTTTTTTAGGCGCTGAATAATAACTAATAGACTGATAATCAATAGGCTCAATATTCAATTGCGCCCAATCAGGTTCTTTCATAGTTTGCCAATGCTGAAACGCCTTAAGTCGATACTCCAGCATAAACTCAGGCTCATTTTTAATTTTTGATAATTTGGCAATAACCTCTTCATCCAATCCAGGCGGAAACGTTTCCACTTCAATATCGGTAACAAACCCTTGTTTGTATTCCTGAGCAATCAGGTTTTCAACTTCTTTGGCACTTGATGACATAAATTACTCTATCTATATAAACTACTAACGGGAATTAAAATTTCTTCTGGTTGTGGAGTTGGCATAACCATATCAGCCAATGTAACTGAATCCAGAGCATTAAAAACCTTCTGATTAATCAAGCCCCAATTACCCTGAATATCACATCCAGTTGCCTGATCACAATTTTTATGGGAAGCATTACATTCAGTTAAAGCAATAGGCCCCTCTAGCGCCGCAATAATTGTGGCAACTGTAATTCTTTCAGGTGCTCTGGCTAATAAATATCCACCTTTAGCCCCTCTCACCGAAGTCAACACGTGCGCTTTAACCAAAAGTTTAAGAATTTTACTTACCGTAGGTAAAGTAATTCCAGTCACCTGTGATATTTCAATAGCTGCATGCATACTCATCTGGTCTTTTGCCATAAAGCTTAAAATGACCGTTGCATAATCTGTTAATTTACTTAACTTTAACATTGCCTCTCCACTTCCAATGTGGACCATTTTAGTACTATTTAATGCCAGAGTAAAGTACTAGGTTATTTTTAAGTAAAATATCCTGCTTTAATTTTTACCAAGAATTTAAAACTCTATTATCAATCTAGATCTTAATTATATTTATTGCATAAAAATAAAAAAATATTTCGTATTTCTAACTCCCTTTTATTAAAAAGAGGCTAATATTAATCTGTTAGAGTAAAAAATCATTAATTTTTCAATTTCTTCGATGGATTTATAAATTATAAAAAATATGAGTATGATAAAAAAAACAAAAAATGTAACAATCAAACTTTTACTACCTATTGCAACAGTATTTATCCTTGCTTCATGCAGTAAAAATATTGCAACACCCTCAGCAAATGAAGAAATAAAAAACGCACATATTCGTGGACAAAACTCTCTAGATTTTAGTGACTCGCTAAAAAAACTTGGGATGATGACAAAAATTTATAATACGAAAACATTACGAATACAGCTGGGGGGTATATACGATGAAACTGGCTGCTCTGCCTCAACTGGAGCTCAAATACCTAGAAAGGTTACAACTGCAGCCGCAGATTCATTACTAAAAATAGAAGGTAATATTCGCTTAATACCTTATAACCCAGATTTTTTGGCGATGTCTGTTAACACCGGGTATAGCGATTTTAAAAACAAAATAAAACCCGATATTGCAATCACCGGAGGAATTACCGAATGTGATGGTTTTATCATGGCTAGTGTTCTTAAAGATAAAGAAGATTCACATTATAAAAGTTTATCAATTAACTATAATATGTTGGATTTTAAAACACTTACCTACATCCCAGGTCAAACTGTATCAGCTATTTTTGAATCAACAAATTACAACAATACTGTTCAAGAAGTAATACATAATAACTTAATGCTTAACAACTATCCGAATTCGAGAATAAGGGGGTTTCACCACGCAACACGTGTTTTAACTCAAGTTAGTCTTATTGAGTTAATTGGAAAACATTTAAATTTACCGTATTGGAACATCCTTCCAAACCATAAAGCCGATGACAAAGTCGTTAATAACATAAAACAAGCGTTCAAAAGGGTATCAACTTCAAGCAGAATTAAATTTCTTCAGGAATTACTTTTTGTTCATGGTTTTGATATAGCAATTAACAGTAACTTAGATGAGGATACGATACAGGCATTATCAAAGCTTGACATAAACTTACCTGAAAACAATTTAACATTTGAAGCCTTATTCAAGGTTTATAGCACTGTTCCCACCACCGAATCTGCTATCGAAAGGCGAAGCTTATTAAACAAATAAGTAACGATCATTAGATATTAGCGCTAATTTTTATGGCATGAACTTAGATTAAATGTACGCATTTCTCATTTAATCTAAGTCACTATAATTAACATCTCCCATTTTTTTACTGCAGCAAAACTTTTATTATTCAATTCCAATAACGCTTATTTTTTATCCGCATAGAATCTACTTCGATTACCCCATTATTGTTTAAATTAACAATAATGGCACCATCAACCGCTGTATTCATCCATTTTTTATTTAACTTGTTATATCGATTGATAACCTCATCATGAGGAAATGAATAACGATTTTTATAGCCTGCAGGAATTAAAATCATATCGGGATCTGCCTGTATTAAAAAGCTCATGGTCGAAGATGTTTTACTGCCGTGATGGGCAGCTATTAACACATCACTTTTTAGTTTTAATCTTTCATGTTCAAGCAACCCTAGTTCGGCTTCTTTTTCAATATCACCCGTCAATAACACACTGCCATGTTTTGCAGTCACTTTAAGGACACAGGAATTATTATTTTCACCCTTCATTTCTCCCAATGCTGGAGAAATAATTTCAAAAACCACCTGATCCCAATCCCATCGCTGACCTCTTTTACACTGTACAGGTTGATATTGCATTAATAATTTAGGAACACTAGTCAGGACTGTTTGCACTTTGCTTTGCTCAACAACTGACTTTACACCTCCAATATGGTCATTATCGCCGTGACTAACTATCAAAGTATCAATAGACTGAAGTCCCTTATACTGGAGATAAGGGATAACAACAGAACTTCCCATATTATAGTGTTCAGAATATTTGGCGCCCGTATCAAATACCAGAGTATGGTTAGTTGTTTGAATAACTATTGCCAATCCTTGGCCTACATCCAATAAGGCCATCGTTGCTTCACCGACTGCTGGCTTATCCTGTTGAGTAAATAACAATGGTAATAGCATCACCCCTCCTAACCATCGTGCAGGTATTCCTATAGGTGATAACAAAATAAATACACCTAACAAAGCCAACGGAACAAGATAAAAGGCATTTGATGTTGTCGTTATAACTGAATAGGGGATTTCTGCCATTACAGACAATACATACCATAAACTTTGTAAAATTTTATCGATCAACTGGTAAACCAGCATGGCAAAATCAGGCGAAATACTCAGACTCAATACGGCAATAAAACATAAAGGAACAAGTAATAAACTGACAATGGGAACTGCAATAAAATTTGCTGCAGGAGCAATAATTGAAAGATTCTGAAAATAAAAAAGCAACAGGGGTGATAAACCAATAGCAGTAACACAATGGATTTTAGTTGCACTTAGCCAATAGGGAGGTTTACCAAGTCGACCACCCAAGCTATAAACAATCACCGCAACAGCCAAAAAAGAAAGCCAAAAACCTACCGACAATACTGCAAAAGGATCAAATATCAAAACACCTAACATAGCGAGTGCCAGGATATTTATGGTTGAAATATTGCGTTGTAAAACCATTGCCGACATAGCAATAATTAGCATAATTAATGAACGCTGTGTCGGTAGCGAAAAACCAGCCAATGCAGAATAAAAAACAGCAACAATCACTGCACTGACAGCAGCAATTTTTTGCGGTGAATTAATGGATGTTTTAACCGCTATTTTAAGCATTAAAAAATAAACCAATCCAGAAATCAATCCAATATGCAAACCAGAAATAGCGACCAAATGTACTGTACCTGTCCTTCTAAAGACATCCCACTGCTTATCAGTAATCTCATGCCTATCACCAATGGTAAGTGCCTTAATGATGCCAATATTATCGCTATGTTCTAGTAACAGGGTTAATTGATCAGAGATTGTCTGACGTATAACTGTAAAATCCTGCCCAGTTACTTTAGTCCTTTGCAATACAGGGGGTGGATTTGTTCTTACATACCCTGTTGCTCCAATATTTTCTGTAAATAACCAACGCTCATAATCAAAACCACCCGGATTGATACGCCCATGCGGTTTTTTTAACTTAACCGTCATCTGCCAGTTTTGACCCGCTTTAATTTGTTGTTTAGGAAAATACCAGCTTAATCTGATTTTCCCAGGTACCTGGGAAAGAGACTTTGAAACTAGAAAATCAAACCTAACTCTTCTATCATCATATTGAGGAAGCCCCGTTACCTGCCCTTCAATCAGGAGATGCTGCCCTTCCATATCCACAGGTAATCTATCAGCCAAACGGATACTAGCAAAACCAATCGCCCACAACAAACCAATAGTAAAAAACATCAGCCGCCACAGGCGAAACAGAGTAAAACAAGTTGCTAGTATTAACAAAACGACAATCCAGTAGTTCTCTGGTAATACAGGTAATTGCTGAACAACAATAATCCCAGCAACTAAACTAAGGATTGAAAATAACATAGGACTACTCTGACAAAAGAACTTCTGATCAAGTGATGAACTGGCCATTCACCAACAATTAAATAATATGACTCTAAACAAGAAACAGGTTGCTCATTTTCTATAGCTTTTCATTTGGAAGTGAGGCTTTAACCTCGCCTGAATCGTGAGAGATTTAAGCCTCACTTCCTTTTTGTAAATTATTTAGGTTTTTTAACCTAATTACAACTCAGCCTGTGGTTTGTTCATAAGCATACTAAATAATGCCATTTGTCATTGATAAAGCGCCTATAAACACCTTAACTCGCATCGTCTTTAGTTGCTCCAATAACGCTATCCACAAAGGCCTTTAGACCCTCTTGAACTAGATCATATGTAGTATCAATATTATCGGCAATATCACCTTCCAGAACCTTAAGCCCACTGAGTATATCTTTTGCTTCAGCAAAACCTTGCTCTATTCCACCGCCAATTATATTATTAAATGACTCGGCAGCTTCTTCTATACTCATCTCAGGGTGTTGCTCATGGAACTTTGGAAAAAAAGCAGTACTCATAGAAACAATTCGCTCAGCAGTTGCTTCAGGACTTACATCAATTCCTGAATCATACGCAGCCTGGATTGCATTGTCACCAAAATCAGCTTTTAAAACATCATTAATACCTTCAATAGCCACTTTATATAGCAATGCTAAAGGTTCATTACCTGCATTAACACTCACCTCCATACTTGACTGAAGGATTGCACTGTTGAATTGTTGTTTAACAGACTGTTGAGTTAATTCTGTTTGTTTTATTTCATTTTTTTCTTTTGCTGCAGGCGCCACTGTTTGTCCAAAAGGACCATCAGTTTGCTTATCGTGACTTGCCTTCAACTGTTTTACAGTTTGAGAAAATGAAGGGGTATTAGTTATATCTTTCATGGCGATTTCCTCCGAGCAGTCTATAGACTAGTATAGCGGCTGATTCCACAAAAACTTTAATAATAGCTGCTTTTTTATATAAGCATGATTATAAAACTACTATCAATCTCTTCAAAAAAATAGCGCAAATAAAACAAGTTCCTTAACAATTAAATTCAATTGTAATGCCTCAACCTTGATCAGACTTTTTTTAAAATTGATTGCAATATATATTACATTGAAAGACCCTGAGGTATCTAGACAACAGCACCACTTATTTAAAGCCAAACATTGTCGATTCTATAGAGATCTGACATTTGTTTAATGGACGCAGGTTACCTGCGTCCATTAAACATGAGAATCGAATAATGATTCCACCTAAATCCGAAGTTTAATTTGACTAAAAAGGTTAAGTTGACAGTGCCATCAGAGAATTAGTTTATTGCAGGCTGTTCTATTATCTCTTCTCCGATATAAGTAATATTTAAATTGAACTCTTTTCAAGAAATTCTCTAATTTCATTTGCTAGCCTTTCTGTATTTTCATTTTGACTATCAATAACAAGCTGATAAAGGCGATTTATGCTTTACTCCTTATCAACAGTTAAATATTTCCAATAAGCTTTAGAAGCCTTTTTTGTTTTGCTTGATTCAGGATAAGTTGGTAACTCAATTTCAGCCAATAAGAGTAGTGACCAGCATTACGACTGGAGATACTCCTAGTCACCGGTCTCTGAATTATAGCTTCTTACCCATCTCAGATCGAACCTACTCTTAAATTAAGCTAATCACCTCAAAGTACTTGGGACAAGTCTTTCCGTGCAACATTATTCATTAGATTTGACCACTCTACTTATTGTCGACTAATATTTACCAAAGTGCTTTTTTCTGGTTGCTATATTTATTGAGGTACATTACCTCGTGAGGTAATGTGATACAAACCACCTGCTTATTCTAATTTTAAAGGTCTTCCATTGCTTTAATCTAGCACAAAAAGCATTATCCGTTACGCGTTACGAAAAGACCTGCCCCCAATATCTTTCATGAATCCAGGGTAAAAGCCTTCGCTTACTTCCGTAGTATCTAGTTGTGGGAAAGTGTGACCAGTTTGCTGGTCGGGCAAAATTTGTTTCCATTTTACTTTCTAGGACTAATCTTTTCTGGTTCTGACAATTTATAGCCCAGCTACAGTAAGAAAGGGGTTATGATTTGTAACTGTTTATCTATGACTTGTTTATGCTGCATATCTTCTGAGTATAAAATATCGCAACCTGATTCCAGTGCCGAAGCAATCATGCAGAATAATGTATATTTTCAGTGAGTGGCTTGACGGTGCTCTCAAGTGTCAGTCGTTTAATAATCGCTTTTATGTCGTCAATTGGCATTGAAAACTTTCTAATAAGCGTATTGACCGTTTCATTTAGTACTTGGACAGATATAACCGGATGACGACTAATTAACTCAATGCTACGTTTTCGTTTTTCTTCATCATTGCCCAGGCTGTAGATAACAATATTTGTATCTACAAAATTACCGCTCATTAGCACCATCCCTATCAAACTTTAAACCCTCCATGTTCAGTTGATAAGGTTGTAAAAATTGTTTTAAATCATTTTTTGGTTTTTGTTGTTGTAAAAAACCTTTAACGGCTAAGAGTAAAACATCATCTTTTGACTGATTGTTGTCGATTGCAATCACCGATAATATTTGTTCTGTATTTTTATCTAATTCAATCGTATGTTGCATAATTTTTTTCTAAAAACAGGTTGAAAAGTCTATTGTAAGTAACTTCACACTATATCCCAATTATTAATGGCCAGGTATTTATACGTCTTTGTTACTAACCCGGCAACAAGTGATACAGCAATTAAAGTTTAAGATTCTACAATGTACCTTAATAATACAGGCTAATAATAACCTGATAAAAAAATAACGGGGTCAAATAACTACGAAAATAAATATAGCAGCCAGAAAAAAGCACTTTGGTAAGCATTAGTCGACAATAAGTAGAGTAGTCAAATCTAATGAAGCCCCCTAACTATGACACTTTATCCAGAATGATCCAATAAAATCATTTACCTCCCTGTTGAATAATGAAGTCTGCAAGTGCCTTATCTGAATTTGCGATGTGCCCAGCAAACCAATCCTTTAGTTTTTGTAATAATAGCAATTCGCCACCTTGAGAAAACTTATCTTTCAAATATACAACTTCTTGTAGCAAATGGTCGTGTACAGTTTTGTGTTCAACTCCTTCTGAATAATCGTATTCTTTCATAAGGCGTTCTTCACTTTTAAAATGATAATCTGTGAAAGCAATCATTTCATCTAGCACTTGATGAATGTCCTCTAAGGGAGCGTTGCGCTTAAGTGCATCATTCAACTTATTTAACATAGCCACTATTTTTAAATGCTGTTCATCTATAATCTTAACGCCGAGTATGGGAATATCATCAGGGTGTATCCAAATCTTATTAATGTCAGCCTTATTGCTTTGTATTGTTGATAAGGTATACCTATTTTTACCTGCGGCTTTACTTGCATACATAGCAGTATCAGCCGCATGCATTAACTTATCAAGCTCAGTCCCGTTGTCAGGATAACTGGCAATGCCGATACTAACTCCAATCATACAGCTAGTTTTGGCAGTTATCTTGATGTCTTCAGCAATGGTGCGGATGATTTTTTGAGCAATCATCTCTGTGCTTAAAGGGTCTTGTAATGCAGTAACAATGACCGCAAACTCATCCCCACCCATTCTAGCAATAGTATCCATATTACGCACACAGGCTTGCAGTCGTTTTGCCACTACTTTTAATACAGTGTCACCAGCTTCATGACCATAAGTGTCGTTGATAGGCTTAAAACCATCTAAATCAAGAAAGAGTATGGCGAAGTTTTCATTTTTTCTTCTGGCTTGTGAGAATGCCTGAGAAAGGCGGTCATAAAACAGTTCGCGATTAGGTAATTCAGTGAGACCGTCATGATTAGCTAAAAAACCAATTCTAGCTTCAGTCGCCTTACGTATAGAAATATCTGTAAAAGTGCCTACATAATTAACCACACTTCCTGAATCATTTTTCACTGCGGTAATATTCAATTGCGCCGGGTAGATTTCACCATTCTTACGCCTGTTCCAAACTTCACCGGCGTAATTACCCGCTTGAATAAGCTGTTGCCACATCGCGGTATAAAAATCTGCGTTGTGATAATTAGATTTAAATACGCGGGGGTTTTCACCTATCACCTCTTCTGCGGTATAGCCTGTAATTTCACTGAAAGCATGATTTACGCGAAGAATCGTGCCAGAAGAATCTGTTACTTCCATGGCTTCTTGAGACTCAAACGCAATAGCAGCAATACGTAGCTCAGCATCAATTTCTTTTTGCTTAGAGATATCGCGGATTGTTGTTTGAAGTATTAAGTGGTCATTAAGCAACATTGAACTTAGCAATATATCGCATATAAATTCCTGACCTGTGTCAACGCGCTTATGTAGCCATTCGAAACGTGCACTGCCTTTTTGCATCGCTGTATCGATATGCTTTTTAGCCAGCGCCCTGGAGTCCGTACCACAGGCTTGTGTAGCCGGAGATAAATCAGCCGGGTGATAGCTGCGTAACTCTTCTTGAGATTGCACACCAAATAAATTCAGTGCTGCTTGATTGCTATCAAAAAAACCTGTTTCATCCAGCATCAGTATCGCATCGCCCGTCGAATCAAAAAGCGTGCGAAACTTTACTTCTGACCGTGCTAAAGTTTCTTCTGTTATTTTATTTTTTGTAATGTCGCGCGCAACACCAAATAAACCAACTATTTCCCCCTGCTCATCGCGTAATGGATATTTACGATTATCGACCCAACCTATACTCCCATCGTTATCTAAGGTTTCTTGTACTTCCTGCGCAATATGAATACCTGCAAACACCTTCTTTTCCAGACGATAATAAATATCCGCATATTCTTCTGGGAACACATCATAATCGGTCTTCCCCAGTAAGTCTGTCCAATACTCAGAGGGATCGGTAATTGCAACTAAGGTTTGGCTTGCGCCTGTGAACACGTGATTGCGGTCTTTAAAGTAAATATAGTCATCCGTGTTCTCCATCATGGCATTAAAATTAGCCATCTGGGTTTGTTCGCCTTGTTGTTGCCAAAGGCTTTTAGCATCTTCTAACCATAACTCAAGCACGATGCCTGTGCCTGTGTTATCTATTGCTTTGGCGTATTGACCTTTGATGCAGCGAATGCGCTCATCAGCATGCCTGAGCCTGATATTAAAGAGGCCTATTGCTGGATTGATTCCACTCGAAAATAATACATCGGCAATGTCTTGATCTTCGGCATGAATGCGGCTTTGTAACGTTACTTTGCCATTAAGGAAATCATCTGCTGCATAGCCCAGCAATTCATAGATACTGTCTGTTGCGGACAAAACCACCATTGGCTTAGCCAAGGATATACAGATATTAGGCTGAGAATTCATGTTATTGGACTATACTTTATATGTGCATCGCTTTCACTTTTAAAAATTCTCATTTTTCAAGTAATTGCCATCTGAATGCCCCAAGCTTGTTAAAAGCATATCTATTGATGCATAGCATTTTACACGGTATTAGCAGAAGATAAAAACGAATTTATCAATACTTTAAGTATCCTTATTTTAATTTCCAAACCTAATACCAGGCTACTTATTACTGCTTTTAGACGACCAATTAATCATTTAATGTATGAAGAAAAAAATTAATTTTTAACTTTTCCAAAACAGATCAAGACTAATACAATTTAACTATTTCGTTTTTTTAAACCGGCCAGACCTAAAAGACCAGAACAAAAAAACCATACAGCAGCAGGTACAGGGACTGGAGCAATAGCATCATAAGTAATGGCTATATTATCAATTTCTATTTGTTGCGATACAATTGTTTCAATTCTAGAATCTCGCCCAATACCAAAAGAAATATTCAATTGAGTAAGTGACTCTTACCCGACAAGTGATACAGCAATTAAAGTTTAAGATTCTACAATGTACCGTAATAATACAGGCTAATAATAACCTGATAAGTTTGAATGCAAACAAGCAATGAAGTATATACACACCAACAGAATTAACCTGTTAAAATTGACCTCCACACGACTCTAAATACAGCATCATGCCTAAAAGACTAATAAAAAAATATATGCCTGATCCTGAGAAACTTAAGCAACAAAAGAGCTTGCAGTTTTTAGGTGATAGGTTGCATGAACCCAATTTATGGCATTTAAACCGCCGCTCAGTATCCCTTGCTTTTGCAGTTGGTTTGTTTGCAGCATGGATTCCGACACCTGGACAAATGGCTATTGCGGCAGCTGCCGCATTTTATTTTAGAGCTAATCTACCGATCTCGGTCGCATTAGTATGGGTAACTAACCCTTTGACTATGCCGCCAATGTTTTATTTTGCCTATATTGTAGGTTTAAAAACTTTAGGTGAATCTACTCCCGGTGATGATTTTGAGTTTTCTTTAGAAAGCATTATGTCTAGCTTAGGTGATATTGGCGGACCTTTTCTTTTAGGTTGCCTTATTTTAGGAATTATTTCTTCAGTCGTTGGTTTTTTTGGTATTCGATCCTTCTGGAAATACTATGTAAATAAACGCTGGAAAGCTAGGAAGAGATAAAATCTGGCTTTTTTAGCTTTAACTATTATGTAGAGCGGATTAGAACCTGCTCTACATAATAATTTCATCTCCCTTGGTTGGCTAAACAATCAAGCCATCTTCCATATGTAAAACTTTATCCATTCTCTGCGCCAACTCCAAATCATGAGTAACGACCAGAAAGCTTACTTGTAACTCTTGATTTAGCTCTAGCATTAGCTGATAAATCTGTTCCGCAGTTTTGCTATCCAGATTTCCTGTGGGTTCATCTGCCAATACGCACTTAGGTTTATTAATTAGAGCCCTTGCCACTGCCGCACGCTGTCTTTCACCACCTGATAACTCACCTGGTTTATGCTCAATCCTATGCCCTAAACCAACCATTCCAAGTAACGCTTTAGCCTTTTCACGTGCCAGTTTTACTGGCTCTCCAGCTATTAGAACAGGCATAGCAACATTTTCTAGAATAGTAAATTCACCAAGCAAATGATGAAACTGATAGATAAACCCCAAGGAACGGTTTCTTAATTTGCTTAACTTTGATGCGCTAATAGAATTTAAATTCTCACCGTCTAAAATCACATGACCCTGAGTTGGTTTTTCCAATCCACCTAGAAGATGTAATAAAGTACTTTTACCAGAACCAGAAGCGCCCATAATGGCAACTCGCTCCCCTTCGTTGATTGATAAATCAACGCCCTTTAAAACATTAACATCTAAATCGCCTTGCTGGTAACGCATACCTAATTGCTGACATTGCAAAATGGTTGAATCATTCATATCTTAATACCTCTGCCGGATTCACTCTTGAAGCCTGCCATGCAGGATATAACGTAGCCACCAGTGATAAAGTAAAAGAAATACTGGCAATAGCATAGACATCCGCCCACACTAATTTTGAAGGCACATCACTAATATAGTAAACATCAGCCGCCATAAATTGAACATCGAACAATCGTTCAATAGCTGGAATCAATGTTTCAATATTTAAAGCTAACAATACTCCACCTAAGGTACCTAATGCAGTACCAATAACACCAATAATGCCACCTAAAACAATAAAAATACCCATCACCGACGTATTCGATAAACCTTGGGTTTTTAAAATAGCAATATCCCCTCGTTTATCTGTAACCACCATAACCAGAGTTGAAACGATATTAAATGCCGCTACAGCCACTATCAATAACAGGATAATAAACATCACCCGTTTTTCAGTTTTGATCGCCCTAAAAAAGTTACTATGTGCCTTAGTCCAATCGCTGACACTATATTGATTATACAGCTCAGTTGCTAAAGTTTGCGTTATTTTCGGCGCATTGAACAAGTCATCTAATTTTAATCTTAAACCACTGACAGCATCGCCAAGTCTAAAAAGCTTTTTAGCATCATCTATATGAATAATAGCCATATTTCGGTCATATTCATACATACCGACTTGAAAAATACCAACAACAGTAAAACGTTTTAATCGCGGTAAAATACCTGCTGGAGTAGAGTTTATTTGTGGGCTAATAACAGTCACTTTATCGCCCGGCATAACGCCAAGATAATTAGCCAGCTCCCCCCCAAGAACAATACCAAACTTACCTGCCACCAAATCAGATAACTCAGCAATTTTCATTTTATTAGCGACTTCAGAAACCTTATGCTCATACTCAGGCATTATTCCACGAATTAAAGTACCACTGACTCGCCTGTCAGCATTGATCATCACCTGCCCTTTAACAAAGGGAGCTGAGCCAACAACATGCGGTTTATTGATAACTTGCTTTTCTAACATTTGCCAGTTGTGTAAACGTCCATTTCTACCCGTAATAGTGGTATGAGATGTCATCCCTAAAATACGCTCACGAAGTTCTGCTTCAAAACCATTCATGACTGAAAGTACAGCTATTAAAGCAGTTACTCCTAATGCAATCCCCAAAACTGAGGTTAAGGTAATAAAAGAAATAAACTGGGTACGTCTTTTTGCTCGCGTATAACGCAAACCTATATAAAGTGTTAAAGGTTTAAACATAAATAATTTTAATGATTGTCTTTACATTTCGAACAGAAACCATACAAATACAAACTATGATCAGTTAATTCAAAACCCAGCTTTTTGGCAATTTTTTCCTGTCGATCTTCTATCACACTATCCGTAAACTCATCGACTGTACCACATTTCATACAAACAATATGATCATGGTGCGTGCCTCTATTTAATTCAAAAACAGAATTTCCACCTTCAAAATGATGCCTAGTGACCAGACCAGCCGCTTCAAACTGAGTTAACACACGATAAACAGTAGCCAAGCCGATCTCTTCATTTTCACTTAACAAAATTTTATACACTTTTTCAGCGGATAAATGACGCTGATCCGTCTGTTTTTCTAAAATTTCTAAAATCTTTACACGAGGTAATGTGACCTTTAGCCCAACATTCCTTAAATCATTACTTTCCAACTGCTATTCTCCATATAAACCAGATTTTAAAAAATAAAATCAACCACACGTATTAGAAAAGACTAATTGTATCTTTTTTTATAAAGACACGCTGATACTTTTATAGGATTATCCATTAACATACGGTATGATTTTCCCTATACGCTATTTAAGTTAAGAGATCATGAGAAAATCTATCTACCCCCTAGTGCTAATAACAGGCATTTCACTACCCGGTTGTTCAACAGTTATGAACAATCTGCCAGGTGTCTATTCTTTGGATATCCAGCAAGGCAATATCATTAGTCAAGAAACTATAGACCAGCTTCGCCCCAAAATGACTAAACGTCAGGTCTTGTATATTATGGGGTCTTCAATGTTAGTCGATGTTTTTCACCAAAAACGCTGGGATTATCTTTACTCCGAACAGCCAGGAGGAGAAGCACGAAAACAAAAAAGACTTTCTTTATATTTTAACGGTGATGAACTCATAGGTGTGCAAGGTGATTTTAGACCCAGCACCCTACCCGTTATCAAACAATCCAAAGAAACGACCGTTATCGTGCCACCACGAGATTTAGAAAAAACCCTTTGGGAAAAAATCACAGGACTTTTTGATGATGACGAACCAAAAACAGCTGAAGATGTTAAACCAATACCAGAAAGTGAAGATGCGGATCTAGCATCTCAGCAACTATAAAAACTGATAGTTTTATTAAGGAACCTCTGATTAAGTTGGTTAGAATTTAGCGCAGAAAAAACAGTCGCTATTTTTCACGAAGTGAGCAGTAATAGTCATTCTATTGCGCCGATCTTCGTGGAAAATGGCGGCTGTTTTAGCAAGCTAAAAATAATTGGACTTGATCAGAGGTTCCTTAAGGAACCTCCTTAAATAATCAATCAGCTTAGCTGAGCCATCACCAGCCAAGGCTGATTGATGACTCAGCAAACAAAAGTGTTATCTAGTTTGATTTACCCGCTCTGTTTCGTCTGGCATCCATCGGATTAACAAATAAAGCCCGATAGATTTCCACCCTTTCCCCGGACTCAACCACTTTATCAAGCTGACAAACTTTACCAAACACCCCAACACTCATTTTCTGTAAATCAATTACAGGGAATTGCTTGATAATGCCAGAGGCAATAATCGCTTGTTGCACTGTACTTCCCATTGCAAGTGTGACCGTTGAGATCTCTTGCTTATCAGATGTTGCAAAAGCAACTTCAACAACAATTTTATCCATAAACTTGCTTGGCTCGATCAGTAAATGATTTAACCATGGTATTACAAATTTGATTAAACACAGCACCAAATGCCAGACTGGCAAATTTCCCATGCATTTCAAACTCTAAATCCAGAGAAATTTTACTTGCATCCTCTCTTAAAGGCATAAAATCCCAGACTCCATCCAGAGAAGAAAAAGGCCCATCTAATAAAGTCATAAACAATTTACCATGCCCATCACTTCTATTGCGTGTAGCGAATGATTTATTAAAACCCGCTTTAGCTATGAGTAACTCAGCTTCGACAATATCCCCTTCCCGTTTTAGTATCTTGCTGCCACTGCACCAAGGTAAAAATTCTGGATAAGACTCAATATCATCTACAATTTCAAACATTTGAAGTGCTGAGTACTTAATCAATGCACTTTTTTGTACGATGGGCATACTTAAAATACTCCAACAACATGTAAAAAGACCAAGAATACAGAAACTGGTGCCACATAACTAGCCAGAAACTTCCATAAGGCATATTGTTGCTCAGGTAAATCAAGTTCTTCTTTAACATGCTTCTGATGCATGATCCAGGCAGCAAATACAGCGATACAAAAACCACCAATCGGTAACATCAGGTTGGCGGTTAAATAATCTAGGAAATTAAAGATTGTTTTACCAAAAATTGTGAAATCAGACCAAACATTAAATGACAATGCCACACTGACGCCTAATGTCCATGTAGCAAACCCACTAACGACACTCGCTTTAACACGACTATATCCTTTATTTTCAACTAGCCAGGCAACAACGGGTTCCACAAGTGAAATAGATGATGTCAAGGCAGCAAAAACCAGTAATACAAAAAACAAAATACCAAATAACCAGCCGCCAGTCATATTACCAAACGCAATGGGTAAGGTTTGGAAGATTAGACCAGGACCAGAACCAGGCTCTAATCCATTAGCAAACACCAGTGGAAAAATGGCTATACCAGCCAAAAGAGCAACAATGGTATCTGCACCTGCGATATATAAACTGGTTTTAGCAATTGAAACGCCACTCGGTAAATATGAACCATAAACCATGATTGCTCCCATACCAAGACCTAAGGTAAAAAAAGCATGCCCCATGGCAGTCAATACTGCATCACCATCAATTTCACTAAAGTCGGGCGAAAAAAGGAAAGACAAGCCCTGAAAATACGCTTCGCCCGTGGTCATTGCATAGGCAACCAAAAGTATTAACAAGCCCAGTAGAGTCGGCATCAATAACTGTACCGCTTTTTCTAATCCACTATTAACACCACGCATTACAACGCTCATGGTCGCAATCATAAATACTGTATGCCAGAATACTAATTGAACAGGACTAGCAATAAAGTCATCAAAACTTGCTTTAACTTCTACAGGGTCGGCAGAGAACCCACCAAAAATCGCTTTAAAAACATAGGCATTTGCCCAACCTGCGATCACACTATAATAAGATAAAATAAGTACACCCGCGATAACACCCATCCAGCCTAAATAGTGCCAGTTGGTATTAGCATTAGCTTCGGTAGATAAAGCTTCCAAGGTATTAATGGGGCTTTGCCTGCCTCTTCGTCCCATCATAGTTTCAGCAATCATTATCGGAATGCCAATAGCAATAACACATGCTAAATACACTAAAACAAAAGCGCCGCCTCCATTTTCACCCGTAATATACGGAAATTTCCATATATTACCCAGTCCAACTGCTGAACCTGTAGCCGCTAAAATATAAGCGAATCGCGATGACCATTCTCCGTGTATTGATTTTGTATTTGCCATGTTTATGCTAAGTGTCCTAAAAAAGCTAAATAGTTACGTTCATTATCTACGAATCAAGTAAAATACCCAAATAATTCCTTTACCTTGATTTAAATTAATATTTTTCATTACTATGGCTGGTAAAAAATCCAAAAAAAAGAATAAGCAACAAGACAACACAATTGCGCTTAATCGTCAGGCAACTCATGAGTTTTTTGTTGAAGACACCTTTGAAGCAGGGTTAGTACTTGAGGGTTGGGAAGTTAAAAGCCTTAGAGAGGGACACATCCAATTAAAAGAAAGTCATATTGTTGTTCATAAAGGTGAAATATGGCTATTAGGTGCTCATATATCACCTTTATTATCTGCATCCACTCACATCGTACCTGATAGAGTAAGACGCAAAAAATTACTATTACATAATTATGAAATAGATAAATTAATCGGTGGCGTTGAACGTAAGGGTTACACCATCATCCCTTTATCTATGTATTGGATTAAAGGCCGAGCTAAACTTATAATTGGTTTGGCAAAAGGTAAGAAATTACATGATAAACGTGCAGCAAGCAAAGATAGAGACTGGCAACGCGATAAAGCACGTATTATGAAAAAAATCTAATGCCATGAATCAGCACTCAAACATTCTTACTACAGAAAATAGCCTGCTTGTAGTGGTTGATATTCAAAGCAGATTACTTTCTGCAATGCCTGAGAATGCTGCAGATCAAATGCTAAAGCACAGTTGCATTTTAGTTAAAGCCACAAGCGTATTAAATATTCCTGTTATTGTGACAGAACAATACCCTAAGGGATTAGGGGCAACAGATACCTTACTGAAAGATAACTTTACAAAAGATACATCAATCCTTGATAAAACAGGGTTCTCTTGCTTTTCTGCAAACAGCTTTAATCAAACGTTAAAGAATAGTCAACGCAAACAAATTATCCTTATTGGCCAGGAAGCTCATGTCTGTATTTTACAAACAGCTTTGGAATTATTGCACTATGGCTATCAGGTTTATATTGTAGAAGATGCCATATGCTCAAGGAATGCCGAGCATAAACTTTTTTCTCTTCAAAGAATGCAACAGCAAGGTGCAACCATTATCAACTATGAATCCGTTATATTTGAATGGTTAAAAGACTCTAAACATCCTGACTTTAAAGTTATTTCAAAAATGCTTAGCTAAGAGGCAAAAACTGGATGCGCTAGCCTTGTATCTAAACTTTCTAATCAGCACCTACTCCCCCCAGACATAATCAGACGCTCCCTAACTGTCTTTCCCTATCAACTCAGCGGTATATCGAGAAACTTTTATCTGATCATTCCAATAATTTTTATCTAACCCAGCCTTTTGTTTTAAATGCTGTAAAAATTGGACTGGCGTTGTTATTGACTGCCATACAGATGGTAAAAAAGTGCCTCTACGAGAACCACTTTCTAATATCAGACCATCTACATCAGGGCGTATTTGAAATATCAAATCCTGTTCTGAAGTAAATTCAAGCTCTTCAGCGGGACTTAGAATTGATATATGGATATCTATCTCTGAAAATTCTGATTGATCTAGCGGGGGGAACCTTAGATCTTTAAATGCTGCTGAAAAAGCATTTTCACAAACATCCTCAGCCAGCGGCAACACAGCCTTTAACATACCAATACAACCGCGTAATTGTTTGTTTTTTTCTATGGTAACAAAAGTTGCTCTTTGCTTTGAAAACTCAATAGGATAATCCCTTAGGTTAATACTTAGTGGGTGCCCTGTATCTAATCCAGTTTGAATTGATTGATAAGCTAAATCCAATAAAACTTTCCTGTTTTTTTCATTCAATGACATAAGCACCATATCCTACAACTCTATTTTTATTAAGACTTCCAGCTGTATCACCAGAATTTCTTAAATCGACTGCCTTAACCCGTAATTTATTTTTTCTGGCTAAAGCTAATAAACCACGCACTGGCACATAGCCACAGGCAGAATTACCATCCAGTTTTTCATATTGCAATTGTTCAATAATTTTTGAAGTTTCCTTATCTAATTTTTGAGCTGTTTGGTAATCATGAAAATGACTTAAATCTGTACTTATCACAACCAAAGTATCACTTTGCCCCCAGAACAATTCGATCACCTGACAAATTTGTTCAGCAGAGGCATCACCTGCGACTAAAGGAATTAAAGTAAATTCTTTCAGTACAGTTTGTAAAAAGGGCAAATGAACTTCAAGACTATGCTCTAGTTCATGTGCCTGATCTAAATATTCAACAAAAGATAATTCAGATAATTGTTTCACTGCATCTGTATCTATAGCAATATTACCAAGAGGCGTTGCAAACTCATCGGCTGAACTTAAAGCTAAACCTCGAAAACCAACCTGATGAGAAGGACCGAATAACACAACTCGGCTAATTAGCTCGGATGCAGGTATTAAATGAGCATAAACTGAGGCCGCAATGGGAGCAGAATAAATATACCCGGCATGTGGCGCAATGATCGCTTTGGGAACTTTTTTACCTTGTGACACATCACTAAGATAATGCGTTAACATTATTTTAAGCTTATCCTGGTCCGCTGGATAAAAGGTTCCTGCAACAGCAGGTTGTCGTCTAAATACCATAACTTATTTATAGGTGTTTTATGCTAAATTACAAGTTTTTAGTTTCTAATATTGGAACTACTCAGCATATATTATTCGATAGGTCATACCTTCAGTCCCAATCTACACTGAGTAGTTATCAGATATTTTTTATTTGTCTTTGATTAACTAACTATTACCATGAGTTCCCAAATAGAAAAAAACACCATTAAAACTAAGTATTGGCATAAACTGGATGATGGAAGAATTCAGTGTGATTTATGTCCCAGATTTTGTAAATTGCATGAACAGCAACGAGGTTTGTGTTTTATTAGGCAAAACATTAATCAACAAATTGTTTTAACCAGTTACGGACGATCCAGTGGTTTTTGTATTGACCCCATTGAGAAAAAGCCGCTCAATCACTTCTATCCAGGTTCATCAGTTTTCTCTTTTGGTACTGCTGGTTGCAATTTAGCCTGTAAATTTTGTCAAAACTGGGATATAAGCAAATCTCGAGAAATGGATACTTTAATGGATCAAGCAAGCCCTGAAGCTATTGCTAAAGCAGCATTTAATCATGGCTGTAAAAGTGTCGCTTACACCTACAACGACCCCGTTATATTTCATGAATATGCTATTGATACTGCACAGGCTTGTAGAGAATTAGGTCTTAAATCAGTCGCAGTCTCAGCTGGTTATGTATGTGAAAAGCCCCGAGCTGAATTTTATCAAATGATGGATGCTGCAAATATTGACTTAAAAGCATTCAATGATAATTTCTATCATAAAATCACTGGCTCGCACCTACAGCCAGTTTTAGAAACCATAAAATATATTAAACAGGAAACAAATGTCTGGCTAGAACTAACAACCCTGCTAATTCCCGGGGAAAATGATTCAGAACAAGAATTACAGGAAATGACTCAATGGGTCGTTGAAAACCTGGGGGCTGATGTACCCATGCATTTTTCAGCTTTTCACCCGGACTGGAAAATGCGTGATAGAGCAAGAACACCAAGCTCGACCTTATTAAAAGCAAGATCTATAGCCCTAAAAAATGGTGTGCATTATGCTTACATAGGCAATGCTCATGATAAAGCAGCCGATAGCACCTATTGTCATCACTGTGGTCAATTATTAATTGGTCGTGACTGGTATCAGCTTTCTGAATGGAATTTAAATGCTGATGGCACTTGTGTTGCCTGTAGCACGCCATGTGCTGGCTTATTTGACCCTAAAGCCGGAACATGGGGCGCACAACGCCAAGTCATTAAAATGTAGCTGGCTAATCAGTTTCAATTTAATTTTATTTACGCCAATACAGTACCAATAAACTCCCCGAAATATTATGCCAAATACTAAATATCGCACCGGGTAATGCAGCTGCAACAGAAAAATATTTAACAGCCAGCGCAACACTTAAGCCAGAATTTTGCATGGCCACTTCAATACAAACAGTTCGACAGGTTCGGGCATCATACTTTAAAAGCCAAGGGATACCATAGCCAGCCGTTAACCCCATTAAATTATGCAAAACCACGGCAAAGAATACTGGCAAAGCTAACACACGCAAATTATCGTGATTTAAACCCACAATAATAGCAATAATAAAAACAATTGAGAACGAAGATAAAAGAGGAAGAAAAGGTTGGATTATTTTTAACCTTTGCATAAAAAAACTATTCAAAAAAGTTCCCAATAACACAGGGAACAAAACAATAGTCAAAATACTTTTAAGCATTCCCTCAACTGGCACGGGTACCAACTGATTTAAATAAAAAAAGCTTAAACCTGGCATCAGTACGACCGCCAATAAAGTCGAGACTACGGTCATTAAAATGGATAACGCAACATTACCCTTTGCCAAATAACAAATAACATTTGAAGCCGTCCCGCCAGCACTAGCCCCCACCAGTACCATACCAGTCATTAGCTCAGTCGATAAACCCAGCATACTGGAAATAATATAAGCAAAAAAAGGCATCAATATAAACTGAATGCTGACGGCAATAGCGATAACAACGGGTTTATTTATTACTGATTTAAAGTCATGCCAGGTTAAAGTCATCCCCATTGTGAACATAACAATAGCCAGTAAAGGCACAATACTGCTTTTTAATGCAGCAAAAATTTCTGCATTAAAAAACGCGATAGCTGACAAGATAATTGCCCATAAAGGGAATAGATTGATGACTCTATTTAGCATCTGTCGATTTTCCATCCCAATTCAATTTTTCAATTAACTGAAAGTTTTTTATATTTCTAGTATCTAGCTTCAACAGCTTAAATACATCTTTCATAAGCAGGGTTTTAACTGCTACTTCATCAATACCATGCCTTAATTTAAAAAAAGTATTTTTCTTGCCCGCAGGATAAGAATTCATAATAGAAAGCATTGTCTCCTCTATTATGCCCCTCGCTTGCTGCAAGGCCTCTTTTGTTGGTAGATTTAAACCAGCCGCCATTTTCTGAAGATTTGATTTTTTATCCAGTGCTGTATTTTCTGTAAGCAACCCCGCTTTTCTTCTAATAGCATCTAAACGGCTACTTTTACCCGCCGACACAATCAAATGACTATTTTCAGTTGTTTTTCCAGTTTTTTTCATAATTGCAGCATATCTAAAATTAACAAAATCATTATTTATATGGTTCTGAACAAACTACTGGCTATGCCTCACTTTCAAAAGACAAGCTGTAGAAAATGAGCAACCATTTTTTGGTTCAGAGTCATTTTTATGTATTCATTTTTAAACTAATCGTCATATCTTGTTCTGGCTTACATAAACAAGCAAAAAAACCATTGTTTTTGGTCTGTTCCTCACTCAGCCCTTCTTGTGCCATTTTTGGAGGGTTAGCATCCTGACTAAAAATAATACAACTAAAGCAACCGCCCTGTCGGCAACCATGTGGAATCACAATACCTTCTCTTAATAAACTGTCTAATACGGTTTCATCAGATTGCGAGATAATTTCTTTATCTCCTAACTTTAATATGGTCATTAATTTTTCTCTGTAAATCTGGGTTTAAGGCCCTTGGCAAAAATAGTTTGTTTGTGGGCGTTAATAAATCATCACTTGGTCAGCTACAAGCAAACCACGGTAAAAAACAGCTAGCTATACTATATTATTTTAATGAATAGGAGGGACTTTTTCTGGATTAACATGCTCAAGATGAAATGTTTCCATCCACTGCTGAACAGCCAGTTTTAATTTTTTTCTCTCTTCATAACTGAAGTTCTCATTGTCAAAACGATAACGATAATGCATTTTTCCAATGATTAATAATTCATTATTATTGATACGCCTTGCCCAGTTTGTTATTGATTCATTATTCATTCGAGCGCTAGACGTCTTTGCTAAAGCTTGTTCAATTATATACAGTTCAGAGTCTTTTCCAGGGTAATCCATACGCTCTATATGATCATGTTGCTTAGTGTTCAGTTTTAATAACAGTTTTCGTGAAATATACAATCGCCAAAACAAAACCAACAATAATACGCCCACAAAACCAAGCAAAATTAAATTATTATTGCTCTGACCACCAAGCAATGACTGAAGATATCGCCATTGTTTATATTTAAAATAAAATGAAGAAAATAAATCATAAACCGGCTGCAAAAACTCGCTTTGTTGTTCTTCCATTTCTAACCACTGTGATGGCGTAGAATCGACTGTTTGCCATATGCCATCAATATTTGCAATTGCCCAGGCATGAGCATGACGACGACGAACGATATACAGCTGCTCTACTTCACTATATTCTTGCATGGCATAACCATTCGCTAGTCGCGCAGGAATACCATAACTTCTTAATAACAAAGTACTGGCAACGGCAAAATATTCACAATGCCCTGCTTTACGTTTAAGCATAAAGAGTTCGAGTGCTTTATCCGCATTAGACTCTTTTCCTAAAAATAAACTGTAATAATAATTTTGCTGAAAATAATATTGAATGGCTTGTGCAATAACAGCGGGTGATTGACCATCCAGTTTCAATTGCTGCTTT
>Ga0105350_10000442_pt1 | contig 27830 bp, 20 predicted proteins | sample EN1Hudsemesocosm_FD_83506 | JGI IMG/M metagenome (GOLD analysis project Ga0105350, IMG submission 83506) | Methane-oxidizing microbial communities from mesocosms in the Hudson Canyon - EN1E Hudson Canyon | ecosystem: Environmental > Aquatic > Marine > Cold seeps | place: Hudson Canyon... | reverse complement strand
GTTGGGAACCTAAGTACTTAAAAAATATATCAATGTCTCCAGAAAGCATTGCTTCAATGTTAGTAATAAACAAAAGCCCTATTACTGCCAAACAGTTAACGAATTTACTTGGCTTTGTAGTTTCTGCAGATGAAGCTGATTCATTTATTGATAGTAAAAATGAAAAAGCAATCTATCAAAAAATCAAAAAATTAATTGATGAAAAAACAAATACCGGTTGGACCTCAGGCGGTCATACGGGCATTGATGTGCAAGTATTTTCTAAAGGTGTTGGTGCTAAAGCATTTAATCGACACCAAACGAATACCGACATAGCAATTCAACTATTTAAAGTACTTGAATCAAATTAGATATTACTGACGAATTGTCACTGATTAATCATTATTACTTAAAAAAAGACTCATTTTTATTGAGCAAAACAACAAAAGGAAAATTATGAAAATACAACTATTAACTGCAGCACTTGGCCTTAGCGTACTTTCAAGTCATGCGAATGTCGTGATCACTGAATATGTTGAAGGTGGCGGGAATAATAAAGCGATTGAAATTTCTAACCTTGGCACAACAGATGTCGATTTAGCAGCAGGTGGTTATAAACTTGATCTTTACTCAAATGGGAAAACTGAAACAACAAACGGTATATTCCTGCAAGGTCTATTGATACCGGGGTCGAGTATTGTTGTTTATAATGATGCGGCAACAGATGAATTTAAATTTGATGCTCCTCAAGGTCTTCCAGATGCAAGCGCTACTTATTTTAATGGTGATGATGCCATTCTCCTTTCAAATGCTGATGGTGTTGTAGATAGCTTTGGACAATTAGGTACAGATCCAGGTAGTAATTGGGGTGAAGGTGACTTTTCTACAAAAGATCATACACTTCGACGTTTAGTATCAGTCACTGAGGGTGACACAACCTCAGACGATGCATTTGATCCAGCCACTCAATGGGCAACTTTCGCAAAAGACACATCAGATGGTTTAGGTTGTACTGGTGAAGTGGCTTGTGATGGCACACAACCATTGCCAACTGCAGGCTCTGCAATTGGCGGTTCTTCAGACAGTGCTAGTATTATTGTCATAACAGAATATATTGAAGGTGGTGGGAATAATAAAGCCATTGAAATTTCAAACTTAGGTACTGGAGATGTTGATTTAGCCGTTGAAGGATATAAATTACAACTTTACGCAAATGGTAAAACAACAGAACCTAATGAAAAACTTCTAGAAGGCCTATTAGTACCTGGTTCGAGTATTGTTGTTTATAATGATGCTGCAACAGATGACTTTAAATTTGATGCGCCTCAGGGCATCCCAGATGCAAGTGCAACTTATTTTAATGGTGATGATGCTATTTTACTGGTAAACAACGACGGTGTTGTTGATAGTTTTGGACAATTAGGTACAGATCCAGGTAGTAATTGGGGAGATGGTGATTTCGCAACAAAAGATCATACCCTAAGACGTTTAGTATCGGTTACTGAAGGTGATACGATAACTGACGACGCATTTGACCCAGCAACACAATGGGCTACTTTCGCAAAAGATACATCTGATGGTTTAGGTTGTAAAGATGAAGCTGCCTGTGACGGTACACAAGCAATGCCTACTGAAGGTACACCAATCGATGACGTATCGGCTCCTACAACTGAAATTTGTACAAATTGCCCTGATTTAGCTACCATTGCCGATCGTAATACTTACGTAGAAGCAACCTACTACGCTGCATCAAATGCTGCGGACGCTTCAGCCTTACGTGCTGCTATTACAACTGATATTAGCACCAATCATAAACAACTTACCTATTCAGAAGTGTGGACTGCATTAACCTATACAGATGAAGATCCAGCGAATGCAGACAATATTATATTATTGTATTCAGGTCGCTCAATTGCTAAAGCAGACAATGGCAGTGGTTCAGCTTCAAGTAATCAGGATTTTTGGAATCGTGAACATACTTGGGCAAAATCACATGGTTTTCCTGATACAAGCCAGTTAGGTTATACCGATATTCATCACTTACGCCCTACTGATATTTCAATGAACAGTGATCGCGGAAATCGTGATTTTGATATTGGTGGAACGCCAAACGATGAAGCACCTGAGAACATGAGTACAGAAAACACTTGGGAACCTAGAGATGCAGTTAAAGGTGACGTTGCCCGTATGATGTTTTATATGGACGTTCGTTATGATGCTGGTACAGAAAGCACTATGCCTGATTTAATCTTAGTTGATACTGTAGGAACAGCGACAAGTACGTTAAGTGATGGTACTGGAGAACTAGGTAAACTTTGTACATTATTTGATTGGCATTCATCAGATCCAGTTGATACTTTTGAAACAAACCGTAACAACAGCATCTATGAATATCAAGGCAACCGTAATCCATTTATCGATCACCCTGAATGGGTTGATAGCCTTTATGCCTCATCTTGTGGCGGAAGTAGTAATGATGGTGGTGATGCTAACGCAGCGCCAACAGTTTCAGCAGGTGATGTTCAATCAGTTGCCTCTGCAGCTAGCGTTACATTAACCGCAACAGCAGCAGATAGCGATGGCAGTATTGCTAGCTATTTCTGGACTCAAACAAGTGGAAAATCGGCTACGTTAACTGATCGTGAGAGCGCAACATTAACGTTTGTATCACCAAAAGTTGGCGTAGATGATAGCTTAGTTTTTAGTGTTACCGTAACTGACGACCAAGGTAAAACAAGCACAGCTTCTGTAACTGTTAATGTGGCAGCAGAAGTAATAGAAACTAAATCAAGTGGTGGGTCTTTTTACTTTTTATTAGCAGGACTTGCGCTACTTTCAGTAAGAAGATTTAAGAACTAATTTATTTTTATCTAACTTTAATAAACCAAGTTGTATTTATCATAGATAATGCAACTTGGTTAACATCTATAATATCCTTCCCAAAACTTACAAACACCTAGAAATACTTTTATTCTCTTCACCTAACTAATTACCTTATTGAATATCTAGTCTTATCAAACAAGATTCGATCACTATCCTTTGCGCTGTTAGCTTGATAAAATTAAATGATGTAGTGAGCATTTGACGCCCTGCACTCTAGATTGATCACAAGTTAAGGTTAAATATTGTATGCCATTAAAAGTAGACTTTAGGATTTTCCTTGACGATATAGGCAATGTTACAGATCTCACTAAACAGGCAAAAACGGTTTTCAATTTTCTGTCTAAAATTGTGTTATCAGTTTCTGCAGATATCAATCAACCAATAACTCATGTTGATTTAAAATGTAGCACTCGATCTGATGAATTGACATGTGAAGGTTTCATTGATGGAACGTTTACTGAATCAGGTAAGATTGAATGGAATTGCGATACTTGTGAAGCTTCGGGCAATATTTCTAACTGGCAAGGAAGTACGTGGGACAAACAAAAGCGCATTATTCATTAAGCCCCCCCCCCCAAAAAAAAATCACGTGCTCTTTCTATTTATCTAGATTTTAACTTGTGTTAGCTCAGACTAATTACACTCTGCTGCCGCACAAGTAAACAAGGTTATTGATAAGTTTTGCGCAATAGCCTTCTGCAACAAAACCTTCTTGTGACCCTTTTAGACCCAACTATTGCCTTAAATAGTTGGGTCTAGTTTTATTAACATCACAATTTTCTGTCACGTTGAATTTATTGTTGAGTGATAACTGGATATTATTTATCACATTATTCTCATTTACTTGTACAAATATGCGGGGAATATTTAAAGAATACTTTCCAATGTAACTTCAATCATTTCACCAAATTTTAACTGTCTATCTTCTGCAGACATTTTTTCGCCTGTTTTAATATGGTCACTTACCGTAAGTAAACAAAGTGCTTTTTTACCTAATTCAGCCGCAACACCGTAAAGTCCGGCTGCTTCCATTTCTACTGCAAGGATCCCGTATTTTTCTAATGTTTCAAATACTGAAAATTCTGGAACGTAAAACAAATCAGCCGAAAAAACATTGCCCACTTTAGGTGTTTTACCTAATCGTTTTGCTGTGGTAACAACTTTTTCTAATAACTCATAATTTGCTATAGCCGCAAAATCATAATTATTTAAACGTTGACGGTTTACGTTAGAATCGGTACTTGCACCCAAAGCAATTACGATATCTTCAAGATGTATATCATCTCTAATTGAACCACAGCTACCAACGCGAATGATATTTTCAACACCATAATCTCGGTAAAGCTCTGTAGCGTAAATAGACATAGAAGGAATACCCATACCTGACCCCATAACTGAAATACGCTTACCTTTGTATTCACCGGTATAACCAAACATATTTCTTACGGCTGTAACTTGCTTCACATTTGTTAAGTAGTTATCTGCAATAAATTTCGCACGTAAAGGATCGCCGGGCATGATAACTGTTTCTGCAAAATCATCGGTATTGGCAGATATATGTGGTGTTGGCATGGTAATTTTCCTAATTGTTCTTGTATGCTTTAACTATTGTAATAGTTAGTTAAGTTTACATAATAAGAATAACTTGACACTCGTGTCAAGTAAAAATAATTATTATGATAAAATTAATCCGTAAATTGACTATTAACTTTAGTGTATAAATAGCTTATATTTGCTTCATTCGAATACATTGCACAAAAATGATTGATTAATATGACAATAATAAAAACTAACGAACAAAAATCGTCTACTGGGCGAGTAAGAAAAAAAAATCAATCCATTATATTAAAAGCCGCAGAACAAGACTTTTTAGAACATGGTTTTAAAGGTGCTTCAATAAAAGGTATTGCCGAACGTGCAGGAATTCCTCGCGCGAATGTTCATTACTATTACAAAAATAAAGAAGCTATTTATTCTGATATTTTATTAGAAATACTCTCATTATGGGATTCTGCAATTATCACTTCAGATGAAGAACCTGCAAAAGTTTTAGGTGATTATATTTTAGCTAAGGTGATGTATTCAAAAACTAATCCTGAAGCTTCTCGGATATTTGCTGGTGAGTTTATTCATGGTGCTCCAAGGTTACAGTCATACTTAGAAACAAGCTTTAAAACGTGGATTGATGAAGTTAAAGCGACTATTAAAGGCTGGATTGATCAAGGTAAAATGGATGACGTTGATCCACTTTATTTGCTTTTCACTATTTGGGGTGCAACACAACATTATGCAGATTTTGCACCGCAGGTTACAGCAGCGATGGGTAAAGATAAATTATCCAATGATGATTTTGAGCAAGTGGCGAAAACGTTAACGCAGATAATTCTTAAAGGTTGTGGTATCACTAAATAAACAAGGCATTTCATCGTTAAATGAAATGCCTTATTGTTATTTTCTATATTCAATAACTTATATTGAATACTTTTTTAACTACTGTCCCCAAATATTTTCAACATACTCAGGATGGTCGACAAAAGGATTACGATTTCCCTGATGTCCAAATCCGGCTTCATTCCTGTCTATTTCTTTTTGACTAACAGGATCATCAGTGTGCCAGCGTTTTAACATTTCTAATTGCCATAATTCAAACACTTGGTTGCTACTACCATCTAAAATAGCATCACCATACACTGAATTATTTTGCCAACTACTAATAACATCTTCATAACGAGCTGCCATGTAGAAATAAGCGCGAGCTAAATCACCTTTAAATTCGTCAATAGGTTCAAACACCGTACCGCTATAACCTAAAGAAGTCGTTGCCGACCCAAGTTTACTGTTATTCGTTGATGTGAAAGATGCTGTTGCAACTTCTCCAAATGGGAAAGCACTACGTTTTGAGTTAACAAATCCATCGGTTGCATAGATATGATGAACATCAGAGTTCATAGGCTCTATCGTGCCACCAAACCAGCTTTTAGGGAAAGAATGTTCTCTATTATAACAATCCCCTTCTCCGCTATAATTACCACATTGATCGCTGACTTTAGTAAAGCTATTACTGTCACTTGAAGTAGGTTTTTCAGAATATATATCTAAAATCGAACCATCATTTTCAAAGTAAACATCAAGAGAGTGATTATTGTAAAAAGTCCACAACGCCGAATAACCTTGGCTTGAATGACCATTGATTAAATTATGTAATTCGGTTTTCAAAGCATAACCCGTTTGTGCAGTTATGTTGTCGTAATATGTGCCAGTGTATGTGCCTGAGCCCGTTCCACCGCCACCTCCGCCAGAATTACCTAAAGTGAAGGTTTTGCTTTCACTGCTCGTAAAAGTTCCTCCCGAGATTAATGAAGTACCTGCAAGAGAAATATCATAAGAACCGTTTCCGTAGGTACAACAAATACCATCGCCATAAGTGTCATTAATGGTAAAAGTATAATCACCATCATCTAAACAGAAATCTTCATTATAATCTGTAGAATTAGCATAGCCATTTCCACTGGCTACTTCTTGATTACTTGTATTTGTTATCGTCCAGCTGGTTTCATAGCCATAAGTATCTGTTGTTAGACTAAAAGCAATCTCATTCGTACTGCAATTGTTACCACCTGTTCCACCGCCTGTAGCTTGGGTTGGTTGGAAATAGTCAACATAAACAATTTCAGAGCCATCAAACCCGGTAGTATCATAAAAACGTAAACCAACGGAAATGTCTTTCGTTGAAGTTGCCACATAACTATGTGTAACTTGCTGCCATTGGTTGACTAAGCTTTCATTAGAAAAATCTTGATATCCGTCTACATATAAACGGGCTTTAACACCACCTTCGGTATGATAAACACCTACTGAAAAATCATAAGTTTGTCCTGAAACAACACTTACCACCTGCCTAAAATCAGTAGAACCTTGCGTTCCGGTGTTAACGGTAATGGCTGCAGAGTTTGAGCCTTCTTGGAATATACTGGTATTTTGGTTGACACTAATACCGGAATCAATCGTGCTCCACCCTGAAGGAGTGCCCGCTGACCATGTTTCAAAACTTCCATTAGTTACATCTGCAATAGCATAATGACTAACGGCACAGAGTAATAAAGTAGCAATATTATTTTTATAATTCATTTATTGATCTCACTTTTATTGTTGAATAATGTTAACACTCCTTATATTTTCCATAATTTTATTCTCCATAAAATCTCGAGTAAAACTCACACAAAGTCAGCATAAATTTCACACAACATTAACTTAGATAATCCTGACCGATTAGTCAATAAATAATCTAAAATTTAATGGAGGATGAATTGATTCAAGCCCCCTAATCTCTTAATTCATTGTTTAGATGGCTTAATTTAGTTGAAGATTTATAATGCGTTAACAGTGTTAACAATTTCTTGCACGGTAAAGTTAAAGTGTTCTAATAACACATGTCCTGGTGCCGACTCTCCAAAACGGTTTATTCCAACAACGCCGCCTTGTAAGCCAACATATTTCCGCCAAAAGTCGGTATGAGCTGCTTCAATGGCTACACGCTTATTAACGGCTGAGGGCAAAACAGTTTCTTTATAATTATTGTTCTGAGCATCAAAGACATTGGTTGATGGCATAGAAACCACTCTAACTTTTTGCCCTTGTGCTGTAAGTAATTTCGCAGCGTCTAAAGCAAGTTGCACTTCAGAGCCAGTGGAAATCAATATTACATCAGGTGTTCCCTCACAACTGGTTAATATATACCCACCTCTTTCTATGTCACTTACTTGTTTATTAGTACGGTTAATCGCTGATAAATTTTGACGAGAAAATATTAATGCAGAAGGCGCCTTTTGATTTTTAACCGCCATTTTCCAAGCGACTGCGGATTCGGTTGCATCACAAGGACGCCATGTCGTTAGATTAGGCGTGGTGCGCAAATTGGTTAGTTGCTCAATTGGTTGATGAGTTGGACCGTCTTCACCTTGTCCAATAGAGTCATGAGTGTAAACGAAGATATTTTGAATACCCATCAGTGCAGACATACGCACAGCATTTCGAGCGTACTCCATAAACATCATGAAAGTAGCACCATAATTTATAAAACCACCATGTAAAGAAATACCATTCATTATTCCGCTCATACCAAATTCTCGCACACCATAAAAAATATAATTACCAGCGGCATCACTTTCTATACCTTTAGCACCTGGCCATAATGTTAAATTAGAACCTGCGAGATCGGCTGAACCTCCAAGTATTTCAGGCAAGATTTCAGCAAACTGAGTAATGGTGTTTTGTGAAGCTTTACGAGTAGCAATACTTTCACCTTTGCTTTGACATAACTGAATATAATCATTAGCCTTTTGGTCGAAATCTACAGGTAACTCCCCTTCAATAACTCTGCGTGTAAATTCTGCGGCGAGTGCTGGATATTTGCTTTGGTAAGCAGAAAATTTCTCTGACCAGTTAAGGTTATCTTTTTTACCTTGCTCTTTTTTATCCCACTGTGCGTAAATATCTTCTGGTATGGCAAATCGGGTTTCATCAGGCCAGTCTAGAAAATTACGTGTAGCTGTGATCTCGTCATCTCCTAAAGGTGCGCCATGACAATCGTGTGAACCTGATTTATTTGGAGAACCAAAACCAATCACTGTTTTACAACAAATCATCGTTGGTTTGTCAGTAACTGCTTTTGCTTGTTCAATGGCATTAGCTATTGCTTGAGCATCATGGCCATCAACTGAAATTATATGCCAGCCATATGCAGAAAAACGCTCGGGTGTATTATCGGTGAACCATCCTTTAACGTCACCATCAATAGAAATACCATTATCATCCCAAAAGGTAATTAACTTGCCTAACTTCAACGTACCAGCTAGCGAACAAACTTCATGAGAGATCCCTTCCATTAAACAACCATCACCGACAAAACAATAAGTGAAATGATCAACAATTTCATGCCCTTCACGGTTGAATTGTGCTGCGAGTGTTTTTTCAGCTATCGCCATGCCAACAGCATTTGATATACCAGCACCTAAAGGCCCTGTTGTTGTTTCAACCCCAGGTGTATATCCATATTCTGGATGACCCGGTGTTTTTGAGTTTAGCTGACGAAAGTTCTGAATGTCGTTAATCGATAAATCATAACCTGACAGATGTAACAACGAATAAATCAACATAGAGCCATGACCATTTGACAGCACAAAGCGATCTCTTTCACACCAATCAGGGTTACTTGGGTCATGTTTTAGAAAATCGCCCCACAGTACTTCTGCAATATCGGCCATTCCCATAGGTGCTCCAGGATGACCAGATTTAGCTTTTTGAATAGCGTCCATCGTTAATATTCTAATGGCATTAGCTCGTTTTTTTCGTGACGTCATTATTACTCCTATTTACTCTATTTTATTAATTGAATTATTTTCTATTATTTAAAATAGTATTTTCTTGTCCAATTGGTCAAGAAATACTTGACACATATGACAAGAAAGTATTAATTTAATAATGTCTCCATACAAAAACAATGCTGCTCAATAGTAGAAAAATACTAAAAACTATTGCTGGATAAGGCTTAAGAGCAAGAACAATTATTTAGAACATTGATTACTGATAGAGATAAACAGAATTAACGTATCGCTGACATTTGAATATGAAAGGTTAAAAGTAACGTTGGTTCTTTTTAAAATACTTGTGGGAATAAATATAAGATGAACAAACCAAAATTATCAAAAATAGCTAGCGCAATTGTTATTGCAGTTGGCTTATCAACTTCAGCAATGGCTGCTGATACCTCGTCATCTATGCGTGGTAAAATACTGAGTCCAACAGGCGAAGCTGCCACTAACGTAAAAATTACTGTCATTCATGAGCCTTCTAAAACTAGTCGTGAATTTGTGACTAACGATTCAGGTAATTTTACCGCTAAAGGTCTACGTGTTGGTGGGCCATATACCGTTATTATTGACTCAGACACTTTTAGTGATACTACGTTAGATAATATATTTCTAAATTTAGGTGATACACACCGCATCAGTGAGCAACTTCAAGAAGACAGCATTGAGCGTATTCAAGTTACTGGTTCACAGTTTTTACAAACATCTGGCGGTTCCAACAGTGTGTTTGGTGCTGACTTAATTCAAAAAATCCCTAGTTTTAACCGTGATATTAAAGATGTTGCTCGTTTAAATCCATTGGCGAGTATTAATGGTAATGGTGAGTTAGTTATTGCCGGTAACAACCCTAGAACTAACAGCTTAACTGTTGATGGTATTGGTCAAAATGATGATTTCGGTCTGAATTTTGGTGGTTACCCTACTGAACAACCACCAATATCGTTAGATGCTATTGAACAAATTTCTGTCGATGTTTCACCTTTCTCCGCTGCAAAGGGTAATTTTGGCGGAGGTACGATTAATGCCGTAACAAAATCAGGTACTAATGAGTTTAAATTTTCAGGCTTTGCTGAAACATCAACACCAGATATGGCTGGTGATGTGCAAAAAATTGATACCGTTTATAATGTTTTAGACAGTGATGACCATAAAACGTTTGAAACAAGTACCGTAAAGCCTATTAAAACTCAAACACGATTTGGCTTTAACGCAGCAGGGCCGATTATTGAAGATAAATTATTTTTCTTTGTAAACTATTCAAATTGGTCTAGTAAATCAGATTTTAGTTACGGTTTGGAAGGCACTGGGGCTGATAACGAATTTAATATTACCCAAGGGGAGTTTGATGAGTTCACTAGAATTCTTAGCGATGTTTATGGTCGCACCGATTCAATAGGTGGAGCACCTGAAAATACGAATGAAGCCTTATTAGCTAAATTAAGCTGGAATATTAATGATAACCACCGATTAGACTTTACTTATCAATGGCAGGATGATCAAGCAGAAAGAGGCTCTCCTTCTGGTGGAAACACACTTAACCTACTATCTAATCGCTATAATTTTGCAACTAAAGTTAATAACATTGCCACAAAAATATACTCAGACTGGAACGAAAATTTCAGTACTGAAATAGGCATAAGCTATAAAGATGTTGTCGCTAAAAGTATTACCAACAGTGATATTGGCCAAGTAACTGTTCATACTACGGGTAGTCGTGATCCTTCTTTTGTATTTGGTCAAGATTCTAACCGCCATGCTAACGTTGCAGAAAACACAAATCTTACGTTGTCACTAAGTGGTACTTATTTGCTAGAAGACCACGAGATTAATTTCGGTATACAATACGAAGATTTAAGCTTGTATAATTTATATGGTGAAAATTCACTTGGTTCTTGGGAATTTGATACATTAAGTGATTTTGAAAGTGGTAATTTAGGCCAATACAATTTTAGTTATCAAAATGCCTATTCAGGTGATGTTAATGACCTCGCCTACGACGTATCCCGTGCTCAACTGTCACTTTATGTCGAAGATACTTTCTATTTAACTGATGATGTTATTGTTACCGCAGGTGTGCGTTATGAGCGCTTGTCTTCAAGTGAAAAACCAATGCTTAACGCCGCATTTGAAGAAGAATATGGCTACAATAACCAAGAAAACCTTGACGGTTTAGACATTATTTTACCGCGTATCAATGTTGAATGGATAACAACAGAAGATTTAACTTTATCTGCAGGTGTTGGTCGCTTTCAAGGCGGTATTCCAAATGTTTGGTATAATAACCCGTTTCAAAAAGATGGTCTTACTTTAGTTGGCGCAAACAATAGTGTTATTAATGATTACTTCGGCAATAACACAGTAGACCCTAGTCTTGCTGTACCACAACCAATTGTGGATTCTTTAGAAAAAGGTGCTGGTAGTGTTGACTATACTGACCCTAACTTTAAACTACCTTCAAGCTGGCGTGCTAGGATTGCCGCTGATTACAGCTTCGATATTGCAGGGTTAGGTGACAACTTTAATTGGTCAACTGAGTTAATGTACCATGTTAAAGAAAATGAAGCTGTTTGGACGAATACAGCCATGGTTAACCCTATAACAGCTGCCGATGGTGAGCGTCTTATTTATGATAATCGTTACTCGGGTGATCTAGAAGATAACTATGATATTCAAATGACTAATGCTAAAGATGATGGCCGTTCAATCATTTTATCTACAGCATTAGCAAAACGTTGGGATAATGGTATAAGTGCAACAATCTCTTATGCTCATCAAGATGTCGAAGAAAATCATACCGGCTCAGCATCTTCTGCGGATGGTAACTATAAACATAATGTTGTAAAAAGTCGTAATCAAGATCTTGCTGCTCGTGGTAGTTATGAAGTAGAACACAGCTTAAAAATTAATTTCGGTTATGAGACTGAATTATTTGCTGGTTACAATACTAATATTAATTTATTCTTTGAACGTCGCTCTGGCCGTCCATTTAGCTGGACAATGGACACATACAGAATGAGTGATTTAGGTGATACAGATGAATTCTATTCAAGCAGCGCTTACTTAGCTTACATTCCAACAGGTGCAGACGATCCAAATGTCGCATGGGATGAGTCAGGTCTAAGTTGGGAACAACTTGAAGTATTGTTAAATCGTGCTGGTATTAGTGAACGAGGTCAAATACTCGACCGTAATTCGGGCACTCAACCTTGGGTTACCACCATGGATTTAAGTATCAAGCAGCAAATCCCTGGTTTTTCAAAAGAGCATAAAGGTGAAGTCTTCTTAATGATAGATAACTTCGCCAATCTTCTAAATGATGATTGGGGCGTTGAAAAAAATCTTAGATTTGCTAATCAAGATATTTATGACTTAAGCGGGTTAACTGATGACGGAAGGTATAAAATTGATAATATCTATAATGGCGCTGATACTCGAAACTATTCTGGAACCAACCTCAGCTCTTCAGGCTGGCAAATGAAAGTAGGTGTAAGCTACAAATTCTAAAAATCTAAATAAAACTTTGTAATAAAAGTATTATATGAAATAGTTAAAAGGCTTTGATTCATTCAAAGCCTTTTTTGTATAAATTCATCACCTCTAATCACTTTTCTATTATTCTCTATTTATATCAGTAACGTATGAATCCTTCATTTAAGACTATTCGTTTTAAAATGACCTAGATTTTTTTCAGCTGTTTTATTATCTGATGATGGTATTGATTCATTTTATTCAAATACTCATCTTGATATGCTGAGGTTAAATTTTGATACATTAATGCTTCAAAACATTGTGTGTAAACCGAAAAATTGCTGCTTAACAAAGGGAATTGTTGAGAAACAACGATTGAAAATTCACTTGCAGGCATAGTTGCTGGTTTTTCTACCCCTTTACCTTTTAACAGAGTTAACGTTTTCTGATATTGAACTAACCATTTATCTAAAGGTTTTTTCTTAGATTTTCTTATATTTACTAGCCACATAATCGAAATCATTAACACCAAAGCTCCCCCAATAATCCCTCCAACTTTCCAAACGTTAAAATGTCCGAACCATCTGGTGATTAGATCGTATTGCTTTTTAGATGAATAACCTAAAACCAAACGTGTCCATTGATAATCTAGAGCATCAAGCTGTAACCGAATGGAATTTATCCAAGCAAGATGTTTATAACGATGTAAGCTAAGCAGATCGTTATTAAATAAACTCTCTTGTTGCATCGTATTAGAAAGTCCGCTCTCAACCCTTTCTGGGTGAACTGCAGCTGTAGGGTCAACTCTTACCCAACCTTTATCATTTACCCAAATTTCTGACCATGCATGCGCATCATATTGATAAATACTCAAATGGCCACTTTGCTTATTGTATTCGCCTCCTAAATATCCGGTGACTAACCTTGCAGGCGTACCAGAAGCTCGCATCATAAAAGTGAAGGCACTAGCATAATGCACACAAAATCCTTTTTTCGAATCATAGAAAAATTGGTCTAATTCATGACCTGACAACAACGGCGGTGTTAACGTGTAATGGAAATCATCCTCTCTAATCATATCTAAAATAGCTTGTGCTCGTTGAATCTCATCCGGATATTTCAGCTTTAGTCGTCTGCCTTCTGCATGTAATTTGGGGTTATTATTCGAAGGTATATGTAAGGTTTTTTCCCTTTCATCGTAACTTAATGGTGAGTTAAGTAATGAACGGGTATAACTCGTAACTTCGTAGCTTGAAGTTTGACTTATAGGTTTGCTGCTTTTAATCGTATAATTAGGTAAGGATAAAATATTAAGTTGAGTGCTCTCTAAGTTTTTTTGATTTACTACAGCTAAAGAAAAGAGCCAACGCTGATAGCTTGGCTCTAACATCACTTGATAATGTGTTTTATCTCCAACTAACGTTGGTATATCTCTAGTAAACGAACTAGATTTTGTTTGGCGAATAAGATAACTTTTTTTACTTTGCCTCCACGTCCGACCATCAAAATCATCCATCACCATCGCACGCCAATACAATTGATTATATTGTGGTATAGCGCTTAAAAAATTTACTCTAAAGGCAAGCGCTGAAGATCTGGCTAGTTCGGCAATTCCCCCAGGAGTAACACTTTCTGATAAACCTGTTTGAGCCGATTTTGAAGAAGGCACTTCCCAGAACGGCGCTAATCGAGGGAAAAATATAAATAACACGATAGCAAGAGGAATACTTTGGAGTGCCATTTTAGTACTTTGAATAAGTGGCTTTCTCATATTTTTTCTTGGATAAAAATATGTTAACAAAATACTCAAGTTTAGAAGGAGTAAACAAAAGACGAATAAAGATATCAATAACGATTGTGAAAATATAAGTACCGAGGCAAGTATGAAAATTCCCAATAATATAATCTGATAAAAATCTTTACGCGAATTCATCTCTAAACTTTTAAGCGCATAAGCAAAACAAAGTAGATGCAACATACTAAGTAATACACCAAGTTGTTTACCCGTTATTGCTATAGCAATACATCCAGAACAAGCTATTAATAACAAAATTATTCGGTGAGGTTTCTGTGTAGGTTTAATAAAGGCTAATGTTCTCCAACATAGACATAAACCTATAATGGCTAACATCCAGCCAGTTAACTCGTTTACCAGTAACAATAAACTAAGGAGCTGACATACCAATAATGCCCAAGCATTTTGAATAGATATTTTACGCTCAAATGGTAACGCGGTACCAGAAATCATGACTGAGCCCCTTTAAAAACAGCAAGTGCTGTTAAACACTGTTTAAAGTGGCTTTCACCTTGGGCTGGATATATTTTATGTATTCCTAAATCTAAACCAAATATTTGGCCCGCATAATTGTACTCATTAACCAAAAAGCACAAATATTGTAACTGTTTTTCTAATCCATGATTTGGCATGTCTGCAATTTTTAACCAACGAATTGAACCTTCGTTTTTTTGATAGTGTTTGGTTAACAGACCTTGTCCTCTCGCAAATTGTTTCCATGCAATACGTGAAAGGGACTCTCCAAGGACATGTGATTTCAACTCAAAAAATTCATCAGTGCCTGGTTTATATTCTAAGACTGAGGTTTCTACATTCACATTATTTTTAGGTTTGCCTGTTAAACTATTTTTACTATTATTGAGAGTAATCGCTTCAGGATAAACAGTGCATTGGTGATCAAAATCGATTCGTGTCCATGTGATAAATAAACCAAAAGAATACTCACTCCACACCTTTAATCTACCAGAGTTATAAACTCCCCTATTTTCGTAATGACAAGAAACATGAATGGTTTGTTCCCCTTTTACACTTTTAGGAAGATGAGTCGTTTGTTGATCATCAAAACAAAAACTCAAATCAACACGTTTATTAGGTACGGTTAAATTTATAGGAAAGGAAATATTTTGATTGGCATATCCAGCAGCCTTATTATCAGCTGATAGGACAATACCGGATAAATTATAAAAGCTATGCATCATGGTCGTTATAAAAAGACTCGCCATTAAATAACTTAATAACATGATGACATTATTTTGATAATTTGTTGCTAAAAGAAAAAGTAAAACCACGAAAATTAGATATACATAACCAAAACGCGTGGGCATGATGAAAACATTACGATTCGACAACTTATGCATACTGGCAGGCGGAATACGACGCTTAAGCCATCGATTTAGTCGTCGTTTTATGAAACGACTGAGAATACTTTTTATCGGCATTATAAAAGTTGTCACTAACGTCTCAGCTATTTTGTTAATTGCTTACCTTTCTTCATAACTTTGCACCAAACGGATTTAATACATTTACTTGTGCAATAACTTGCTCGGATATATTTTCATCATGCTCGCCAAAGCCAGTAGATGATAATTCAAGTCGATGCTGACATACGGATCTAAATACAGTTTGAATATCTTCAGGAATGACAAAGGTGCGTTCTTCGATAAATGCCCATGCTTTAGCTGCGCTTACTAAGGCTTGCCCAGCTCTTGGTGATAAAGGTCTACCGGCAAAACCTTTACGTCTACTCACATGACTTAAGGCGATAACATACTCAATAATATTATTTGAAACCGTAATTTTTGATACGGCTAATTGCATAGCTAAGAGTTTGTCTGTATCAACGCAAGGTAATAAACTTTTATAACTAACGTGGCTACTTTCATTAGATAAAATTTGTTTTTCAGCTTCAATATTAGGAAAGCCTAAAGAGATCCGCATCATAAAACGATCAAGTTGAGATTCAGGTAATGGGTATGTTCCTGCATGCATTAAAGGGTTTTGTGTGGCAATAACAAAAAAGGGTTGTGGTAATTCGTAAGTTACCCCATCAATACTGACTTGGTTTTCTTCCATCGCTTCAAGTAAAGCACTTTGTGTTTTAGGACTGGCTCGATTAATTTCATCACTGAGTACGACTTGATTAAATATAGGGCCTTTATGAAGTTCGAATGCTCTACTTTCAGGATTGAATATAGAAATACCAATTACATCAGCAGGTAATAAATCACTGGTAAATTGTGTTCGCTGATAACTAAGTCCGAGAGATTTGGATAATACTTGTGCAAGTGTGGTTTTACCCATCCCAGGTAAATCTTCTATCAGGATATGACCTTTTGCTAATAAACATGCGAGTGCCAATCGTATTTCTTTAGGTTTACCTAAAACGACAGAGCCTACTTGATTTAAAATAGCTGAAACTAAACTTTGCATAAAAAAGTTACCGCATAATTTATAGAAATTAATGTTATTCAATAAACATAACAACAAACTACGGGTACTTCTAATAAAATTCCACATTGACTAAGGTTAATTTATCGAACTTATCATAAATAAAAAAGGACTACACAAAGTGTAGCCCTTTTAATTTAACCTTATAACTGATGTTAATTAATCAGTTATAAGAAATACTATGATTAGAATGAGAAATCTTCGCTGTCTAATGCCATCATAGAATCTACACCGCCTTCAATACAAGCAGCATGACCTTGAGCTCTTGGTAAAATACGCTGAAAATAAAACGTTGCTGTTTTAATTTTGGCTTCATAAAACGCTTTATCTTCACCACTATCTGCTAACTTACTTTGCGCTACAGAGGCCATTTTTGCCCAGAAATAACCTAAAGTAACATAACCTGCAAACATCAAATAATCTACTGATGCTCCACCAATTTCATCTGCATTTGACATTGCTTTTTTGCCAACATCACCGGTGATCACCTGCCACTGTTTAGAATATGAATTTAAAGAATTTACATATTCACTCATTGCAGGGTTATCGGCATTATCTTTACAAAACATAGCCATGTCAGTCATAAATGGTTTTAAAATTTGACCCTGACTGCCTAAAATTTTACGTGCTAATAAATCTAACGCTTGAATACCTGTGGTACCTTCATAGATACAACTAATTTTAGTATCGCGTAAAAGCTGTTCCATGCCCCATTCTTTAATAAAACCGTGCCCACCGAATACTTGTACACCATGGCTGGTACATTCAAAACCTAATTCTGTTAAGAATGCTTTTGCTATTGGTGTTAATAAGGCTAATTTATTCTCTGCATCAGCTTTGGCTTCTTCATTGTCGCTAGCATGAGTTATATCAACTAACTGTGACAAATATCCAACGAGTGCTCTACCACCCTCAGAAATAGACTTTTGAGTCAATAGCATGCGACGTACATCAGGGTGAACAATAATAGGATCTGCAGGGCCTTCTGGATTTTTAACACCACTGATAGAACGCATTTGTAAGCGGTCTTTTGCATAAGCTAGTGAACCTTGAAATGCTGCTTCAGCAGCAGCTGATCCTTCCATTGCAACACCTAAACGTGCTGCATTCATGAAAGTAAACATGCAATGTAGGCCACGATTAACTTCACCAATCAAATAACCTTTGGCGCTATCGAAATTAATAACACAAGTAGCATTGGCATTAATTCCCATTTTATGTTCGATAGAACCACAGCTAACAGCATTTCTATCTGCTATTGAACCATCTTCGCTAACATTAAATTTAGGTACGATGAAGAGTGAAATACCCTTACTGCCTTCAGGTGCACCGGGAAGTCTTGCGATAACAATATGAACAATATTGTCTGATAAATCATGTTCGCCAGCTGAGATAAATATTTTTGTACCCGAAATAGCATAACTACCATCATCGTTAAGTTCTGCTTTAGTGCGCAACATGCCTAAATCAGTACCACAATGAGGTTCAGTTAAACACATAGTTCCTGTCCATGTACCTTCAACTAATTTCGGCATAAATTGCTGTTTTTGTTCATTGGTGCCATGAGCTTCAATTGTTGCTTGCGCTCCATGACTTAGTCCTGGGTACATAGCAAAACTATGATTAGCGGATGACATCATTTCACTGATAGAAGCATTAAGAGAGTATGGTAAACCTTGCCCACCAAATTCTTCACTTTGAGATAATGTTGGCCATCCACCTTCAACATACTGATTATAGGCATCTTTAAAACCGTCTGGTGTAGTCACTACGCCATCAGTCCAAGTACAGCCCTGTTGGTCGCCTATTTGATTCAATGGTGCAATAACCTGTTCTGTAAATTTTGCAGCTTCATTGATAATGGCATCGACCATATCTTCACTAGCATCATGGTAGCCTAGCGCTTGATAGTGTTTGTCACTGTCTAATAACTCTTGCATTACAAATTTTATATCACGTATTGGGGCTTTATATTCAGGCATCTTTAATCTCCAAAAAATTCATTATTAAGCGTTAACTTTACTGCTCAACATTTTAACGTAAGTGGTCATACCACATGATATTATCGATATGTCATTAATTAGTCAAATGAATTAAATTTATCTGTCACTATTCGATATTCATATAGTAAAAACTCAAGCCTCATTAAAAATAACAAAATAAAACACGCCTCTAACTATATGTAATTCGAATAGACTGCCATTATAATTATTCATTGGTTTTATAATGTTATGGGCTTTAGCATAAATTATTGAGATAAATTAGCTTTAACATTTTCTAATATTAAAACTGATTATTATCAAACACTTCTGATTTTAAAACGTCAGAGATGCAATGCAGCCTCATATATTCTCCCCAATGTATGAGGCTACTTAACATATGTAAAGGAGCTTGTATGTCATTAACCACCCTATTAGAAAAACGCTATTCTGTTCGTGCCTATTTGGATACTCCAGTAGAGGAAGCCCTTTTAGAGGCTATTTTTGAACGAGCACAAAGCGCTCCTTCAAATTGTAATGTTCAACCTTGGCAAACATACGTTGTTTCAGGACAGAAGAAAGACTTACTAAAGGATGAGTTAATTAAAACGGTAATGACAGGCACTCCTCCTAATCCTGATTTTAATTGGTTACCTAAATATGAAGGTATCCATAGAGACCGTCAATTTGGCTCAGCTAATGCACTTTATAGTTCAATTGGTGTAAGCCGAGAAGATAAGAAAGGTCGTCAGTTAGCGATGATACGCAACTGGGAATTTTTTGATGCTCCCCATGTTGTCTTTTTCACTATGGATAAGTACCTTGATATTATGGGCGCAGTTGACTTAGGAATATACGCGCAGACGTTATCGTTGATATTGGCGGATCACGGCTTATCAAATTGTATGCAAGGCGCATTAGGACAGTTTCCAGATCCCGTCAAAAAGGCATTAAATATACCCGATCAAAGAGGTATCTTATTTGGCATGTCATTTGGTTACGCTGATGGAAGTGCACCAGTAAATAAAACACGAACTGATCGTGAAGACATTACCAATGCTGTTAGCTTTTTTAAATAACACGCCATAGGTAAGATTAAACAATGAAACTTGAACATAAGCATGTACTCATTAATGATGTAAACATTCATTATGTTGCTGCAGGTCCAACTCCAAGTGCATCCCATAGCGGTTCAACCTTTATATTTCTGCATGGTTTTCCAGAGTATTGGGCGACATGGCAGACCCAATTAGCTTATTTTTCCAAAGAAAATTATGTAATTGCGCCTGATTTACCGGGATATAATTTAAGCGACAAACCACAAGACGTTTCATTTTATCAAATATCTAATTTAATTGAATTTATCGCTAAATTCATCAAAACAGTTAGCCCTACTGAAAAAGTTCACTTGGTTGCGCATGATTGGGGGGGTGCTATAGCTTGGCCTTTAGCTGCTTTTCATCCTCAGCTCATCGAAAAATTAATCATAATCAATGCCGCACATCCGAGTACTTTTACCCGAGAAATGATTACAAACCCAATTCAACGAGATAAAAGTGCATATATACACGATTTAATTAGTAAGGATGCGGAAACGCTATTGTCACAAAACAACTATCAATATCTAAGTGAAAAAATGATGGTGAGTGACAATGAAAATGTTTTCACCGAAAATATTAAAGAAAAATACCGACAAGTTTGGCAACAGCCTGATGCTGTAAAAGGTATGTTGCAGTATTATCGTGCAATGCCTCAACTAGCATCCAAAACATCTGACAATAAAAATCAGAATATGAAGTCAGAAGGACCCGTAAAAAACACCTCGCAAATGAAAATACCTAACATTCGTATTAATGTACCCACACTCATATTATGGGGTGAAAATGATCAGGCGTTTGTAAAAGAAAATCTCAATGGTATTGAAGAATATATAGCGGATTGTTCAATAAAGCGATTCCCGGGTGCCAGTCATTGGCTTACACATGAAAAGTCACCTGAAATTAATGAGGCAATTACAGATTTTATTAATATCTGATAAAAATAAACGATAAAATAACAAATTAATAATCAATTTAATGGCGTAAATCCCTTAAAAAATAATAAATATAAGGTTCCACCAATGTCAGTGATTAATAGCCAAATCTTTGAAGTAAATAAAACAAAATTATATAGCACGCGGATTTCAACAACTCCCATCAACGACAAACTTGTTGAAGGTGAAGTTATCCTTAAAGTGGATAAATTTGCTCTAACAGCAAATAACATCAGTTATGGTGTTGCCGGTGATAGTTTAGGTTACTGGCGTTTTTTTCCTGTACAAGACGAACAATGGGGACGATTACCTGTAATGGGTTTTGCTGACGTTATTGTCTCAAATTGTGAAGGTGTAGATGTCGGTGAACGAGTATGGGGCTTTATGCCAATGGCGACACACTTTAAGATTTCGGCAGGAAAAGTAAGTCCTATCAGTTTTTCTGATGTGAGTTCGTACCGCGATGATTTATCTCCCTTCTATGCTTCTTTTGAACGTGTCAGTAAAAATCCATTTTATCAGCCTAAAAATGAAGACTTTGAAATACTGGTTAGAGGGTTGTATACAACTGCATGGCTTATCGATGATTTCATGTTTGATAATCAATATTTCGACGCGAAACAATACATTATTACCAGTGCTTCAAGTAAAACCAGTATTGCGCTTGCATTTGCGATTCAAGAAAGAGGTGAACGCCCTGCTATTGGTATTACCTCTAAAGCAAACAAAGCTTTTGTTGAATCACTACAGTGTTATCAACAAGTGATTAGTTATGATGACGTTGAAAGCCTTGATGCTAATATACCTTCAATGATTGTTGATATGGCGGGCAGTCAAACCGTTCTATCATCTATTCATCATCATTTTGGCGAACAGTTACGATATTCTTGTCGAGTAGGTTTAACTCATCACGATGATATTGTCACAGAAGAACGACTTCCAGGTGCAAAACCCGTACTTTTCTTTGCACCAACTCAATTAAAGAAACGCATAATCGAATGCGGAACCGCTGAAACAATGAAAAAAATGGGTACCTCTTTACTTAGTTATATCGAGTTTTGCCGTTCAATAATGACCATAGAACATACAGTAGATAAAACCAAAATTGACGCCATTTATCAAAATGTTTTATCAGGAAAAGCAGACGCTTCAATTGGTCTCATTATTTCATTATAAAAAAGTTCTCAATACAGAATTACGTAATCAAGATTATTCTTTATCTTGAACAGCTAAATAACCTAATACACTGGAGTTAAAATGGAAGGTCCTGAATTAGTTACATTTGTAAATACACAAGTTGTTCCTATCTGCATTTTTTTAATAATGATGGGTATGGGTCTATCACTTACTCTCAATGATTTTAAACGTGTACTTAAATACCCTAAAGCCGTTTCAGTTGGCTTATTGAATCAATTACTCTTTTTGCCCATTATCGGTTTTACATTAGCCACCATAATGCCTTTAGAGCCAGAATATGCCGTTGGCGTTATGCTATTAGTACTTTGTCCTGGTGGCACTACATCAAATATGTTTTCTCACTTAGCTAAAGGTGATGTCGCACTTTCTGTAACCATGACAGCTGTTGCTAGTCTTATTACTGTTTTTACAATTCCTGTGGTATTAAATTTTTCATTAATACATTTTATGGGTGAAGGAAACGAATTTAAATTACCTATCATTGCAACAATGCTGAGTTTAATGAAATTGACTATTTTCCCGATTGCTATAGGCATGCTGATAAAACGATTAGCACCCGATTTTGCCAGCAGTTCTCAGGCGAATGTATCTAGATTTGGTATATTGTTCCTTACTTTGTTGATTATATTTTTAACCTATATTCAGCAAGAAATTGTAGTTGATGCTTTTATAGCCGCGGGTCCTATTTCTTTAATATTGAACCTTTCAACCATGGCATTAGGGTATTATTCCAGTAAGTGGTTTAGATTAAGCCCCGCTCAAACTTCATCGGTTACCATTGAAGTAGGGTTACAAAACAGCACGTTATCGATGTTTATGGCATTAACACTTCTCGCGAATTATAAAATGTCATTCACGCCTGCAATTTATACGTTGGTTATGTTATTTACCGCAGGTATTTTAGTTCGGTTTTTACGTTCGAAGTACCACTTAAAACCTCAAAATTTTTCAAATAATTTAGATGATTCAACGGCGGCTATCGAGACTAAAACTAATTAGACTCATTAAACATAAAAGTGGCTTTAATAACGGTTAAAGCCATCTATATATAATTCAATAAGAATAAAAAGGTAAAATATTATCATGATCACAATTCACCATTTAAATAAATCAAGATCGAAACGTGTTATTTGGTTACTAGAAGAACTAGGAATGCCCTATAATATTGTTGAACATCAACGCGATCCAATAACCAATTTAGCGCCTAAAAGTTTACAACTCATTCACCCATTAGCCAAAGCGCCTGTTATTGTTGATGGAGACGTTACCTTGTGTGAATCAGGTACGGTAATGGAATATATTCTTAATCAAGCACCTTCGAATACACTAAGACCTGATGCTGACAGTAGTGAATATTATCATTATCTAGAATGGTTACACTTTGCTGAAGGCTCGTTGAGTTTACCGGTAATATCAACCTTAATAATGTCAATGGAAACGCGTGATGGCACAAAACCACTTGATGGTTACATCGCTAAAGAACTGCATCTCGATTTGTCTTATATAGAAAATACTTTAAGCGTAAGGCGTTATTTTGCTGGTGATTCTTTTAGTGCTGCTGATATTATGATGGCTGTGATACTCGAAATAGCAGAAAATCTCGGGTTGTTAGAAAACAAAACAAAAATCAAAGAATACCTTGCTGTGCTTAAACAACGAGAAGCATATAAAAAAGCGGCACAGTTCGGTTAGAAATAATTAAATTACACAACTATAGGAAAAATCATGGAATTAATCGATTTTGAATTAAATGATAAAATTGCAACTATTACCTTAAAAAATGGCAAGGTTAACGCAATTTCTCATCAAGTAATCACAGAAATAAATAGTGCTTTAGACCAAGCAGAAGCTGCCAGTGCTGCTGTGATATTAACAAGTCAACCCGGTATATTTTCAGCGGGTTATGATTTAAAAACAATGAAAGAAAGCTCAGATTCTGCTGTAGCTCTAGTCACTGCAGGTTCCACATTAACGCGTCGTATGTTGTCATTCCCTTTTCCTATTATTGGCGCATGTACCGGCCATGCTATTGCTAAAGGTGCTTTTTTACTACTAAGTTGTGATTACCGCATAGGTTGCGCAGGCTCATTTAAACTTGGACTTAATGAAGTTGCTATAGGTATGACTATGCACCAAGCAGGACTTGAATTAGCAAGAAATCGTGTGCCAATTAATTACTTAACGCGTTCTGTGATCAACGCTGAATTATTCGACCCAGAAACAGCGGTATTAGCGGGTTTTCTTGACACAGTAGTTGAATCTGATCAATTAATGGATACAGCTAAAGCTGCAGCTACTCAATTGTTAACACTTAATATGACTGCGCACCACGGTACAAAATTAAGAGAAAGAAAAGAAATATTAAGCGCATTAGATGATGCTATTAAAGTAGATTCCACAATGACTTTAAGCTTATAGGAATAAAATCATGTCACACAAAAGTATTACCTTAGTTATTGAAAACAATATAGCGCATATTCAATTGAACCGTCCGGATGAATTCAACACGATGGATGTTGATTTCTGGCAGAATTTTCCAAACATTATCGAAGAAATCAGTAATGAATCCACTGCGCGTGTCATTGTAATATCCTCAACAGGAAAACACTTTTGTGCGGGCATGGATCTCGCTGTCTTTACCCAAGCTAATCAAAATGAAGATATTGAGCTTGGTCGAAAAAATGAAAAATTACGTCGCACCGTTTTAAAGCTGCAAGCCTGCTTTAACGCACTTGAAAAAGTACGTATGCCTGTATTAATGGCAATTCAAGGTGGTTGTATAGGCGGCGCGGTAGATATGATAAGTGCTGCTGATTGTCGTTACTGTACTGAAGATGCCTTTTTTAGTATCGAAGAAATAAACCTCGGTATGACTGCAGATTTAGGCACCCTTCAACGTTTACCTAATTTAATTTCGATTGGCTTAGTAAAAGAGCTCGCTTATACAGGTAGAAGAATGCTTGCGACTGAAGCTAAATCTGCGGGTTTGGTTAATAACGTTTATGTTGATCACGAAAGTATGATGACAGGTGTAATGTCTATTGCCAATGAAATCGCTGCTCGTTCACCATTAGCTGTTCTAGGTTGTAAGGAAATGATCAATTATTCTCGTGACCATTCAATTAGTGATAGTTTAGATTATATGGCGGTATGGCAAAGCGGTATGTTTCAACCACAAACAGACATGATGGAAACATTTACCGCTAAAGCAGAGAAACGTAAACCGAATTTTGATGATTTAAGCAAGATAGATAATTCAAGTATCTTATAAATGGATTTACCTTAACTTTAGGCCAACTATTCCTAGCAATTATAGACATTTAGGTTTTTAAATTATGATAAAAAAACTCTCTCTATTCATCCTTTTTTTAGTTTCATGTATTTACTTTAGTAGTGCATGGTACTTTTCGACCCAAATATTGATGTTACCTATTACAGAATGTAAGGTTGAGCGTTTTGTTTTTTGTGGTGAACCTAATGAACAAGGCCTTGCTTATGAAGATGTGACATTCAAAACCAGCGACGGATTAACATTACCCGCTTGGTATATGCCAGCGAGTGATAACAATACCAATAAAGCCGTTTTACTTGTGCATGGCAGAACAGCCGACCGAACTGAAGGTATGCGTTATGCTAAAGCGATTGTTGCTGCAGGTTTCAATGTATTAGCAATAGATATGCGTCATCCTCGTCAGCATCCAGATATTATTTCTACAATGAGTTATCACGAGAAAAAAGATGTTATCGCTGCTTTAGATTATTTAACTGATGAAAAAAACATAACGTCGATAGGAGTAATGGGATTCTCCATGGGAGCGGCTACAAGTATCATTGTTATGGCAAAAGATCCTCGCATCAAAGCGGGTATATTTAGTGGAAGTTACGCAAATTCAATGGATGTATTAGCCGAACAAGCACAAGTGCTCTATGGGTTACCTCGTTATCCATTAATGCCGATGGTGGCGAAATTCTTTGCATGGCGCGGCGACTTAGACATCGATGAAATCAACCCTGATAAATACATTGCTCAGATATCTCCAAGACCTGTATACATCATGCATGGTACGGCAGATAAAACGGTAGATTTCAAACATGGACAACGTTTGTTTGAAGTCGCTAAAGAACCTAAGCAATTCTGGGAAGCTGAAAATGGTGAACATACTCGATTATGGCAACTTGACAATGAGAAAGCTGATACGAGCGTGACCGAATTTTTTGGTCGTTACCTTTAACCTTTTCCCCTTAATGAAGACTTAATCATTGCAATAAGCCTTCATTAACGTAAAACACACAACCACTAGCCTTTTAGCAATAAACTGAAAGTCTATAATTTCAAATAACTAATTATTAGGCACATAAAACTTACATGTCAAAACCTGTTATTAATTTTGTCCATGCAAATGGCTTTCCTGCGGGAAGTTACCGTACTTTTCTGTCATTATTTTCTAACGATTATTCCACCATTGCACTCGAACAATATGGTCATGATCACAATTATCCTATTCATAACAATTGGCAGTTTTTAGTTAATGAACTTGTCAATTTTGTCAAAAAAAAAGATCAAAAAGTAATATGCGTCGGTCATTCTTTCGGTGGTGTTATTACTTTTATGGCGGCTTGCCAACACCCTGAACTTTTCCGTGGCGTCGTGATGTTAGATCCTCCTGTATTTTCAGGGCCATTAGCTTGGTTTGCGAGTATTGCAAAAAAAACGCCATTGATTGATAAGGTTTCACCTGCAGGAAGAGCAAAGAACAGGCAAAAATATTGGACCTCAGAGACAAAATTATTTAATAATTTTGCGAATAAAAAATTATTTCAAAATTTTGATCCTCGATGCTTGCAAGATTACGTAGACAGCGCAGTGATGTTAAAGAATAAAAGATTTGAGTTAAAGTTCTCACCTGATGTTGAAGCAGATATTTTTAGGCATATTCCTTGTAATTTAAAAACGTATAAAAATAAGCTTAAAGTGCCTTCTGCATTGATTTATGGAGAAAAAACAGACATATTGCCAGTAAAGTATTTTAATCGATTTGCTAAAATGAATTATATACCACTTACTATGATAGACAACGGTGGTCATATGTTTCCGTTCGAACAACCAGATAAAACCGCTGATATAATAACTGAGATAATAAAAGATTGGTAAGCGAGTTTTTAAAGCTAGGTTGCTATAATGTCCTAGACTAGAAGAAGAAGCAGCGTTGGAAACGATTGGAAATGCAAACAAATAAACAATTAGAAAATATGTTCAAGACCAGCTGGACTTTTTTTAAAACTCGGTCGCTTGTGGCCGAGATTTTTATTATTCCTCCCGTCCCTAATTATACCTATTTCGCAGTTGCTTCCATCACCCTTTTCGAATCTGTCCCGGCGTCTTATTAAAATGCTTTTTCATCGCTTTACTAAAAGCTGCTTCTGATGCATAACCCGTGCGCTCAGCAATGCATAACATTGAATCATTACTATGTTGCAAACTATTCTTTGCCTTTTGCATACGTGTATTCGTTAAATAATATTTTGGCGTAGCACCCAACATGGCAACAAACTTCTCCGTGAATGATGTGCGGTTAAGCCCGGCGACTTTACACAGGGAATCCACCGTCCATTTTTCATCCGTCTCCGTGTGAATTAAATTTAACGCCAAACCTATCTTAGGATCAGATAATGCAGCCATG
>Ga0105350_10000434_pt1 | contig 28307 bp, 25 predicted proteins | sample EN1Hudsemesocosm_FD_83506 | JGI IMG/M metagenome (GOLD analysis project Ga0105350, IMG submission 83506) | Methane-oxidizing microbial communities from mesocosms in the Hudson Canyon - EN1E Hudson Canyon | ecosystem: Environmental > Aquatic > Marine > Cold seeps | place: Hudson Canyon... | reverse complement strand
TGGCATTCGGTGTATAAGATAAGGTGCCGTCTACATTGATGGTTACCGTGCCGTTTACAGCCGAAGCAGTGTTAACTGAAAGCGAATCGCCATCTAGATCGGTATCGTTTGACAGAACATCAACGACAACTGCGGTATCTTCATTAGTCGTTACTGAATCATCGTTAGCAACCGGGCCATCGTTGACTGCATTGACGGTGACAGAAACGGTGGCGGTTGAAGTAGCTGTTCCATCCGTTATTTCATATGTAATGGTGTCGGAACCATTGAAATTCGCATTAGGCGTATACGATAAAGTGCCGTCTACGTTAATAGTCACGGTACCGTTGGCAGCTGACGCTGAATTGACGACAAGTGCATCGCCATCAAGGTCGGTATCATTTGAAAGTACGTCGACTACAACTGCGGTGTCTTCATTCGTGTTTACTGCATCATCGTTCGCCACTGGGCCATCGTTGACTGCATTGACGGTGACTGAAACTGTCGCTGTTGAAGTTTCAATGCCATCAGTGATTTCATAACTGATGGTGTCGGAACCATTGAAATTCGCATTTGGTATATACGATAAGGTGCCGTCTACATTGATGCTTACTGAACCGTTCGCTGCTGAAGCTGTGTTTACAATAAGTGCATCGCCATCTAGATCTGTGTCATTTGACAGAACATCAACGACAACTGCGGTATCTTCATTCGTCGTTACTGAATCGTCGTTAGCCACTGGGCCATCGTTGACTGCATTTACCGTGACTGAAACGGTGGCTGTTGAAGTTTCTAGTCCATCAGTGATTTCATAACTGATGGTGTCGGAACCATTGAAATTCGCATTCGGTGTATAAGACAAAGTCCCATCAACGTTGATGGTCACCATGCCGTTAGCTGCTGAAGCAGAATTGACAGAAAGCGTGTCGCCATCAAGGTCGGTATCATTTGAAAGTACGTCGACTACAACTGCCGTATCTTCGTTAGTAGTCACAGAGTCATCGTTAGCCACTGGCCCAGTATTTGTACCAGGGTTAGCAGGGTCTACGTCTGCATCATCAAATCTAAATAATTCAACATTTCTGACAAAGTCAACTTCACCCGTCGATACTTGCGTCACATTATATTCGTTTGAACCAAGGTCAGAGATTACGTAGTCACTTCTGTTACCGTCAAAGACCGCGATATCGTTGCCTGTTCCACCGTCTACATAATCTTCGCCAGTACCCGCATTAATGACATCATCATCTGCTCCTGCATGAATCCAATCGTAACCTTCTCCACCCGAAATAGTATCTTCGCCATAGCCGGTGATAATGACATCATCACCTGTTCCACCGTCGACAGTATCGTTACCGTCACCAGAAAGAATAACGTCATGACCTGTACCGCCATCAACTGTATCATCACCATCACCACTTAGGATGATGTCATTTCCTGCATTACCTGAAATTGTATCGTTACCTGAACCAGTAATGATCACATCATGACCGCCGTTTCCGCTAGCATCATCTGCTCCGGAACCTGTAATAATAAGGTCATTACCGCCATTACCTGAAGCAGTGTCATCACCAGAACCGGTTAATATGACATCACTACCAGAACCACCTGAAGCGGTATCATTTCCTGTGCCGGTATCAATAAAATCATTACCAGCCCCCCCACTGACGACATCATCACCTGACCCGCTAATGATTACATCATTACCCGAACCACCGTTTACAACATCGTCTCCAGATCCGGAAATAATCAGGTCATTACCCGATCCACCGTTTACAACATCGTCACCCGAGCCACTAATTAAAATATCGCTGCCTGAACCACCATTGATAACATCATCACCTGACCCGGAAATAATAACGTCGCAGCCAGCACCGCCATTTATAGTGTCGTCACCTGCGCCACTGATGACTAAATCATTGCCACCTCCAGCGTTTATTGTGTCATCATCATATCCAGAAATAATGATGTTACTACGGTTATTACCTTCGATGTCGGCCATGCTACTACTCCACTACAAAACGGTGACTTTTGAATTTATAAACATATTTTTTATGGTTAATTCTTTACTGCTTTATTATTTTTTGTAATCAAATGTTTCAAAATGTTAAAAACGGATTGGTCGTGGATGTTACGAAATTTTAATGCCACAAGAAACCGCTTCACACTACTAATGTGACTCATATCACCTCAGTCATTAATAAAATCGCCAATTTGAGATCTTAGTGGGTACTTTATTAGGATTTTCTACATAATCTCCAAGCAACGAAACCAATCACCTATCCCGTTATAAAACCTCAATATATAACTCATTAGATCCGCTACTGTCATGAATAAACAACCACTCCTAGAAATAGCAGCAAAATTCCGCCTAGTACCACATTTACATTCCAGCGTTTGCAATTACACTAAAGGGTTAAGTCATTTCAAAAATTCATTTTACTAACAAATATTTATATCTTATTTAGGGAGTGTCACGTGTTTCTCAGAATCACCTTAGTCATAATATCGCTATCCATTGCTGCCTGTTCAGCCCCGGTCAGAAAACCACAGGAACAAGCCGTCTTCCAAGCATTAGTTGAAGATGTGACGTTTAGAAAATTGGCTGAATATTGCAATAAGGTGCGTAAAACTTCAGAACAAGATGTTTGGCGCGCACAAAAAGAATGGTGGCAACGAAATGGTATTTTTGTTGAAGCAGCGGATTATAGCTTCGCTTACAATCTAATTGATCTGACCGGAGAGCGCCAAGAAACGGGTGCCCGCTATGCCATGGGTCTTAGCTATGACATTGTTCATGAGGCTGATACACGATCTAAAAAATCTATCAAAGAAGGTCTTTCGAAAGAAGGCTGTACTCAGGTAATGATAGATTATCGAGACGGTAAAATGGATTTAAGTGAAAATAAAGACATGTATGCCTTATTACTTAAATTAGTCCAAGAAAAAAAGACTAAAGGTGAAGATTTACTCCTTAAACAAGCCAAACTTGAATCTAAAAAAGGCAAAGCATTTTCACGAAGTAGCATAACCGCACAAAGACTAGCCAAACGCTCTATCTGTCCTGGAGCCAAGGTTCAAACCTTAAAATCAAAGTGGCCTTTGGAGATATTTGAAGCATCATGCCCTGATGACTCTTTTATGCTAATTGAGTGTGAGTGGGGAAATTGTAAAACTCGTTAACAAGCACTCCAGCCCTCAAACAGAACTAGCTCTGCGCTTTTTCTGTTTGAGAGCACTCAAGTTAATTCGACGCCAACACGATTTCGGCCCGCATTTTTAGCCGAATACAAACTTTTATCCGCTCTTTTCAAGATATCTGAACACGATAGATCTGACTTTTTAGATTCTGCAATACCTATACTAACGGTTAAAGAAATATCGCCACCATCACTCGGCACTGAAATACCTGCTATTTTAACCCTTAAATTTTCAGCCACCTGAATCGCAGCGGTTATATTGTAAGCGGCAGCAACATACAAAACTCCTCTCCACCTATTCTGGCAACAATATCGTACTTTCTAATATTAGACTGACAGAGTACAGAAAGACTCTTTATCACCTCATCTCCAACAGCATGACCGTACGTATCATTTATCACCTTAAAATGGTCAATATCTAGCATCAGAAGGGAATATTTCTCATCGCTTCTTTGAAAACGCAAATACTCCTTATTAGAAAGCTGATCAAAACTTCTTCGGTTGAATATTCCTGAGAGTGAATCTATTTGAGATAACTCAGCAAGCTTTTCGGTAATTAACTTTTGCTCAGTAACATCACGCTGAATTGCAACGAAATGAGTTACATCCCCTTGAGCATTCTTAAGCGGTAGAATACTAAGGTCCAGCCAATATTCCTTGCCAAACTTTGAGTAGTTTTTTATCGTAACCCTAATCGGTTCTTTTTTTCCAGCCCTTGCCTAATAACTCTTTTTGTTTCGCTGTCTGTTCCTTTTGATTGCAGTATTCTAGGACTCTTACCAATAACTTCATCAAAGCTATACCCGGTAAGTTCAGTAAATGCATTATTCACATAGACTATTTCAGGCCCCGGTTCAAAGAGTGGGTAGACTTTAGTGACAAGAATTACATCCTTAGCAAACGCCACAATATCTTTAAAATTGAAATCAAATTCATCCATATAGTTCCATTGCTAGTTAGTATTGACTGAGTAAATATCAATTTAGAAGATAAGATTAAGCTGTATCATAAAAATGAAAATAGTAGCAGCGACTGACCTGAGCCACAGTTATTTTCTAATCCATTTAGAATAGACTGGTAACTAAGCTTATACAATTTGAATGGTTAGTAGCATTGCACCAGGGCTCTATATATCTTTAGGCTGTTAATCTGCACAGAAAAGCTACCTTTATATTATCGGACATTTTTAATGAAAAACTACTCTGTAATACTCCGGGAATTAACAGTTGAAATCTATGAGGTTACATCAACCCTTTTTAGAATAATGATTCCTGCCATCATCGTGATTAAGCTCCTTAAAATCATGGGCGGCATTGAGTTACTAAGCATTGCGCTAGAACCTGTTATGACTTGGGTGGGTTTGCCTGAGTCAATGGGCATAGTCTGGGCGACGACCTTACTCACGAATATATACACCGGTATGTTTGTATTTTTCTCGCAGTCTGCAGAAGCTCAGCTCACCGTTGCTAAAGTCACGGTATTAAGTGGGATGATGTTGATGGCCCATGGCTTACCAGTAGAAGCACGGATCGCACAAAAAGCGGGCATCCGCCTTAGTGTAACCCTAATTATTAGAATCGGGGGCGCGCTAATCTATGGCTGGTTACTCAATTACCTCTATACCTCGGGCGATTTCTTGCAAGAGACAAATCAATTACTTTGGCAACCCGAAATAACAATAGCCCCCACACTTGGCTTATGGGCATTGGAACAACTACAAAGTTTACTGGCGGTATTTTTAATTATTTGTGCGCTATTAAGCACCTTAAAAATCCTCAAATTAGTCGGTATTGAAAAGTTCATTAACTACTTACTTTCACCCTTATTAAAATTGCTAAAAATAGGCAAGGAAGCAAGTACTATCACCTTGATTGGCATAACGTTAGGGCTCTCTTTTGGCGGGGGCTTGCTCATCAAAGAAGCCAAAGCCGGTCATGTTTCCAAGCAAGATATTTTTTCCTCAATGGGGCTTTTAGCCTTATGTCATAGCATCATAGAAGACACTTTATTGGTCATGCTTCTCGGTGCCCATATTTCAGGGGCACTTTGGTTGAGAATCGCTTTTGCGCTGATTGCTATTTCTCTCCTCACCCGCTGGGTAGCGAACCGTACAGAGTCATTTAAAACACGTTTCTTATTTACTTAAATAACTTAAGCAATTAGCCTAAATAAAGTGAATTTTATTAAGGTTTAATGTTTTTTTGTGCGCTATTCACTGGTTTCAATCAAAAAGTAATTTTATAGTGAACAGACTAAAGAAAAACTTTACAGTGTATAGTTTAAAGTGATTTATTCTTTTTAAATGGTAAATATTATGTCTCTTGTCAAACTCAAACCAAGAATAACAGGTGCGACTAAAAGGAGAAGCGTTAGAGCAAAGGGAGAACAGCTCACTATTTCTATCGGTAAAGTTAAACCGATCATCAAAATGCTGGCATCTGACGGCGTACAAATAGACAAAATACTTCAAGGTACAGGCATCTCGTCAAGTGACCTTTCATTGTTTGATTTGTCGATTGATTATGGGCAATACCTTAAATTAATTGATAATGCTTATGCCCTATCACCCGACCCTGCTTTCGCGTTAAGGCTCGGAGAACAGTTTTATATCAACCATGACGGCTTACTTGCTTGTCGTATCATGAGCTGTGATAACCCTTTTCAAGCCATGAGTTTACTGAAGGACTATCAATCGTTACTCACCTTACTTTTTCAATTCAGTTTTGATGTTTTTGATGATCATGCAGTATTCACCGTCCAACCGGCATACCGCTTAAATAACTCGATGCCGTTCTTTATCGAATATACCTTTGCCGCCATTTATTCAATTGGCAAATTCTGCCTGGGCGAGCAACATATTGACCTATCTTATGAGTTCACTTACCCAGAAACAAGCTTACTTTCAGAACGCTATCTTGACTTTTTTGGCGAACAACCGAAATTTAGTTGTTCACAAAATCGCGTATCAATCCCACTGCATGTACTTCAAAAACGCTTCGTTTTTGCTGATAAACAAATGGCAAAAATGAATGATGAAATATGCCAAGATAAAGTCATCAGCATTGAGCATGACCAAGATATAAAGCGCCGGGTAAAAACACTGATTCAAAAAGAAAAAGTATTCAATATATCCTTAGAGTCTTTGGCTGAACAGCTATGCATGTCGCCGAGAACTTTAAGTCGCCAACTAAAATCACACAATATTTCTTACAAAACGATATTAGAAGAAGAGCGAAAAAAAAGCGCCTTACAAAAAATCAAAGAGCAGAATATCCCTTTAGAAAATATCGCCGAACAACTGGGCTACAAGGATGCATCCTCTTTTAGCCGAGCATTCAAAAAATGGTTTGGTGTGGCACCTAATAACTACAAAGACGAGTGACCCTCTTAGGCCTCGATTTTGTCATAAGTGCGCCATTAAAAACCAAACCTTATCATCTTATTCATAAGGCTTGGTTTGTCACAAAAGCAACATTATTTGTTGATAAATGTCGCAAAATGCAACGCCGGTGACGGGAATAGTTATGGTGATTCAACCTTCAGATCTCAATAATAAGTTATCCCAAATGGATCATCAGGGTGGCTTTTTAAGTCGGTATTATAATCAGCCAATAATCAGAGAGGAAAATGCAGTACTTTGTCGCAGGATGCAAAATAACAATAAAATGAACTAAATTAAAAGGTTTAATCATGAAAAAAATAACGAAACACGCTTCCTCAACACCCTCATCGAAAAGGCCCCTACTCTCTACTTGCGGCCTGTCTATGGTTTTACTTTTAGGCGCAGGCCAAGCGCTTGCTGATAAATGTTTCATCATGGTACATGGCCATGGCGTAAGTTCTTCATCGGAAGCCCAAAATTACTGGAGTAACAACAACTTCAGTGAATATAACGGCGATAATTTTATGGACGATTTACTCGCATCAAGTGATAACTACGGACTCACTTATTACAAGTCTTCTGATGGTGCCGGTTATGAATACTGGAGAGATGAAGCTGCTGGCGAAATAGCGCGTCAAATCATCTCTATCAAAGCGGGTAATGGTGATGGTTATTCTCATGCTGAATCAAGCACCCAGTGCTCTGCAAGTGATGACTTTTTTGTTATCGCACACAGCCAAGGTGGCCCTGAAATGATGTATATCGCAGGTAATGCGGTATCCGGTTCGCCTAGCTACAACACAGCATATGACTCATCAGGCAATTCAGTCACCGTTGACTTCGATTCGTCTATGGATAACATCGAAGCAATATTTAGCATGGGTGGTTCTATCACCGGCACTGAGGGTGCAGACCGCATTTGTAACGGCAGCTGGGTAGAATATCTAGTCGGTGAGTTAGCATTTGGCGGTTGTAATGATTCCGTTAAATGGCAGCAAACCACTGACGCTTATACTGTCCGTAATTATATTGGTTCTAACTTAGGTGCACCTTACTGGGTTCTCGGTGGTTGGAATGAATTCCCGGGCATCGCCTCTGCTTCATCACTACTGTTAAGCGGTGATGACGATGGTTATATCAACCTTGCATCTCAAATGAGCTGCTCTGGTTCGGCGACCCGTAATTTATACAATGACCTGAAAACTTATAAGCACTTTTTAGGCATCAAATACGGTAGCGCAACCTACAAATGTAAAGATTCAAACAAAGGTACACCACGCACATATAATGCCTTTAGTTTAGATGAAGACCATGATTCAGAGCGTAACGGTGGCAAAAATTCACCCAGCAATAAGTCTATTCCTAATGGTCTGAGTTGCGGTAGTGGCAATATGGCATCACGCATCAGTGACTGCACTTAAATAAAGCCTGAAGGCATTCCCTCATTCGTGGGGGAATATCTATCTTCAACACTAATATGGGTATCATGTTGTGATGTTTACAAAAAAAACTATGTCTTTAGTCGTTTTTTCAACCCTTGCAGTTATGTTTAGCTTTCTGATAAGTTCGGGAGATTCCCCTATAGAGTCAAGCAAAGAGTCAAGCAAAACGGCACTTACACCACCATCAACCCAAAGTCCTATCATTATAAATGCTATCGCTGAGACTAACGGATTAAGCTCTGCCCTGTTACCACAGCAAAAAATCAAAAAAGCTCAAAAACAGGCACAAAGCATCCCGCGAAGTTACCTTGATAAAATTAAAGCAAACCCTGAAAAAAACTCTTTCCACGAAGCCTTGATTAAAGATCGACAACAGCAAAATAAATATCCTGAATATAACCAACGCATTGCGACGATTGAGCAAGACCCCATTGAAAGACGCTATGAAATAGATGAAAGAACCACTCAAAATGAAGAGGGTGATAGGCAGTTAACCACTTGGACCAACCAAAAATTTTATTTACACGGTGACGAGGTAACTGTTTTTGCTATTCTCGAAGATAGCCGTGGCGTAAGGATTAAAACCGATTTTATCGGACAACTAATTTATGACGAGACACAAGACTTACAACACTTTTCATTTACCGATACTGACCAAGATGGCGTCTATGAGTACCAGTTTCGTCTAGATAACGAAGCCCAAAAGACCTTGTTAGCCGGCGTTTATAAAATCATGATCATTAATAATACCAATGAGATGGTCGATGCTGCATCGTTCACGCTGTCTCAACCAGAAGCGGTTCTCACTGGAGAGTACCGGGATTCAATTTCATCAACAGGCAACTTGATTATTGAAGCTGAAATAGAGGTAAGCAAGAAAAACCGATTTTATCTACAAGCATCCTTGTACAGCAGCACCAATGACCCGATAGGTACCACCCAAATTTCAGGCGAATTGGCTGCTGGCCGACAATGGGTTTCGTTAGAGTTTGATGGCATGATGATAAGAGATGTAGCTGAGCCCGGCCCCTATTTACTGAAAAGCATATCTCTGGCAAAAGTAGCTATGCCTATACAGCGTGCACCGCTTATCTACCCCAATTTTTATACCCAAGATTATAGCGCCGAACAATTTAGAAGTACTAATTATGCGCTAGCCGATTAAGCACTGAGCTTTAGACAAGTTTTGGAAAAAGACCGCAAGACGGACCGCCTGAATTTACACTAGCTTCACGAGTCATGCAGCTAAATTAATGCCAGATGCGTTCTTTTTCCTTTTTTCTCTTTTTAAGTGTCTTTTTGAATGTATTTTAAAGTTGAAGCTTTATTCATATATATCGTTTGAACTCTAATCTTCGCTCTAAAAACGTTCAATGATGGTCACCCTTATCATGCCCATGGCTTTTTTCCTTTAAATCAGGAAATCGATGCGTAGCATATTCACTATGACAACCAACACATGACTCCGTTAGTTTCGAATAATAAAAACCAACCAGCTCTAAATGCTTCTCTTTAGCCACATGCTCAAGCATACCGGCGTACTTATGAAACTGTTTGTCACTCTGAATAAATGCTTTTGGCAGTTTAGACTTTAACTCATGCTTTTGGGCTGACGTTATGCTTTGCTTCATAATATAACTGTGCTTAATTTCATGGGCAATTTTAGCAATCGTTGTTAAATCACCCGAAATATAGGCAGGAAAAATTGCTTTCATCCCGTCTTGTAAGGCCAACATTTCTTTGCTCAATAGGGCGCGAAGCTCAGGAGATAGCGACTCTACTGCAGAGTCGGCATAGACTGAAGGGACTGGAGAAGCAATAACCATGGTCATTGCTAACAGTCCTGATGTTAAAATTTTTCTCATATATAAATCTCATATTATTGTATGTAGTGATTGAAAAATTAAACTTTCAAACGGGTTTATTCGCGATCGCGTCTACTAAATTCCCTTCACAGACCTTGAACATAATCCAAAAAAACATGGTGGCTAATGCTTTTAACCACAACTCAATAAACTGTTGTAAACCATCCTCCTGAAAGGCAATTAAACCATAAGTCGACAAATAATCTGCATTTGCAGTGACCAAACGTATTAGATCAAAACTCATACAACCGAACAAAACAAAGCTGATGGTCATCAATATAAAACAGCTAATCGAATGTTGTTTCAGCCATGCATGTAGTCGATGCAATATTCGCATAAGAGCCTTCCCTTCGATAAACGATTTTAAAATGAACAGAACAATTTTGTTCAACTACTGCCGCTTTATGAACCTGTTAATTGATATATGCCAATATTCGAAGCTTTACTTATTATTTTCCATTTTTTTCTTTAGGTCTGCGAAGGGGTTGTGTGTAGCAGCAGTTATAGCTGAACTCGAGTCACCTCCGCCTTCTACAAAATTCACATATTTAGAATGCTCTTGATCGTGACAATACATACACAACAACTCCCAGTTACTTCCATCTGGCGCATTATTATCATGATTATGATCTATATGATGCACTTCCAGTTCTCGCAAATTTGGACGAGAAAATTCACGCGCACAACGCCCACAAACCCAAGGGTAAAGTTTTAGTGCCTTCTCCCTGTACCCTTCTGCACGTTGAGTATTATAAGCGCGTTGTTCTGCAAGAATACGCTCATGCTTACTTGTATCTGTTGTTTTTGAAACCATATAAACACCTCAAAACCTGACGCGACTAACGATCCAACTGACGAATAAATTCACCCAAATAATGCTGAAGTTTTTAGCGTTTTCAGGCCCAATACGCCACACCCATTTAGTGATTTCACTATTACTTTCTATTTCATTATCAACATATTTATAAGTAATGCTAGTAGCTTGTTTTAATGTCAAATAAAGTCACACATACTCGGCCCAAAAATGCACACTTTATTGTTTTAAACGTCAAACATTCGAAAGCGAAATTGTTCGTCAGCAGTTAAATGTTACCCCTCAATTCAGCGATAAGTTACTACCATAACTAAAGCTCCTTTGTTGCTGAGTCATTGGGTCAATAAACTGAAGTCCTTTTGCCAGTAATTTCAATGGAGCTGAATAGTTATCCGCTGATAGCGGCTGTAATTGTGGATAATATTTGTCATTCAGTATGGGCCATCCCAATGCCTGCATGTGAACACGCAATTGATGGGTTTTACCTGTAATGGGGTTTAATTCAAATAACGCTTTCTGAGTAGATTGTTTCAAGCACCGAATCACCGAGTGACTGTTGGCTTGACCTTCCGTCACACGCATTCGAAAGCGTGGTTCGGACTGCACCATCCGCTTTTTAACGTCCCACTCCTGACCGATTAGATTTTCACTTTCACTAATCTTGGCAATTGCCTGGTAAGTTTTATGTATTTGTCGTGTTTCAAACAAATGATGGTAAAGATGGCGGGTGTCAGGGTTAACAGAGAATATCACCAAGCCTGCTGTCACTCTGTCCAAGCGATGCAATGCTTGTAAGTCATTAATGCCGGTACTTCGTCGCAAGCGGTTTTGTAAGCATTCATTGACATAAACACCACCGGGAATCACCGCTAGAAAGTGAGGTTTATAGGCCACTAAAATATGCTGATCCTGAAATATAATCTCTTCCTTAAAGGGGATACTAGGTTCACTTTCGACTTCCCTGTAATAGTGGACTCGTAGCTGCGGTTGAAAGAGCGTTTGTGAGGTTATTAGTGAACCGTCGTGACAGTGTACCTTTCCATCAGCGATGCGCTGACGCCAAATCTGAGCATCAATAAAGGGGAAGTTAATGATCAGGTATTCCAGTACTGTTGCAACGCCAGGGTTAGTCTGGGGTAAACTCAACGTTGATGGATACTCGGAAATTGGCATTTAATGATCCAAATTTTTGACTATAGCATGAGCTTAATGGCACTCGGATGCATAAATGCGCTAAAATAGCCGGCTATTTATTTCGCTTTGAGCCTTTTATATTAATGAGCACTGACCCCAGAATAGCAGCAAAAACGGCCAGCTTTGCAGAAATTAGCCTTATTCCACCGTTGTTAACGCGATTAACTGAGCTGGGATATCTGCAACCAACACCCATTCAAGCACAAGCCATCCCAAGCGTATTAGCGGGACGTGACTTAATTGCAGGGGCAAATACCGGTTCGGGTAAAACAGCCACCTTTGCACTACCGCTATTACAACAAATACGGGTACAGCAACTTTCGCAGCACCTACCGCAACAAGAACACGCTGAAAATTCATTAAGTAACAAAAACACTGGTCATAACAATAAGGGTAACTATGTTACCAGACTGATCTTGGTGCCTACCCGTGAACTGGCAAAGCAAGTTGCTGACGACATTAAATCTTATGCCGCGCATCTTAACGGTGAGATAAAAACGCTTGCTGTTTTTGGTGGTGTATCAGTGAATACTCAAATGCGCGCATTACGCGGCGGCACGGACATTTTAGTTGCAACGCCTGGTCGATTACTCGATTTAATTTCAAGTAATGCCATTAAGCTCGATAGAGTTAAAACCTTGGTGCTAGATGAAGCCGACCGAATGTTAAGTCTAGGCTTTACTGACGAACTATCTGCATTGTTGGCATTATTACCAAAGAAAAAACAAATTCTATTATTTTCAGCCACCTTTCCAGAGCAAGTACAGGCTTTAACGAAAGAATTGCTCAACGACCCAGTTGAAATACTGCTGCAAAGTGCCGATGCCAGCACCTTGGTACAGCGTGTTTTTACCGTTAACAAAGGGAAAAAAACGGCTTTATTAACGCATTTGATTAAACATCATCAATGGCGACAAGCGCTTATTTTCGTCAACGCCAAAAACAAATGTAATCACTTAGCTGAAAAACTCTCTAAGCGCGGAATTACCGCAGAAGTGTTTCATGGCGATAAAGGCCAAGGCGCTCGTAGTCGTGTGCTTGACGCGTTTAAAGCCGGCACAATTGACGTTTTAATAGCGACTGATATTGCTGCCCGCGGTATAGACATCGAGAAGCTTCCTGTGGTGATTAATTTTGATTTACCAAGAAGTCCATCTGACTACATGCACCGTATTGGTCGAAGTGGCCGTGCCGGTGAAGTGGGCTTAGCATTATCACTTATCGATCATGAAGATTATCATCATTTCAAGGTAATCGAAAAGAAGAACAAAATCCGGCTTGAGCGTGAGCATGTAGTGGGTTTTGAAGCCGATGAGCATATAAGTGATGCATTTTCGACTAAAGAAAAGACGAAAGACAGCGGGAAAAAAAGTAAAAATGAAGCGCCGGTGAATGCAGATATCTGGTTGAAAAAAACATGATTCCTTGGACATTATTAGGCACAGCCAACATTCCCAATAACGGCGGTGAACTGGAGTTAACGCAACGCGATAAAGAGTTTTCTATTCATTTGAAAGGTGTACGTGGAGAGTTAATGAACAGTCGCGTACATTGTTCCGAACTGGCCCTAGCCAACTTAGGCTGCGCACATATTCAAGGGATCGAGAACACCAAGGTGTTAGTCGGCGGGTTGGGAATGGGCTTCACTCTATCAGCTGCGCTTAACGCCACGTCAAAAAATTCGCAGGTGGTAGTAGCAGAACTGGTACCCGAAGTCATTGAATGGAATAAAGGTCCATTGGGTGATTGTGCTGGCCACCCACTAAACGACCTTCGAGCGACGGTGCACTTGGGTGATGTAGCTGAACTATTCACAGCAAAGCAAGCCACTTATGATGCTGTCTTGTTAGATGTTGATAACGGCCCAGAGGGCTTTACGCACGCAGATAATAACAATCTATATTCAAGCAAAAGTTTGCAGGCTATACGGCAAACACTTCGACCTAATGGTGTGTTAGCAATATGGTCTGCCTGGCATGATCCCAAATTTACTACGCTACTTAAGAAATCTCGCTATAAAGTTCAAACTCAAACCGTTAGAGCGCATAAAGGTAAAGGTAGTCGTCATACTATTTATTTAGCCCAGAAAAGTTAGCCTAATATATTTTAATGACTCCGACCCTGTTAGTCTTTCAGCTATGATAAAACACCTACCCAGCATACTTAAACGCCCCCGTAAAATCCCTGGTCGACGATGGATGGCCCGTGCTTCTGTAGCAGTCATACTCCGCAAGAGTCAGGCGCATGGTTTTGACGTTCTGCTCATTAAACGGGCTGAGCGCAAAGGTGACCCTTGGTCTGGTGATATGGCGTTTCCGGGCGGCAAAATGGACAGTACCGATCATAATATTTATCACACTGCCTTGCGTGAGCTACATGAAGAAATTGGCCTCGAAGCAAGCAACCTCAAACAACTTGGCAGACTATCTGATCAACTAACCAAAACGCACTCTGGCTTACGCCCGATGATCATCTCGGCCTTTATTTTTGAACTTAACAATCAAACCGACTTTGAACTAAATCATGAAGTTGCTGAAATAGTTTGGGTTCCTCTTACGCATTTCTCTACCTCAGTAAATCGAAAGCATATGGTCTGGAAGGTTAAAGGTCTAAAAATCAACCTTCCCTGCTACTGGTACAAAAATAAAAGAGTCTGGGGCTTAACCCTAAGAATGCTCGATGAGCTTGTCGCAAAATAATGCAAAAATAACACCCTAAACATTGGGCTGTTTTTTGACATTGCCGCCTCCCTGACCTTAACTTCATAGATTAAGTCATTTCAACTGCTGCGCTGTTGCCTGTCTTTTCGACAATATCATTATTGGGAAAACACTATTATGTCTTCTGACTGGATTAGACGTATTTTTCGCCGACCGCTCAAAAATGCCCCCCAAGCTATTGCTACCTTAGAAGAAAAATCACTTGAAGAACAAAACTCAATAGCTCAGCCGTCAACACCTATCGAGAGTAAAGAGACCACCGAAGACCAGAAAATTGCATATGCTGAGCAACTGGAATCGGCATTCTTCTCTTGGTTATTGAATTGTCCAGATTCACCCAACACTGGCGCTCAACTTGAACAGAGCCAGGCGCAACAAACACTACTTAAATTAATTGATCACGACCTTCAGAACACCATTTTAATTCCCCGGCGCCCTGCATCACTCCCGATGTTAATTAGATTATTAAATGATGAAAACTCATCGCATACTCAAATGTCGAAGATATTATTATCTGACCCTGCTTTAACCTCTGAAATATTAAAAATGGCCAATTCTCCATTTTACAGAAGTTCTTCTGAGGATGTCGAAAGCATTGAGCAAGCGGTATTGATTCTGGGTAGACAAGGCATTCGTAATATAATTTCAACCACGATTATGATGCCCATGCTAAAAGGAGAAGGCGCAAAAGAAGGACCATTCAGCCAACGTGCATGGCAGTGGGCACAATTATCTGCCACGGCAAGTAATTTGTATGCACAGGTAAAAGACCGTGATCCAGGCCCTTTGTACTTACTGGGCTTATTGCCTTCTCTGGCCTATCTCGTTATTTATCGCGCCCTCTTGGCTTACGAGAAACAACATCCGGAGTTAGGCCCTATTGAACCAAGTTTAATTCGGCATATCATTGAAGTCAGAAGCTGGGATTTTTGTCATAAAATATATGCAGAATGGGGTCTACCGCCAGTTTGTGAAAGCTATTTGTCTGAGGCAGAAAAACGCTCCACCAACGTCGTGTATTCACCCTTAAGAGATGGGATCACCTTAAGCCGTTATAAGCTCTTATGCGACCTAAACATATCCCCTTTAAATGACACTCAATTATTTAATATTACCTCAGCTTCCATGACAACAAACAATACAGTCACTGAGTTAATAAACAATCAAACGAGCTGAGCAAACCTTTGCTTGCTGAAAAAATCACACAGGCTACTTTATCAACATAAAGTGGCCAATGAGTTATCGAATAACTAACTCAGCCTCCTACCCTGCCTCATCTTCCTATAATCGCGAAATAGCCATCGGCTGAGATATCAGTAAGGTAATCGACGTTACATTACGAAATAGGAATCATACTTGTTATTTTATAACACTTGTTATATAACAAGTGTTATAAAACCATATAAGCCCAATGGCTTGACTTAAATGAGCGTTAAACAGTATGAGTGGACGACCCAAATCTTTCGATATAAACCACCTGATGGATGAGTCTGTGATGTTATTCTGGCGGAAAGGCTATCAAGCCACATCAGTACGAGATATAGCCCAAGTTGCTAATTTGACAACAGGTACTCTTTATAACGAATTTGATGGTAAAGAAGGTCTGTATACGGCCACTGTCGAGCATTATTTCAAGAAAATTATCAAACCACGCGTTGATACTATTTTATTGGCTGATCGCCCTGAATTCTTAGGTGTCAATGAAGAAGATTCACCCATTATTCGTCTTAGCCATTTTTTAGTTTCTAGTGTCTATAACCTGCCAAAGCAAGTGGCTTATCAGTCCTGCTTATTACTTAACACGCAAGATGAGTTTGGTAGGGGCGACTCGCTGATTCAAACCACTACTAATAATGCCAGTAACTACGTGACTAAGGGACTCCTGAAAACGCTGAAAGAAGCAAAGTCATTAAACCAAATTAATTCAAATATCCCTGATCATGATTTACTGATTTTAATTCAAATATTTTTCAGCGGATTACTGACCACAGCCAAACATGCAAAAAGCAGCAAACAACTTAAACCGGCAGTAGAACTGTTTTTAAAGCAATTGCAATACATGCCACCTGCGCCATAAATAGTCATAACGAAGAGTGATAAAAATGAAAGTAATACGCACCCCTGAAGATCGATTTGAAAAGCTAACTAATTATCCCTTCTCGCCAAACTACATTGATGTAGATGGTATGCGCATGCACTATATTGACGAAGGGCCAAAAGATGGCAAGGTAATTTTGATGATGCATGGTGAGCCTAGCTGGTCTTACCTTTATCGTCATATGATTCCTGTTTGTGTGGCCGCTGGCCATCGTGTTATTGCACCTGATTTAATTGGTTTTGGTAAATCTGACAAATTAACTGACCTATCTGACTATTCCTATAAAAAGCATATGGGCTGGATGCAAAGTTTTTTAGATCAACTTGAATTAAGTGATATTACGCTTGTCTGCCAAGACTGGGGCTCGCTCATTGGTTTACGCTTAGCTGCCGAAAATGAATCACACTTCAGCGCTATCGCTGTAGGGAATGGCATGCTGCCAACCGGTGAAGAAGGCCGTATACCGAAGGCGTTTAAAATTTGGCAAAATTTTGCACGTTACAGCCCGTGGTTCCCCATTGCCCGCATTGTTGAATCAGGCGTATTTAAAGGCTTTAGTAAAGAAGAACGTAGAGCCTATGATGCCCCCTTCCCTTCATCTAAATATAAGGCGGGTGCAAGGGCGTTTCCTCGATTAGTACCGACAACACCAAACGACCCAGCCAATGCTGCGAATAAAGAAGCATGGAAAGTGTTGGAAAAATGGGAAAAACCTTTTTTAACGCTGTTTAGTAATGGTGACCCCATTATGAGAGGGTTAGATAAAATCTTTTTAAAACGCGTTCCAGGCTGTAAGGGAATGCCACATAAAACATTAATTGGTGGACATTTTTTACAAGAAGATTCTGGCCCTGTTTTTGCTCAAGCCGTTAATGAATTGGTCGCGGGCTAGTCAGTACTCACTAAGAGAAAAAGAGACCGTAATTATTCAGTCTCTGTTACTTGCCACCAGCCAAAGCTGGTGACAAGAACTAGCCATCAAGCTCAACCCAAGCGTTTACTCTTTTACGCCCTGGTCTATTAACAGCTCACTTAACTTAAACCGTTGATTGTGGTTTAAGCTCTGCTGTGAAGTGGCTTGCTCAGAAACAAAGGGCCTTGAAAGTGGCGCGACTAGTTTTGGGTTCTGCATCCAGAGCTTGAGTAATACATCATCTTCTACAGCGATAAAGTATTTCATTGGATCACCTCACCAATACTTGCTACTGGTTGCTCTACTTGATCAATAAAGCTTAAGGCCACCGACACCCGACGGTCCAAAATGTAATTTCCTGCATCTCCCGGCTGACTTTGCGATTCAACTTCACCGATAGCATGAGCAGATACGCGCTTCTCTGCCACCCCCTCATTCATCAGTAAACGCCGAATACCATCGACTCGGGCCTGTGCTAGCGTAACATTATAATCCGCCGCCCCAAGATGATCGGTATAGCCTTTGAGTGTGACGGTCAAATGCGGTTGGGTTTTCAGGAATTCCGTCAGACTACTCAGACGAGCCCGAGCGTATTCAGGTACCTCTGACTCACCATGACGAAAGTAAATTTCTTGTGCATAATGCTGTATCAAATCTTCCAATACGGGATTTTTCTTCAACTCTCCAGCATTATCTTCTTGTGCCGAATAATCAGAAAGCCGCGCTGACTGCAATGCATTCACACGCCTTACTTCAATCAATTTCTGTCGGGTTTGTTTTAAGTTGTTTCGATTTTCCCTTAACTTTTCCTGACTCTGTTCAATGGCTAACTGTTGACCTTCAAGCTGAGCCAAACTTTCATCCAATACAATGTCCTTATCTTGTCCCCACCCAATTGCCCCGCCTAAACTTGCACCGACTAAGGCACCTGGTGGGCCAGCAATAATACCGCCAACAATTGTTCCGATACCAAAGCCCCAAAAGGTTGCTGGTTGATCTGGCGATGATTGATCAGAATTGTCAGTGGCATTTGCTGCATGAGTCATACTTAAAGCCAAAACCGTCGTCGCTAATTTATTCAATTTCATAACCTTCTCCAATGTAAGAAATCCAAGTTCACATTCCGTCGTGAATACACTGCACATTATGTACAGCGTTCCTTTCGTTAATGGATATCGCAGAACTATTGAAACAATTTTGATTCGCTGGGTAATGGAGCCGAAATGGAGCAACATGGAGAGAATCTACAGAATAATTTGACGTAAACTATCTAAAATATAAGCTGTGTATGGCTTATGAACACTTAGGTCAAATGCGAAACTGTAGGGTCTGCAAAAATGGAGAGCGAATGGAGGTCGAACGAAGAGGATATGGAGATCTAATGGAGAACATATGGAGGAATTGTTTTCAACGTTTCGAAAATGAAAAACTAGGTTATAGTAGGTCTGCATTGTTAATGAAGAGCCACCCTAAAATGACTTATCAAATAACCATTGTTGAAGATGATATCGACCAACAACAGAATTACGCCGACGCACTTCATCGTCGAGGCTTCGAAACAGAGTGCTTCACTTCGGTAGAACAAGCAATACACGGTATAAGCAACAACCCGCCTGACTTGGTATTACTTGACGTGGTGCTGGGTGATGATCAAGACGGCGGCTTTACTATCTGTCGTAAATTACTTGATAGAGGCGACAATATCCCCATCATTTTTCTGACTGACCGTTCAGATGAAATCGACCAAGTTTTCGGCTTACGATTAGGCGCATGGGATTACCAGACCAAACCCATTTCACTGGCACTTTTAGCCGAGAGAATTAAAAGCCTATTGCGTATTCATGCTGCGCGGATCAAAGATAGTGAGACGAAGCCGACATGTTTCGAAAATGCCGGACTAAGTTTGGATGAAGAAAAATCATTTGCTGCATGGCATGGAAAAACCCTACCGCTGACACTGACCGAATTTCGCATTCTTAGTGTGATTGTTAAAGCTGGTCCAGAAGGCATTGATTACAGTAGTTTATGTGAGAGCACCCTACAACGTATGGTCACGAATGGCACCATCAACAGTCACGTAAAAAATATTCGTAAAAAATTTAACCAACTTGGCCCTTCATTCCAGTCAATTCGAAACAAACCCGGTTTTGGTTATCGATGGGAGCAAGCTTAATGCCCCGGTTTGGCATTAAAACTCAGATTACGCTACTTAGTTTAGGTCTTTTATCCATCCCTTTAATGGGGCTGAACTATTGGGATGATATACGCAAAACCACACTAAATGCTCAAGCGCGTATTCAAGAAATTGAAGCTAAAGCCATTGCCACTAGCCTACTAGCGACACAACAAAATATCCGTAGTTTACTGGCAGCGAGTGAAGACAGTGCGCTTCAAAAATATGCACTGGCAGCACCCTCTATCAAACAACCAATTCGTATGGATGGCCACTTTGGTGATTGGCCTACACTCAGTAAAGCCGCCTTACGCTTCAATCTAAATCACCCCTTATGGTTAGCAGAGCCAGACAAACCTAATGAGACAGCCTTCTCACTACGACTAGCGCAAACTACACAACATTTATTTGCCGCCATAGACATTAGAGATGACAGAGTACTCTACCGAAAATCGAACCACTTACGGCTCGATTATAACGATCATATCCGGTTGTCATATCTAGACGTAAAAGGTGAACGGCGCAGGGTGATATTACCAGCAGAAAAAGAAGGCGCATTAGCCAGCTATTACACCGATGAACTTTGGCAATTTGGGCGGGATATTCAAGGCCCTGATTCGCTACAAATAATAGCGAGTCACAAAACCGACATTCAGGGTTACTGGCGTAAATCGGCAGAGGGATATAGCGTTGAACTTCGTATACCCACCGCTTCCCTTGAAACCATGCAACCACAAATTCACATTGCCGTTGTTGATACCGATAATGCACCTGAATTAGGCCCTCAAGCCATTGTGGCCAGTCTGCCCGAAAGCTTTGAAGATCAACTCAATCCAGTGGCGCTTCACGCACGTGAATTACAAAGGGTGATCGATCAATTAAAGAATACCTACGCAAGACTCTGGATCTACGATAGCCATGGCCGTGAATGGGCCTTTGCAGAACGTGATCCAAAAGCGAATGCATTGCCGACCACCTTTGACAGCCAGTGTGTTAAAAACGCCTTACAAGGCAAAGTAGAACCGCTACACCATATGACAGACACCGATGGCAAACTCAGCCGTTTAGTAGTCTGTTACCCCATTATAGACAAGGGTGAAACACTCGGTGTCGTCGTGATTGATGAGTCTGCAAGTCATGTACTTCAACAAGAAGAAGCTAGAGTCAGCCTAATAGCTATGAAAATTGGGGCGGCCATCATGTTTTTGTTATTCGTGTTATTTATCTATGCATTCAACCTCGTTCGACGCATATCTCAGCTCAGTGAGGAAACCCGAAAATCGATTGACCTTCACGGTAGAATCGAACGTACCACCATCAATACAAGCCGTCACTTCCCTGATGAAATTGGCGACCTTTCACGCAGTATCTCCAGTTTGTTAGAAAAGCAGCTTTCGTATATGACTTTTTTAGAGCGCATGCCTCAAACGCTTCGCCATGAGATATCCAATCCTTTAAATAAATTGCGTACTTCCTTAGAAAACCTTCTGGATCACCGACCTGAATTGGCTAACGATAACTATATACGCAAGATAGATTCAGGCATCGACCAGATTAGTAATATCACCCTGCATTTAACCGAAGCTGCTAGCCTCGAAAGTGCCATGAAACAGGAACAGTTGACCAAAATAGATCTAATCAAATTTCTTGATGGTTATCTAGCTAACTGGGAGGGGCAACTTACAATTTCTCAGTGGGAAAAAGCCCCCACCTACATTTTAGCGGACAGTAATAGACTCGAGCAGCTATTTGATAAACTGCTCGATAACGCATGTAGTTTTTGTCCAACTGGTGGGCATGTAGAAGTACAAATCGAACGCCTTCATCGGCAGATAACCATCAATATAGGAAATGATGGCCCGCTGCTTTCCACAGAAAATACCGTCGAATTATTTTCGCCCATGGTCTCAACCCGATCGAGCGGAACCAGTATCCATCTAGGCTTGGGCTTGCATATAGCCAAACTGATCAGTGATCAACACAATGCAAAACTGATTGGCAAAAATAGAGCTGATAAAAGTGGTGTGGTATTTTCTATTGAATTTGAAATAATCTAAAGCAAGCGTCTGCCGCACTTTAAGAATAAACGCATCAATAAAAACTACCACTAATACAAGCGCTGCACTATAGATGAATTTCATGCTCACTTTTATCAAGTAATTCTGCATCATTCAGGGCTTTGATTAGTCGACTATGCTCAATGGTATTTTGTCCTGAATGTAAATACAGTTTGGTTGCTTTGACCACTTTCTGCCAAACATTGAACCTATAATTTAGGCTTAACAATGATTTTGCCACAAAGTCAGGATCAACCCCTTCCTCAGACATTTGTTGTGCTTTTGTCAGTGCTTGCTGAAGTTCAAGTTCTGTTTGATTATCCATACATTCTCCATTAAAAGGTAAAACGAGTATTATCAGTCTATACCTGCAATTTTGAATAGGCGAGTCAATGACAAGTGACAGAAGCGAGCTAAGCTTTAATTAGCCGTTAGGTATGAATGAGACATGAAAGAAACTTGAATAAAAGGTGACTTATGGATTGGATTTATCTGGTGATAGCAGGGCTATTTGAGTGTGCTTGGGCAATAGGCCTAAAATACACTGAAGGTTTTACCAAACTGGTGCCTTCTATTTTCACAATAGTAACTATGACTATTAGTTTTTGGCTGTTGTCAGCCTCGATGAAAACAATTCCAATTGGCACAGCTTATGTTGTCTGGACAGGGATTGGTGCGGTAGGCGTAGCGATATTAGGTATGATTCTATTTGATGAATCACGTGATATCTTACGTATTCTTTGCTTACTACTTATCGTATCAGGCGTAGTCGGACTGAAGATTCTTTCAACTAAGACCTGAATGGCACTTACTTTAGCTCGTCATCCTCGCGCAGGCGGGGATCCATTGCGACTTATATCCAGTGTTCACCATGGATTCCCGCCTGCGCGGGAAAGACAAAAAAGAATATTCTTTCTTAAGTAAGCGCCATTCAACTAAGACCTCTTAAGCTACTCCCATGTCTACCTAAAGAGCTACGACATAACTAATGAATAGAAGCTTTATCGAGCTCACCTACAGAACCGGCTATTAAACTACTGATATAAAGCGCATTCGAAGTTTCAAACACGCCGGTAGTAATCGGGTAGCCACCTTCGGGGTCCTGAAGACTCATTAAGATAGTACCGCTGCCATCAAAAGCGACAACATGGCCATAAGCAACGGCTTTTGGTCTAACGAACGCAGGCAAGCGTTGGATGATTTTTCGAAGCTTAGGGCTACTTGAAAGTTTATCTAAAATGACATTTCGCGGAGAGGGTAAACCTAACCAAAAACGCCCCTCCAAACCGGTTGACAGGTTATCCGGAAAGCCTGGTAAGTTTTCAATCAGCGTTTCTAATCTGCCTTTTTTATTTCCATCAAGCCAAAGCTTTAATACCCGGTAATGCCCTGTTTCGTTTATGAGTACAAATTGCTCTGCAGGGTCTAAGGCTACACCGTTGGCGAAATTTAAACCGTCTAATACTATCTTTGTCTCTTTTGTAGCAGGGGTATATTGAAGTAAGCGCCCGTGCGCGCCATGTTCATTTAAATCTAACAAACTAGCAGGGTAAGTCCCACCATTTTCTTTGGCACCAAATTTGGTAGAGGAGTCAGTAAAATAGATAGTGCCGTTTTTAGCAATAGCCAAATCATTCGCATATTTAATATCAGACCCGTTCGCTGAGTCACTTAACACAACTATCTCCTTATTTTGGCTTATCTTTAACAAGCCCCTATAGGCATCCGCTGCAATTAAATCACCTTGCTGATCTATAGCCAAACCAAGTGGCCTGCCCTGAGTATTCACCCACTCTGTCCACATGCCATCAAGATTTTTTAAGATCCAGCCATCATGTGTCGCTGTATATAAAACACCCTTCTGGTCAGCGACGATCGCCTCTGGGCCTTCATGCCCTTGTAGTGATGACAGTTCGAGTTTGGCCAACTTTTGGTTAACTTCAAATGCACCTGTAAAACCCTTGTTAACCGGCACAGCCCATGACACCGGTTCAACATCAACAGGCCAAGCAAATAAGTACATCAATAAGATAAGAAAAATAGGAAGGAGTACTTTTGTTTTCATAGAGAAGGTTTAATCCGTTAATCAGAAATGGGCTTTAAATTAAGGACGCTATTGTGAGTCGGGCACCTCTAAATTGCACGCGCTTCCACCTATACTTTTATTAACATTTCAGGTAAATAACAAGCATAAAAAAAGCGAATCTTTTTAAGGATCCGCTTGTTAGTCTACTCACGTTTTAGTGAGTGACACCTTAGCCTAAGGTTGAGCAATAACTGAAGTACCTGACGCAGGATTGAAGTTATTAACCACGTCATCCTTCGCGATGCTGTTCAACAATAACTCTCTAAACTCACTTCCTTGATCCGTTTTTCTGCCTTGTCTAACAATGGGTCCCGCTTCTGAATCCAGAGTGGTATCGACAAAGGCAAAGATGCTTGCTTCATCCTCATCTACATCGCCCATTTCCATCACATCTTCAGGTAAGGTAAATTCCAGAACCGTTGTGGAGCCGACAATTACAGTACGCACTTCTAAGTTATCTGCTATTACCTCAGGTGCGGTACCTGAACCGTCATGCGAGTTCATCATAACAACCGCTTTAAGGTTAGTACCTGTCGCAGTCCCATCATCAGAAATCAGTATGGCATTTAGTCCAAAACCACCGTTTTCATCACCACCTTCGCCGACCCAGAAATTAGCCGTTGCTTGCCCTGTAGATGCATCAGAAGGACTATAGACAATTTGGTCTAAGGTAGTTGCTGGCACAGGTTCTTCAATACTTGAACCCTGTTGTGCAACAAAATCTGTTGGAATGATATTGTCACAGTTTAGGTTGTTCTCGAACCAGAAGTCCCAATCATCATCACACCAGAAGCCGTAAGCATCTTGCTGCGAGGTAATGGTGGCGAGGTAAGCCGTCGCATTCGCAGAGAATACAAGACTTTCATCTAGCCCATCCGCAAAGTCTTTATCCAGCAACATACCGACAGACAAGCCAGCCACATCAAAGGCTGCCAAGTTAACATGTTCCACTGAAACTGACGTTGGAGAACCATCTAGAGTAGGTACGAGAATCGCTGTTTCACTGCCATTGGCAAAGCCTGAGATAGTAAATATATCATCTACTTCCTCTATGCCGTTTGCCGTTAGATAAAACTCAGGATCTTCATCTACAAATTCAGCCCATCCTGCAGGGTCTCCTTGGAAGTTCCATTCAAACATTGTTTCAAGTGAGCCTAGTTGCAAGGTGCCATATTCATATTCCGACGTGTCGCCATCATCGCCATCATATTGATCGGCATCAAACCAACTAACACCTAATTCAAACGCTTCAGCTTCAACCACACTATCATCAGGAGTATCACCCGATACGGTTGCAGAAACATTACACTCAATTGTTCCGTCATCTGAGCTGTCACTTTCGGTGAAATCAAAGGCAAAACCGCCATTTTCAATAAAGAACTCGCCACTTGCTGTATCGAACCCGCCCTCATCTTGCTCTAAGAAGATGAACGTACCATCTGGTTCCACAATAGCGTGTAAGGCTCCGTCCTCACCCAGCACTTCCAAGTACATCTGGTTCCCGACCAATTCAATTTCAGCTAGGAAGGCTTCGTCTTCTGCAGCAACACACGCGCCAGACTCGTCATCAAACTCCTGACTGCCTTGATCATGACTTACATTAGTTAGGTAAATACCATCCACTTCAGGCAGACCTACAATATCACAGACATCACCTAAACCATCTTGATCGGTATCTACTTGGTCTAAGTTTGCCACCAACTCACAGTTATCGTCTTTGTTCATCACGGTATCGCCATCATGATCCGGATTTTCATCACGGTCATCATCACAACCCTCTTCACAACCACCAGGGCCGCCAGTGCCATTGTCATGAAGTTCCCAGAACTGTACCTGAACTTCAAAACCAAAGTCTTGAAGTTCAATACCAAAGCTCTGACCGCCTTCATTAGAGTCGTTATATTCAATAAAGTAGAAACTACCATTTCGAGAAAACGGTACGCCGTCTACCTGAATCTGTTGCTGAGTTTCATGATTAAAGCTAACCAGATTCACGCCGCTTGTACCCGCTGGCAATGCCACGGTAATATCCGCTGCGGTCACCGTTACGATTACCAACTCAGTTCCGACACCGTCGTTATTGATACCTGCCCCATCATCTGCATTAGTATCACTTGAAAGCGATATATCACCACTACTTAGATTAAAGCTGCCAAGAGGTTCTGGGCAATCATCACATTGACCTGGATCGCCTGGATCTCCTGGACCAGTAGGACCACCATTGAAGTTAAACCATTCAACAGTACTGTCATTTTCACCGTTCAGGTTAATGTTAAGACCAAAGAACTCACCCGTTGCAAACTCAACATCAAAGTTAGCATAAGGCATCACGCTTTCATCTATCACCACGGTAAAGCTACCGTCACCATTAGCGGTTGTGTCTATAGGTCCTTCATCAGTGAACTGCGTCAATCTGCTCACCGAATCAGCAAAGGTAAAGGTCCAGTTAGGTGCAGAATAAGCCGCTGATATATCCGCGTTACCATCACCATTTATATCCTGTGGCTGGGTAAGGTCAAAACGCGGTGGTGGTAAGAACCACGCAATACGCATTTCGCCATTACCTACTTCACCCGTTGCATCGGTATGTACATACCGAACATCAAAATCAACTGGCTGGCCATTGGTATTGTTGATAAACATAAAGCCTGGTGCTGATATATTGAAGGCCGTAGAGGTCGCATTCGTTACATCATAATGATTGCCACCGGCCGTCAGGGTAAATTTACCCCAGACTTCGGTCGAACCATCAGCCAGTTCAAAGGCGTTGATCTCCATTTCCATAATGGCTTCACCATCCTCTGAATCAACCAGCATATAAAAGCCGGGTTCATTTAATTGGATAACACCTGATTCAGCGCCATCAATCATCAAGGGCATTTCAGCCAGCGCAGACGATAAGCTCATTGTCGTGCCATCACCACTTACTTCAAGGAACTCGGTCATCACAGATGCATTATCTGAATGGCAGGTATTAGAGAAGTCATCACCACTAATGATGCCACAGGTAGGTGATGATATTTCCTCACCCTCTGCCACATCTAAGTTAACGTCAATTGAAACAATAGCGCCAGGGTTGAGCTGGCCTTCAGTCAAGTTAACACGACCGGCATCCGCGTAGGCTTCTACCACGCTGCTACCTAAGGTCAAACCTGCCTGTTCTCCATTTTCACCTGAGCTTAATGTCGCCACTGTAAACAAGGTGTTTTCAGCTGCACAATTTGAATCAATCGTTGGTATGGTCTGACCATCATCAGACTCCGCTAGACAAAGTTTATCATCCACCGCTAAGTCTAATTCATTATCAAAGAAACCACCGTTTCCGCCACCGGTCACTCTGACATTTTCAAAGCTAACTTTACTAATCCCAATGAATTCACCCGCTTCACTTTCAAGATGCGCATTCATCGTAAATGTACACGTACGACCACCGCCAATCCAAGGTACGTTCAGGAAGAATTCTGGTTGCACGTCACGACCGGTTTCATCTCGACCAGGTGAATAGAACTCCATATTTTCTTCTGGTAACCATTCATCATCGCCTGGTTCAGAACCTGGGCAGAAGATATTCAGTTCATAATCTCTTGCGCCCGGTACTGGAAGACCACTTAAGACAAACTCTCTCGTGACATCCAATTCAGTTAAGCCCGCAAAACTAGAAGGTTCATCGGTGCCAACTGCGACATTCATGTCCTCAATCACCTGAGGTGTTGTGCTTGGAATATTCACCCATACACTACCTTCTATACTCGGTCTAGCAGGACAAGCTATGTCACCACACTCGAATGGATTACCATTAAGATCTCTTGGCGCCAAGAAGCTGATTTCATATTCAAACTCTACAAAATCTCCCAAGGTAGCCATGGTCTCTGTAGGCACCGTTAAGGCAAAACCAACGCCCCAGTCATATCTGAATTCAGATGCAACCGTGACACCACCATCAACGTCTCTAGCAGTACAGCTAAAGGGGGTAAAGTTACCTGAGTCATCCTGTTCAGGAGGTGAACAAGTAAAGACCGGCTGAGGCCCCGCGTCTACACCAAAGATAGGTGCTTCTACAGTGACAGACTGAATCTCTCCAGGGTACAGGTTAAAGGTTTCCATCAAGAACGACTGTGCTACACCGTCTGCGCCATCAGATTCAAACAGCATATTAAAGCCAATACCTTCATGCATACCGCCACCAGCAGCACCGCCACCAGATTGATCACCCGGTACGTTAGGGTCTGAATCATTTGGATCAAACAAAGCAGGCGTGCCGTCTTGGTCTTCATCAAAGACAGTACCCACTGCAGTATCCAAGTCTGATGAGAATGCAAGACTAGGATGCTTAGCAGGACAGGTTTCACCTTCTTCTGTAAAGCAAACTACCTGACGAGGATCA
>Ga0105350_10000426_pt1 | contig 28646 bp, 34 predicted proteins | sample EN1Hudsemesocosm_FD_83506 | JGI IMG/M metagenome (GOLD analysis project Ga0105350, IMG submission 83506) | Methane-oxidizing microbial communities from mesocosms in the Hudson Canyon - EN1E Hudson Canyon | ecosystem: Environmental > Aquatic > Marine > Cold seeps | place: Hudson Canyon... | reverse complement strand
AGATAGGTTACGGCCTACGTATTTATTTTTAATGCCATTTTTTCGTAAAAATAAAGGTGTAATTAGGCTTCCTGCTGCGACAATCACATGCTTGGTTTTTATGGTTAAAGGTATTTTTATCTTATGTCCGTTTTTGTTTTTGATCCCTTCTGCTTCTATACCAACAACCTGGTCTCCATCCCAGATGATATTGTTGGCTCGAAAACCTGTTAGTAAAAGCGCTCCACTTTCTAGTGCGCGGGGAATAAAGCTGACATTAGTTGATTGCTTTGCATCGGTAGGGCAGCCAAACTGACAAAGCCCTTGGCCGTCGCAGCCAACTGCATTACGCTTTAACACATGGCCTTTGTCGTGAATAACTTTATCAGCGCCATGATCTATGACTCTTAGGATCTCACCCACATATTTTTCGTCGGCATTCTGAACCTGTAAAATTTCTTCTACCCTGCTAAAATATTTTTCCATATTCTCTTTATTGAGATCGATAAGCCCTTCATGTTGCCATTGCTCCAGTACCTCATTGGGTACCCTGATGCACGTTCCTGAATTAATCGTTGTTGTGCCGCCAACGTTACGGCCAATGGGGATGGGGATAATGGTGTTGCCAATAGCTCCGGTAGCCCCGTTAGCTCGATATAACTTGTTGACCATTTCAGGTATTTTGCCGGTAAAGTCTTTGCGATTAAGGTATTTTCCTTCTTCTAGAATTAATACGGCAAGACCCTGTGATGCCAACTCATAAGCTGCTGCTGCACCACCTGCACCCGTGCCAATCACAACGACATCAACTTCAAAATCCTCTGCGCTATCTTTTGGCGGTAAATAGTCGTCAACATCTATAATTTGTTGTTGCCAGCGGTGCTTTTCTGTTTCAGTGGGAACCCTGACCCCGTTTTTTATTTTTAGCTGAGAAAATAACTTTTCATCGGTTAAGTAGGCGTACTTAAGAGGAAGGCTTATTAATTTTAAATAGCTACCTACTAACGGGTGGCTGATGTAATGGTTTAGATAAGAGGTTCTAGCTTTTGCATCCAGTTTACTGAAAAGGTGCCCTTTGGAGAGTAACGCATGTAGCTCAATACCCCATAGGGCTGTATCGTAACCCTTGAGTCTGGCTTGGGCTGCAATTTCTTCACTATCGGGGCTTTCTAAAATAGAACCTTTTGGAAAGAGTGCCTCACTAAGCGCAGTGGCTGTAAAGTTTGTTGAAGGCGCGTGGTTTAGCAGATAATTTTTGAAAGTAGTTATTCTTTCAAGCATACATATTCCCTCCTGTTGGCATGAAATAAGTATAGGGCGTCGCAAAGTGGAAATATTGCCAGTATAGACAATAAAAATTGTCACTGGAGTTTGCAGAATCAGTCATAATGACGGGAATAAATAATTAGAGCGCTAAAGCAAATGAAAGAAATGCCAGTAGAGATAGCCCAGTGGGCTGAAGAGGCTCATAAAGGGTTGAATGTTGCCTGGATGCTATTAAAAGGGGAACACCCAGAGCTGAATGCAGAGCAGAAAAGCTATTTGTTTAAATATGGTGCTGCGCTGTGTAGTTTAAATCGGGGCATCAAAGATAAAGAGAAGCAGAAAGAAATATATAAATTCTCAGCTAAACGGGTGTTAGCAGGGTTTGAGGCTGATCAGAAAACCAGGCTGCATTATGAGCTTAATTTTTTAATCGCTTATATTGATGCACATGTGGGTTTGGGGTTGTTAAGTGATGAAAAAGCAGAAGAGGTTATGCTTGATTTGGCTGAGAACTTTGAGGTTAACTAACGATTATTGAGTCGCTAGCTATAAGCTGCAATTTTTTATTTCTTGGTAACTTCTTTATAGCTATTTCTCGCTTGGATGCTTCAGACCTGTTTTCTGCGGCTTCACGGTAGACTAGTTTTACCGGCTTATGGCCTCGGAAAAACTTGGCGCCTTTTGTTCCTTTGCCTTCATAGGTTGCAAGGTGTTCTTGAAAGCGCCGTTCAGGGTCGGTAGTGATGCCTGTATAAATGCGTTCTGATTCAGTGAGTATCAGGTAGACCGACCAGAGCGATGAGCCTGTCTCAGTCATCGTTAGAGTGAGACTCGATAGCATTATAAAACTGATTTATAACTGCGTTGGTGTCCGTATCTGATAAATGAGCTTGTGGTTTGAATGAACTATATCGCTCTAACAATTCATCCAATAATACTTTTCCGCTAATAATTTGTTCTGAAGATAACTCTTGAGTAAGTGTTGGTTCTGATGCTTTTGCTTCTTCCTGCCCAGCTTTGGCTGCCAGTAAGGTCCATGCATAGGCTTTAATCAGGTCTTTTTCTGTTCCTTCGCCTTGATAATGCATGACTGCAATATTTTGCCAGGCTGGTACGAACCCCTGTTCTGCGGCCTTTATAAATCCATTAAAGGCTTTTGTTTTATCTTCAATACACCCTAATGCCTGATCGTAACAATTGGCTAGATTGTATTGAGCTTGAACGATGCCGTTATCTGCGGCTTTTTCAAACCAATGAAATGCTGTTAAGTAATCTTGCTGCCCTAATGTTCCCTGGGTATAAAGTAATGCAAGATTATATTGTGCTTCTGCCTTGCCTTGCTCTGCTGCGCGCCAGTAACACTCTGCTGCTTGCTGTGGATATTGCTTCTGGCCATCTCCATTTTCATACATTAGCCCCAAAAGGTACAAAGCATCAATAACTCCCTCGTCTGCAGCTTGCTTACAAAGATTAAAAATGGCTTGCTGATCTTGGGTTTTTTCATATAGCGCATGGAAATCGCTGGATTTTTGTTGCTGCTGTTGCTCCGATAAGCACTCTTCTGGCCATTGAATATTGTCTTTAGTCGACTTGTTTTTATTAAGAAAAGAAGAGAAGAGTGATTTGATTGCCATAGATGAAGTGCTCTCGTTAGATCGGGGCTTGTGTTGCAGTTAAGGATACTGAGACTGAATCTGCATAGCGTAAGGCATAGGGTTTGTCGATTTCAACCGTAGCCTCAATGACATCTTCATGAGCCATAATAATACTCAGTATTTCATGTGTCATTCTTTCGAGCAGTGCAAAACGATTATCTTCAACAAGTTCAATAATCTGCTTTGTGATGGTGCGATAATTGAGGGCGCTTTCAATACAGTTTTCGCTGATGGCTTTATCGGCATTGTAGTGTATAGATGCATTGATCAATACGTCTTGCTGATTATGAATCTCTTCATCCTTAATGCCGATATATGTTCTTAATCGCAGGTTTTTAATTCTTATAGTAGCAATTGATGGCATGCTCGCTCCGAATGTTAGTTATCGGCGGATCAGTGTTAAAAATTCTGAACGGGTTGCCTGAGACTCTCTCATTGACCCCAGCATCATTGAGGTGCACATAACAGAATTTTGTTTTTCAACGCCACGCATCATCATACACATGTGTTTTGCCTCGATGACAACACCAACCCCTTTGGCTCCTGTAACTTGCCGTACTGCTTCAGCAATTTGGCGTGTTAGGTTTTCCTGAATTTGCAGACGCCTGGCAAACATATCAATAATGCGCGCAAATTTTGATAGACCAAGTACTTTACCGTTTGGCAGGTAAGCGATATGGCACTTCCCTATAAATGGCAACATATGATGCTCACACATGGAGTACAGTTCAATATCTTTCACAATCACCATTTCATCATTATCTGATTCAAATATGGCATTATTGATGATGCCATCCAGATCTTGTCGATAACCCTGAGTTAGAAATTCCATGGCTTTTGCCGCGCGTTTTGGTGTGTCGGTTAAACCTTCTCTTTCAACATCTTCGCCAATAGCCTCAATAATCTGACGATAGTTTGATTCAAGAATATCTTGCATGGAATAGCCCCGGAAAACTGTAAAAAAACCTGATACTTTTTGGGTGAAACCTGAGACCGATTAAGAGATTAATCACGCAGGCATTAACTAAAGACGGGAATGTAACATGATAAGGGTTTATTTGCCTAATGAGCAGGAATACGCAGCACTACATTCCTGGCCTGACGGGATGTGACAGACCAGGGGGCGATAAATAAAATCTCTAATCGTGTAAGCTTTTTAATTCGTGATCAATTGCGTCGGCTTCTGCCTTTAATACCATGTACATCAGGCTGTTAGGGCATATTTTTGCTTTGTTTGCCTGCTTTAATTTTAAACTATAAAGTCTGGTTAAACGTTCAAAATATTCATATTGTTGGTATTGCATAACCTAATCCTCCTGCCACCTATACACGATTTTGGTGGCTTCGATAACAATGATCTAACTATACTATCGGCCATTTCTGTGAATTATTTAGCCGTTTTCATAACTATTAAAGTACCCATACGACTGCTAATTTATCACGCAAGATGCCTGCCATAGATCTCTATTTACTTAGACAACAGAAATTAATTTTTTATCGGGTTGAGCTTTAGTGTTAAAAAGATAAAAATAGTGCAACACACTCAAATGGTTAGCAGAACAATTAAACTATTTGAGTTTATTCTATTTTTCTAAAGATAATATTTGAAGATTGATTTACGTAGGCTTGCTTACTGAATAAGTAAGTGCACTGCCTCTAAGTGTAAAGAACATTTTACACTTAGAGGCAGTGCACAGCCGCTTAGAGGCGAATATGGACACATCAGCAGACTTGGATAGCTGGCAACAAAGTGGAAAATGGTTCAAATATCGTGACCATTCTATTTTCTGTCGTATAGAAGGGAAAGGCGAACCCCTGGTACTTATTCATGGTTTTCCTACCTCTTCGTGGGATTGGCACGCCTTATGGCCAGCCCTTACTCAGCGATATTTTGTTATTGCTATTGATATGATCGGTTTTGGTTTTTCTGATAAACCTATTGATTATGAATATAACATCATGGACCAGGCAGATTTAGTGTCAGGCTTTATTCGTGAACTAGGGCTTAAGCGCTGCGATATTTTTTGTCATGATTATGGTGTTAATGTTGCCCAGGAACTGTTGGCCCGACATATAAATGAGGAGCTTGAATATGACATTGGCAGTGTTTGCTTTCTCAATGGCGGGTTATTCCCTGAAACACATCAACCTATTTTTATTCAGCGACTGTTAAGTAGTTCTTTCGGCGGAATTATAAGTCGGTTTATTACCCGGACAACTTATGAAAAGGTTATATCCAAGCTATTTGGACCTGCAAATCAGCCCGATCAAGAGTTACTGAACAATTATTGGACTCTGATTGAGTACAATAATGGGCTTGGTTTGGTCCATCGTCTGGTGCGATATATTGAAGAGCGACGCTGCCACCGCCCCCGTTGGGTTGAGGCCTTACAGAAAACGAAAGTTCCCATGCGGTTTATTAACGGGCTTGCTGATCCTGCATCGGGCCGGGAGATGGCCGATCGTTATGAGAATATGATGAATGATAGTGATGTTGTCAGGCTTGAAGGGGTAGGGCATTACCCTCATATTGAAACACCTCAGAGAGTGTTAAGTATCTACTTGGAGTTTAGGGCGCAAATATTGTCTCCCGGTAAATAATACCCATTAAGAATATTTAACTTGTATAGGGCAAAATAAATGCCTAATGTTTTTGCTTTTTTATGGAGAAAAAGATGTCTATCCCCGCTCCACGCGTGCTGAATTTTTTGTTGTTTGTCTTATGTGTCTGTTTAATGGGCTTTGCCTTCTTCCTTGAGCATGTGAAAGACTTGGAGCCTTGCCCTCTTTGTATGTCTCAACGCATTGTGTTTATTACAGCAGGTTTAGTAGGGTTGATAGCAGCTCTCCATAACCCTGCAAAAGTGGGAACAAAAGTATACGGTGTTCTGCTTATGCTGGTTGCTGCAATCGGTGCTTCATTATCATCGAGACAGCTGTGGTTACAAAGCTTACCTGAAGATGAAATACCTGCTTGTGGCCCAGGCTTAAGTTATATCGTAGAGAATCTGGAATATTTTCCTATGCAGGAAGTGCTCACCATGATGCTGAGCGGAACAGGAGATTGTGCTGATGTGCAGTGGGTGTTTTTAGGGCTGAGCATTCCGGGTTGGACCTTGCTTGTTTTTATTTCCATGATCGTATTGGGCCTGATACAGCTATTGAGAAAGGGTTAGTTCAGCATTCTTTTTGTACAAAAAGTAAGTTTAATCAGTGTTTTTTGCTAATTCATTCATCTAGCGCTTGATACGATTTAACATTTTGTTTAAGTTGAACACTTGCTTCGCTTCTCTGGCTCGCATAAAGTGAGAGTCGAGCCTGTTAAGAAGGCGGATTAAAACAATAAATCAAGATGCAGCGATTTCGAGTTTTCTGTTAAAACAAATCAGATCGGATGCTCTTGTGAATAATACGTTGGTAGGGGTTTGTTATGCTCGAAAATTGCCGTAATGCAAAAGAGCGTTGGGGTGGGGTGAGTGATATCGTTGATGGATGGCTTAAAGAGCGTCAAGATCTCATTGTTCTCTATTGTGATATTACTTCAACAGAAGCTGAGTCTTCTGAGGCCTTAGTTAGTAAATATCAAAACTTTTGTCAGATTCTTGTAGATTATGTTTCTGCTGGTCATTTTGAAGTTTATGAACAGTTAATTCAGGAAGCCAAAGAGTTTGATGATGGCGGAGAAGATCTAGCGAAGAAGATCATTCCTCAAATTGAATTAACCACTGAAATAGCATTGAAATTTAATGATCAGTTTGATGATGTTCATAAAGTGGATGATGGTTTAGGTTCACTGGGTGACGAAATGTCAAAGCTTGGTGAAGTACTCGAAGACCGATTTGGGCTTGAAGACGCTTTGATTGAAGCCTTACATAATTCTCATGAAGATCAGGTTGCTTAGTAAGCGGTTGCTGATAGGCTAGTTGAAATTCCTTTGAGCTGGGAGCTTTTTGTAAGCCTCCAGTTCAAACCCTCCTGTTTTTGTCATTATTTCTGAAAGTTCCTCTTTTATAACGCATTTCTTTAGCTAAACTAATTATAGCGCTATTAAATATCGAATATTTATCGCGCCAAAGTGGCGCTCCTACAACAGGTATGGCATATATCATCCTATTTTGTAGGAGCTGCTCTCAGCTGCGATAAGTTTATTCAACAGAGAACTGCAACCAATGGAAATAACTGCAAAATACCTATTCAGATCTTTTTTGGTTTTACTTTTTTCTGCTCTGGTCGGTTGTGGCGGTAAAGGACCTGAATCTGAGGCTGAGTTGGCCGTACAAGGTTTTTTGAGTGGGGCGCTGTCAGCAGATGGTCGCTATGCTGCCGTAGGTTCAATCCATCATGGAGGCAGTTTGTGGGATGTTGCCAAAAAAGAGCGAATGTATAACTGGAATCATGCGGCAGGAGAAATGAGCTCCATTCGTGCCATTTCATTTTCAGGCGATGGTAAATTAGCAGCTACCTCAGTTGAAGATACTATTGTTCTTTGGGAGGTCGTGAGTGGTAAATCTATAGCTTTCTGGAAAGCGCCTGCACGGGTATTGGCCATGAAACTATCATGGGATGGACGATACGCTTTGCTTGGAATGAATAATCGTAATGCTATGTATTTTGATATGAAGGCTGGAAGCAGGGTTTACACTTTCCCTCATCAGGCAGAAGTTCGTTCGGTTGACCTATCTGGTGACGGAGCGCTGGCTATTACGGGGGGGGATGATTTCATGGCCAAAGTCTGGGAGTTGAAAAAGGGTGAGCAAATTCACCAGTTCACGCATCAGAACCAGATAAAAACCGTCGCTATATCCAGCAAGGGTAAGTATGGATTCACCACATCACAAAGAGAAGATTCTATTATCTGGGATTTAAAAACAGGTGAGTCCGTTCTGAAGCTACCGAATCGTTATACTAATTTTACAGTGGCTAGGTTTTCCGAGGATGAAAGCAAGTTGTTGCTAGGAACCTTTCAGGGAGCTTTGTCGGTATTAAGTGCTTCAACAGGAGAGGTTGAATCAACATGGCAAGCCAAACCCAGGAAGGCTTACGGTGGCGCATCAAGCAAAGCGGTAGTGTCGGCAGTGTTTTCTGCCAAGAGTGGGGGGGTGATTGCGTTGATGACCGATGGGATGTTGGAGACGTTTGAGAAATAGGGCGTAAGAGGGGCGTGTAAAACTCCTCCCCCAGCGAAGGAGGAGGCCGGGAGGGGAGTAAGGCTACGTAGGGTATTACTTACTATTTCTTTTGAATTTCCAGTAGTTCAACTTCAAACAACAAGGTTTCATTAGGACCAATGTTACGGTTTCCACCAGGGCCATAAGCTAAGTCTGAAGGAATATAAAGGCTCCACTTACTGCCTTCGGACATAAGCTTTAATGCCTCTGTCCATCCGGGAATTACTCCATTAACCGGAAAGCTAACGGGCTCGCCTCGCTCGATTGAGCTGTCAAAAACTGTTCCGCTGATCAGGCTACCACTGTAATGAACTTTAACCACATCATCTGCTTTCGGCTTGTTGCCAGCGCCTTCGCTGACAATTTTATATTGTAGCCCGCTTGCCAGCGTAACGACGCCTTCTTTGTCTTTGTTTTCAGCTAAAAAAGTATCACCGACGGTTTTATTTTTTTCTGCAATATTGTCAAATTCTTGAAGTTGTTCCTGACGCTGCTTGTCTTGAAAATCTTTTAACACTTGTTGAATTTGGTTATCTGTCAGTAAAGCGGTATCACCTTTAAAGCCATCTTTAATGCCCTGGATAAATACATTGAAATCCAAGTTTGGCAGGTCGCTGGTCATGCGCTTACCAAGAATAAGGCCAAAACTGTAACTGACTTTTTGTTCATCGGTTTCTAGTGCCTTAACCGGTTCGGCGGCTTGGGTCAGTGTTGATGCGCTTAAAATTGCCGCAGCCAGAAGCATTCTTTTCATTGTAATCTGATCCTTAGTTTTTATTGGGTGATAATGCATTAATTTACTTGTTTTTTTTGTTGCTTGCTACTTTTTTTCTTTCTGGCCAACCAGTGCATCCAGTTGGCTGTTACGTTGCTCCATCATATCTCTAACAGCATGGGCATCATCAACAATATTCAGTGCACGCTCAAGAGTTAAGACATCTTCCTCATTTTTGGGCGGGGTATAGCCTGCTTTTTCATCCTTCGGGTCCATAGCTGTTACTGGTGGTACAGGTTCGTCTTTAGGGATGGGGGTGGATTGAATAATATTGGTTTGATCATTGACCACTAGTGTACTGAATTGTGTGTTATTGGCAGGTGGCTGGTCGCCATAATGCCAAACACCTTGCTCATCCTTCCACTTGAAAACCGTACGGTCGTTGGATATTCCTGGCGCTTTAGATGCGATGTTGCCAGGTGATAAATCATTGAGGGTAGGTAAGCTCATCATAGGCTCCCCTTGCTTGTTTTTCATAAAAAAAGGAACAGATAACGCGCCGCCAAGCAATATTAATGTGAAAATTCTGTAAATCCATTTCATAAGTGCTTCTTTCTCTTAAATTTTCTTGCCTTCATGAAAGTAAGCTTCAATATGTGAGCGATCATGATTAGGAATGGCTGCTTGAATGAGGGTAATCAGGTGAGGGTTTATTAAAGATGCCTGAAACGCCTGCTTTGATTCATTCAACGCTCTTTGAGTATAGCTTAAAAGATTAAATGACAGTGTCTCTAGCGTGTTTCGTTTTGTAGTGGCTTGAGATAGTTGGTCGACCCGTTGAAACAGCAGGGCTTGCTCAATTTGTTCGGCTTGTAATTCAGCATTTTGAACGCTTGCTATGAGCTGTGATTGGAGTGGTGCAGCTATTTTTAAAGTATTTCTTAGTGCACGAAGTGTCGCAACGGATTGTTCGTGCCACTGAGATAACAAATCATCTTGAAACATGGCTTCTGTTAGAAGCTCTCGTCGCTCAAACCCCAGCCAACTGCAAAATAATAAACGATTTACCACTAAGCCCATGTCATTTTGTAGTGAGAGCAGTGCTGTTTGCGCAGCTTGATTTTTCCACAGTGATAATGAAAATGCCCAAAAGGGAGTTTCAAGGAGCAGATCATTGGGAAGACGGTAGTTTGGGGTGTTTCTATCGTTTAGGTTTTTTTCCATGTAAAATGCCGCCATGCTGAAAATTGAATCCCTAAGTTTACTACGTGGCGGTAACACGCTGCTAGACCAAGTTGATGTAACAATCCATTCTGGCCGCCGGGTGGCGATCGTCGGAGCCAATGGCTCAGGCAAAACCAGTTTATTTAAACTGATACTCGGTGAGTTACAAGTTGATGCCGGTACGCTGTCTCTACCCGGGCAATGTCGTGTTGCCCATATGGAACAGGAGATAGAGAACCTAAATAGAACAGCGATAGAGCATGTTATTGATGGCCATAAAGAGCTGCGCAAGCTGCAGGCCGCATTAGCTGAGGCTGAACATGAAGATAACCATGACAAAATGGCTCAGCTTCACGGAAAGATCGATGCTGTTGATGGCTACAATGTTAATGTAAGTGCTGAACAGTTATTGCACGGCCTTGGATTTGCCCAGAAAGATATTAGTCGACCTGTTGGTGATTTTTCTGGTGGGTGGCGAATAAGACTTAACCTTGCCCAAGCTTTAATGTGCCCTTCTGATCTTCTACTACTCGATGAGCCTACTAACCACCTTGATCTTGATGCAACACTTTGGCTAGAGCGCCGGTTAAAACAGTATCAAGGCACATTAGTATTTATCTCTCACGATAGAGATTTTATTGATAGTGTGGCCAGTAATATACTGCACTTCGAAAATAAAAAGCTAAATTACTATACCGGTAGTTATTCTTCTTTCGAAACCCAAAGAGCTGAACGACTGGCGCAACAACAAGCAAATTTTGAGAAGCAGCAGCAGAGAATATCTGAAATAGAAGACTTTGTTCGTCGCTTCCGCGCTAAAGCCACTAAAGCCAAACAGGCTCAGAGTCGTTTGAAAGAGCTAGAACGCATGGAGAAAATTGCCGCAGCGCATGTGGACTCACCCTTCCATTTCGAATTTCCCTGTTCAGAAAAAATGTCAGACCCCTTGTTGAATATGAAAAAAATAGCGGTGGGCTATGGCGATAAAGTTATTTTACAAGATGTAGGTTTGAGTATTCACCCAGGTACACGAATCGGGCTTTTGGGACCCAACGGTGCGGGTAAATCGACACTCATTAAAGCCATTGTTAATGACTTACAGCCACTTTCTGGTGAGCGTGTTTGTGGTGAACATTTGGCCATTGGCTATTTTGCTCAGCACCAGCTTGAAGCGCTTGACCCTAAAGCCTCACCCGCTACGCATATTCAGCGACTTTCTCCTTTGGAGTCAGAGCAGTCTATTCGTAATTTCTTAGGTGGGTTTGGCTTTCATGGTGATGATGCTTTTGGTGATATAACGACCTTTTCGGGTGGAGAGAAAGCGCGGCTTGCACTGGCGATTATTGCCTGGCAGAAACCGAATCTATTATTGCTAGATGAACCAACCAACCACCTTGATCTTGAAATGCGCCACGCGCTCACCGTGGCCTTACAAGGCTTTGAAGGGGCGGTTATTGTGGTATCTCACGATCGTCATTTATTGAAAAATACCGTAGAAGAGTTCCTCTTAGTCGTAGATGGCAAGGTAGAGCCCTTTGATGGTGACTTGCCTGCTTACGAAAAATGGTTGCTTGAATACCAAAAAAGTTCCGACCAGAAAGAAGAGAAACCAGACAATAATTCTGATAATGAATCTTCAGAAGATAAAAAAGAAAGAAAACGTAAAGCCGCTGAACTCAGAAAACGAATTAGCCCATTACGAAAGCAGCTAGAAAAAGATGAAAAATCCATCGACCGCCTGCAGAATCAATTAACTGAATGTGAAGATAAATTAGCAGAACCTGATATTTATAGCGATGCAAAAAAAACAGAACTGAAGCAGCTTTTGGAAAAACAGGCCACGTTTAAATCTGAGCTTGAAGAAGTGGAGCTTAGCTGGTTTGAGCTGAGTGAGGAGATTGAAGAGCTGCAGGCCGAAGAGTTGTTGTGACTTCGGTTCCGGTTCTTTACTCTTTTCGCCGTTGCCCCTATGCCATGCGCGCTCGCATGGCTTTAGCCTACAGCGGAGTAACGTTTGAACTTCGGGAGATAGTGCTTAAAAACAAACCACAGGAGATGCTTAATGCCTCGCCTAAAGGAACGGTACCCGTTTTAATTTTGCCAACGGGCACTGTGGTTGATGAAAGCCTGGATGTAATGAAATGGGCGCTTTCAATGAATGATCCCGATGACTGGGTGATGCAAACGAGTCCAGAGCTTACCCACAGCCTAAATGCTTTAATTCAAAAAAATGATCATGAGTTTAAAGGCTATTTAGATCGCTATAAGTACGCAGACAGATACCCTGAATGCTCTATGAAACATTACCGAGGGCAAGGAGAAGTATTTCTCTTAGAGTTAGAACGCAAGCTCCAATCGAGCCTCTATCTGTTTGGTGACCAGCTCACTCTTGCTGATGTGGCTATCATGCCCTTTATTCGTCAGTTTGCCCATGTTGATATTGATTGGTTTCGGCAAACACCCTACAAAAAACTTCAAGCGTGGCTAGATGATTTTTTACAGTCGACGTTGTTTAATCGTGTAATGAAAAAATACCCGCTTTGGGTCGCCGGTGATAAACCGTTTAGTATTATCTAAGAAATACTCAACGCATAACCCACGGCTTTCAAATGTTCAGCTTCACTCTCTAAATCAGCTCGGGTAAGCGGATTTTGTTTTAGCCAGTCGGGTTCAAATTCAATGCTCAGTGCATGGTTATCTGCATTAATTTTAAAGGAAGGAGGTGGCTGAGTATTCGATCTTCCTCGGTTTAGCGTTACAGATAACCTAAGTAATATTGCGAGCCGTATAAGGTTCTTTGCCTGTTCTTCAGAGTAGGATGAAAAAATATCGGCATTTATCTTTCTGCGATGACTGCGAATGATAATGGATATAGCTTGTTGTAACTGATGTGAGAACCCTGAAAGGTCGGAGTACTTTATCAGGTAGGCGCCATGTTTATGGTACTGCGTGTGAGATATCGCTAAACCAATTTCATGTAGGCGGCTTGACCAGCGCAACAGGTCAGCAAAAAACTCAGCATTAATTCCCCAGAAATGCTGTACCTGCCGAAAGGCATACATGGCAGTACGTTCAACGGTCAGTGAATGAGGAATATCCACTCTATAACGCTCTTGTAAGGCTGATATAGTTCGCCCCCGAACGTCTTCATGTTTAATTCTGCCAATCATATCGTACAGCAGACCTTCTCGCAGCGCGCCATCAGCGAAGGTCATGATATCAATGGAAAGCACTTCAAAGCAGGCACAGAGAATGGCCAGGCCTGAAGGAAAAATGGTTAAACGATCAGTTTTAATGCCTAAATCTTGTAGTTGATCGATGTGACCGAGTGATATGACATGCGCTTTCAGTTGATTGAGAGCTTGAGCTGTAATGCCGTCTTGGGATAAACCTAGCGTTTCTACTGCCAACGCAATCGCTTTAATAGAGCCTGATGAACCTATGCTGGTTTGCCAGCCAAGGGTTTGGAAACGATGCTGAATGTTTAGAAGTTCTTGAGAAGCGTGAGTGATGGCTTCTTGCATGCCTTTTTCGGTAATGTCGCCATTACTGAAATAGCTTTCGCGGAATGATACGCAACCCATATGAAGGCTTTCAAGCTCTTGTGTCTCAAAGCGCTCACCAATAATAAACTCGGTACTGCCTCCACCAATATCAATAACTAATTTGCGTCCGGCATCATCAGATAGTGTGTGAGCCACTCCAAGGTACACTAAACGAGCCTCTTCACGACCTGCAATGATTTCAACAGGCGCCCCAAGGATTTTCTCGGCTTTACGGGTGAATGCCCGAGCATTTTTGGCAATACGCAGTGCATTGGTACCTACAACCTGAATTGCCTCAGGAGGAATGCCTCTGAGCCGTTGAGCAAAACGTTGTAAACACTCTAACGCTCTTTCTTGTGATTCTTCTGATAAATTATTTCTACTATCTAACCCTGCTGCTAGCTGAATTTTTTCTCCCAGCTTATCTAAAGTACGGATTTCCCCGTAGGTTGTGCGTCCAACCACCATATGAAAGCTGTTTGAGCCTAAGTCTATAGCGGCCAAAGTTTCTGGAATTTGGTTGGTTGAATGGGTGTTATCAGGCTGTATTAATGTCACGTGCCTTGAAATCCTCTGTTTAACCTATATATTAGAAAGCATCTAAGGCAATCATAAGCCAAAGATGAATAATATGACATATTGAACCAGTGATTTTTGATCAAGATCAGGTTGGTTTTTGTGTCTTTTTTTATCTTTGAGTGCTGCGACTGTGCGCGCAGGTTATGGTGCTTATTATCATTATTTATAGCAACGAAATCAGGAAACTACAATGAGCGACAAAATTGTTAATGTAACCGATGCCTCTTTTGAAGAAGAAGTTTTAAAAGCTGATACGGCCGTATTGGTTGATTACTGGGCTGAGTGGTGTGGCCCATGTAAGATGATTGCACCGGTATTGGAAGAAATTGCTGATGAGTACGAAGGTCGTCTTAAAATTTGTAAGCTGAATATTGACGAAAACGAGCAAACACCACCGAAGTTCAATATTCGTGGTATTCCAACATTAATGCTGTTTAAGAACGGCAATGTTGATGCAACCAAGGTAGGCGCACTATCTAAGTCTCAGTTGACTGCGTTTTTAGATAGTAATATCTAAGCGTTAGCTAATATACGGTATTTAGAGCAATACCTACAAAACAAGAAAGGCGAGCTTTAGTAGCTCGCCTTTCTTGTTTTGTAGGTTTTATTTTACATTAGCTTTGCTCTTTTTCTCCGTGACCTGTTGCTTCAAGCAGAAAGCAGGTTATCGCGGCAGTTATTACAAAACCAACTATAAAAATAGTTGGCATTGATATATAGCCTAGAACCGTCCAGATCATTGACTCCAATGGACTCATTGATTATCTCCTCTTTAAATCGTCAGTTCTTAAATAACTAGTGCCAGCCTTCTACACCTTCCATATCAGGCAGTTCATGAGCTATTCCCTTGTGGCAATCAATACAGGTATTTTCACCTGAAGCCAGTGCCGTCGAATGCATCTTAACCGAGCGACGCCCTTGTTCACTGAAGTCCATAAATTCGAAGTTATGGCAGTTTCGGCACTCTCTTGAGTCGCTCTCTTTCATACGTTGCCATTCTCGTAGAGCCATGCTTTTCCGGTGGTCTTGAAACTTATCCCGTGTATTGATCAGGCCTGTAATTTTCCCCCAAACTTCTTTACTCGCGGCAATTTTACGGATGATTTTATGTGTCCAGTCTTTGGGCACATGACAGTCAGGGCAGGTCGCTCGCACACCCGAGCGGTTGCTATAGTGAATTGTTTCTCTATATTCCTGATAGACGTTATCATCCATTTCGTGGCAACTGATACAAAATTCTTCTGTATTACTGAGTTCCAGTGCTGTGTTGAAACCACCCCAGAAAATAATGCCAGCGATAAAACCAAGGGCGAGAATGAGGCCCATAGCAATGCTGCTGGGACGCCTCAGTAGCGACCAATAACGCCAGATGATACTTTGTTTTTGATTAGACATACCTTAGCTCTCCACTTGTCTATTTAGCGAGCGGTCCCACTGGGTTAAAGTTATTTCCAACCAGCGGTTTTGTATCAGCTTGAGGTGCGTGACACTGGAGGCAGAAGTAGCGTCGAGGCGATACGTCAGACAACTGCTGTCCATCACGAGTTTCAAAGTGAGTTAAGCTAATTTTGGTAGCCCCTGCTTTTTTATAGTTCTGCCAACTATGGCATGAGAGGCACTTATTGCTGTTAATATCGACTTTATACCCTCTAATTTGATGTGGAATCAGAGGTGGTTGATGTAAATAGTCTCGTTCATAGGTTTCTCTATCTCTTGGCACTCGCTTCAATTCTTCTGCTGTGTTGTTAGCATCAAGTTCAACGGAACCACGAAGTGACTGAACACCACCGATATCAGCCCAGACCGAGCCAATAAAGGTGAAACCAATAAGTAAGCTGATAAAAGCAATAATGTTATATCGTTTTTTCATGATTTTCTCTCCGCCTTGCATTAGGCTTTCACCACTTTAACGGCACATTTTTTGTAGTCGGTCTCTTTAGATAGAGGGTCTGTTGCATCCAGTGTTAACTTGTTGGTTAACTGCCCTGCATCGAAGAAGGGCATAAAGACCAAGCCTTTTGGTGGGCGGTTTCTACCACGGGTCTCGATACGTGACTTAACTTCACCTCGTCGGGAGGTGATTGTTACTTCATCGCCTCTACGAAGGCCTCGTTCTTGTGCATCATCAGGGTGAATAAATAGCACCGCATCAGGAAATGCACGGTACAGCTCGGGTACTCTGCGGGTCATGGTGCCACTGTGCCAGTGTTCTAATACACGCCCAGTGCTTAGCCATAGGTCAAACTCTTTGTCGGGAGACTCTGCTGGTGGTTCATAGGGTAATGCGTAGATCCACGCTTTTCCGTCGGGTTTGCCATAGAATCGAACCCCTTCACCCTTTGGAACATAAGGGTCGTAACCTTCTCTGAAGCGCCATAACGTTTCTTTTCCGTCTACTACCGGCCATCTTAAACCTCGTTCTTTGTGATACCTTTCATAGTCTGCAAGGTCATGGGCTTTACCGCGACCAAAGATGGCATATTCTTCAAATAGGCCTTTTTGAACATAGAACCCAAAGTCACGGGCTTCATCGTTGAGACGATCTTCAGGCACTTGATCAAGTGGGAACTTATCAACCTGTCCGTTTTTATAGAGCACGTCGAAAAGTGTTTTTCCTTTATATTCAGGCTTCTTTGCAATTAATTCTTCAGGCCACACTTCTTCAATTTTAAAGCGTTTGGAAAACTCCATGAGCTGCCATAAGTCAGACTTCGATTCTCCGGGGCCTTTAACCTGCTGGTACCAAGATTGGGTCCTTCGCTCAGCGTTACCATAAGCCCCTTCTTTTTCAACCCACATAGACGTAGGTAGAATAAGGTCTGCCGCTTGGGTGGTTACGGTGGGGTAAGGGTCTGATACCACAATGAAGTTTTCAGGGTTACGATAGCCTGGGTAGCCTTCTTCATTCATATTGGGTGCGGTTTGCATATTGTTATTACACATGACCCAATAGGCATTTAGTTTGCCGTCTTTCAGCATGCGATTTTGTTGAACGGCATGGTAGCCAGGCTTAGGGGGAATAGTCCCTTCTGGCAGTTTCCAGATTTTTTCAGTCTTGTCTCTGTGTTCTTTTTTATTGACGACCATATCGGCAGGTAAACGATGAGAGAAGGTTCCAACCTCTCGGGCCGTACCACATGCAGAAGGTTGACCTGTTAGTGAAAACGGACCATTACCAGGTTCAGAGATTTTGCCGGTAAGCAGGTGAATGTTATACACAAGATTGTTAGCCCATACCCCACGAGTATGTTGATTGAACCCCATGGTCCAGTACGAAACAACTTTGGCTTTTGGGTCCGCATAAAGCTTAGCGAGCTTCTCCAGATTATCTTCAGGTACGCCGCTCATCTCGTGAGCGTAATCCAAAGTATAAGTCGATACGAACTTCGCATATTCATCAAAGTTAATATCTTTTGAGCCGCCTTTACCCGAATTTTGAGCCTTTTGCTCAAGTGGATGCTCTGGGCGAAGACCATAACCAATGTCAGTTACCCCTTCTTTAAAGCGAGTGTGCTTGGTAACAAATTCTTTATTAACCGCATCATGTTCAATAATGTAGTTGGCAATATAATTGAGGATGACCAAGTCAGTTTGCGGTGTAAATATCATCGGATTGTCTGCCAGTTCAAAGCTACGATGCTTGAAGGTAGACAGAACGTGTACACGAACATGGGGTGTGCTGAGGCGACGGTCGGTTAGGCGAGACCATAAAATAGGGTGCATTTCTGCCATGTTCGAACCCCACAAAACGAACGCATCGGCCTCTTCAAGGTCATCATAGCAACCCATTGGCTCATCAATACCAAAAGTACGCATAAAGCCCCCTACTGCGGAAGCCATGCAGTGGCGCGCATTAGGGTCTAAGTTGTTGGTGCGAAAACCTGCTTTCATCAGCTTAGACGCTGCGTAACCTTCCATGACCGTCCATTGTCCTGAACCAAACATACCGACGGCGGTGGGGCCTTTTTTCTTGAGTGTTTCTTTGAATTTCTCTGCCATAATATCAAAGGCTTTATCCCATGATATTGGGGTAAACTGGCCTTCTTTATCAAACTTACCGTCAGTCATTCTTAATAGAGGCTGAGTGAGGCGGTCTTCACCGTACATGATTTTAGATAGGAAATAGCCCTTAATACAGTTTAGCCCTTTGTTTACAGGTGCTTCCGGGTCTCCTTGAGTGGCTACGACACGTCCTTCTTGCGTGCCGACCAGTACACTACAGCCGGTGCCACAAAATCGGCAGGGTGCTTTATCCCACTTAATAGTGGTATCACTTGATTTGGTAATGAGGTTTGAAGCTGAAGCAGGAATGGCGACGCCTGCCGCAGCTGCGGTAGCGGCTATAGCATTATTTTTTATAAATTTTCTTCTGGTTAGCTTCATTGTTGCTCCTCCAAATCGAGAGCCGGGGTTGTGGTTTCAGACGTGGTTTGTTGGGGAATAGAGGCTTCTACACTTGTAGAATCAAATTGCTCTGATTGAGAGAACACTAATGAGGCGTTAATGACGCCTTGGGTGTTATTAATTTCTGTAATACGGTCAATAATAAACCTTTCACCGGGTTCTTCTTCCACAGTGACAACTAACTTTCCATCTGCATTAATGACATGAACTTCTACTCCATGCAGTTGCGTTAAACGTTCGGCGACATTACTGCGGTTCTCTGGCCTGGCATGAACGACAATGCCGGCCACACTATAGTCGTTACTTGAATGGCGAGGGGCTGTTTTCATGCGCTAGTGTTCCTTGTTTTTCCTGCATTTTCAATCGTATATAGCTGTATGGATAGCGCATCATTTGGACAAGTGGTGACACATGCCCCACAGCCGTTACATAAATCAGTATTGATAGAAGGGCTAGCAATACCCCGATTTTTGTCTTTACGGGATTCAGCCCAATTAAATAGGATTGCCTCAGGTTCACATGCATCAGCACAGCTTCTACATACAACGCCTTTTTGCGTTAGGCACTGCTCGTTAATCAATGCGACTTGCTGCCATGGCGCTTGCTTTTCATTGCGCTGTAACGCACCGCTAGTGCAGGTGCTTGCGCAATCGCCACAAAAAGTACATTCACCTTGCTTGAAATCGACAGTGGGAAATCCGCCTGAACCGAGCACAAGAATATTTTCTGGACAAGCCTCAAGGCAGTCTCCGCAGCGAGTACATGCGTCCAGGAACTTCTGTTGGGTGCCCGACCAAGGAGGCAGTAGCATAGGGGAAGAGGGTGCAATTTTTCCTTTAAATAATGATCTACGATCAAAATTCACTTGGTTGGACATAGTATTGATTAATCCGCGTATTTAGTTTTTTTGCTAGATGTAGGATCCCTTCAGAATAGACCGAAGGGTTAAGATAGCTATTATCTATAATTCGTTCATTTTTTAATAATTGTATTTATATGACGTTAACTATTTGATAATAAATATGAAATGAATGTATTTTGATTACCTGAAGTATCTCGAAAGATCTTATGGCTACTAATAAATAAGTAGTTATTTATGCTTTACAGCTTATAGGGTATCGCCTATATATAGGAGAGAGGGGTACTATTAAAAGTATGTGATGGTTCTTGCCAAAAGTCTGCAGGAAGCCGGCGTGCCTTTGGCCGTGAATAGACCTCATGATGTAAACTGACGGCAGGACTGGCCTTGATCTTAAGTTGCCAGAAATAATCAATACGACTTCCCTTATAGGAGGCGTTATGAGTAGTCAAATTACCACATTGATGACTAAGCTTCGTGCAGGTAATCAATCCCCAGAATTAAACCGTGATTCTGAAAGTTCTGTTGTGCACCTTGTGCATATTCCTGTTCCCACCGATTTGTTCCATGAATTAAAAACAATGTCAGCGGTATATGGCGTTGATTCAAATAGCCTTGCGGGAGAGTTATTGACGATAGCACTTCGTGAAGCTTTAAGCTCATTACCTAAAGATGAACAGGGGCGTTTGAAGGGGGTTAGGGAAGCTTACGAACAAGAAGAGCACTTGCGTCAAAATGAAGAGCTTAGATATGATGCAGGAGGTACGTAGTCCGGTTTAGGTCGATGAGAAAATCGCGCCAAAGTGGCGCTCCTACATAGTAGTGATGTTTGTCACTATATTTTGTAGGAGCGGCTCTTAGCCGCGATAAGTTAGTGCTTTAGGTGTCCATCTTCCAGCATTAGCTTTTTAGTCTTTTCCAGATCTTGCTGTTCGTAAGGGATAGCAAGGTAATAGGGAAGATCTATGGGTTTTTCAGAGTAGCGTATGGCATCGGTGTCTATCAGGCGCTCTAATACCGACTCCAGTGTTTTATCAAAACCTTCCGGTTTATTGTTTCCGTATTGCCCTGCAATATAAGCGAAAAGCTCTTCAAGGGTATGTTGTCCGTCGGCCAGCGAAACCACCATACCTAACCATGGCTCAAGAGCAGGAGAGGCTTCTGGATTTTGAAGGTCAACTAGGGTGACTTCTTGATTCTTCGTGCTATAAATAGCAGCGCGGTAAAAATATTGTGACTTGTCCAATATTAATTCTCTCAATGTTTGTATCAAATCGTTTTTACAGTATACCTTGTATGGTCGTTATTGACCTGAATATCAGGTCAATATTGGATCTGTGTCAACTAAAAAAGGTTTCGGTCAACTTCTTAGTATCTTCTCTATTTCGGGTATGCATGAACCACAGTTTGTGCCAGCACTTAAGCACTCACCGATGGCAACAACACTTGATAATCCTTTTTCTTTAATTGACTGACGAATCGTATTCTCACCCACACCATAACAGGCACAAATGGTTTTTCCTCGGTCAGTCTGTCCTGGTGGTGGCATCCCCGATAGCAGTGCCATTCTCTCAGAATGGTCAATGCCATGCTTGTTAAATAATTCTGCTAGCTATCCACGAGTAGGGAGGTCTTGGGGTAATTGAGACCATGTTTGCCTTGCCTGTTGCCGTAAAGAACTCACCTTCTTGAAATAGCCTGACGGTACCGTTTGGGTTTTCTTTGGTAATGGGCCACTGTACGGGGGTAAGATTGTCATATTGCTCGTGACTCAGGTGAGCCAAGGCTTCAAGATTGAAGTCTCTGAATCGCTGATTTTTGGTGTTTTCGAAGGCGGATAGCTGTGCATGCTCTTGGAAAATATCGTGAGAAGATTCGAACGTGAAAGCATCCTGAAATCCCATGTTCCGTGCCACTTGAGTGATAATCCACCAGTCAGCTTTAGCATTGCCCGGTGCTGGAAGCAGTGCTCTTTGGCGAGATATTCGGCGTTCTGAGTTTGTGACCGTTCCATCTTTTTCACCCCATCCTAGTGCCGGTAGGCTAATATCAGCATATTCGGTGGTGTCTGTGTGGCGAACACAGTCGGAAACCACAACAAACTCGCACTTTTTGAGTGCTTCTTTAACATGGTTGGCGTTAGGCAGGCTATCCACCGGGCTGGTTGCCATAATCCAGACAGCTTTAATATTCCCTCGTTCAATTTCATTGAACATATCAACGGTTTTTTGTCCTGGTTTTGTTGCAATATTATGGCTATTCCAAAAGCGGCTTACACGGTCAATATTGTCATCATCAAAGTCCATATGGGCTGCGAGCTGATTGGCAAGGCCGCCTACTTCTCGTCCGCCCATTGCGTTGGGTATGTTGCTCCAAATAGTTGAAGTCCAGAGCCCCCTGGTTTGCCAAGTTGGCAAGTAAACCATTAAATAGATAGGCATCGGTTCCGGACTGAATGGGCAAATGAAGATCGGCAATGGCACAGGTATCCGTTTTTCTGGGATCAATAACAACCACTTTAATGTTCGGATTATTTTCTTTTGCTTGTTTAATGCGCTGGTAAACAATGGGATGACACCACGCGGTGTTGCTGCCGGTGAGAATAATTAATTCCGCTTTTTCCAGGTCATCGTAACACCCAGGTACGGTATCAGCACCAAAAGCGCGTTTTTGAGCCGCTGTAGGGGAAGACATGCAGAGCCGGGAATTAGTATCGACATTCGCTGAACCGATGAAGCCTTTCATTAACTTATTGGCAACGTAGTAGTCTTCTGTGAGTAGTTGCCCTGACAGGTAAAAAGCGACTGAGTTTGGGCCATGCTCAGAAATGACGTCTTTGAATTTATCTGAGATGGTTGTGAGAGCCTCATCCCAACTAATTTTTTTTCCATTCTTCTCTGGGTCGAGTAGGCGTTCTTTCAGGCCAAGGGTGTCGGCTAGAGCCGTCACAGCCAACGCCACAATAGGCACAGGTTGTGCAAATGACTTTTTTCATTATAAGTGCCTTCTGTTGTGGCTCGATTTATACCTGACTAAATTGCTTGGGTACTATTTAAAATAGTGTATGTTTATGTCTCGATCAAATAGTTTTAGCGAGTAGGTTGTTAATGTTTAGTCAGCATTTAATTAAGACATATAGCAAAATCAGTGTCATGTTTATCAAAGCGTAAGAGAGGCGAAGGTATTGGTAGAAGGGGAGGGAGGCCATTTCTTGTTCATCATAGGGTGCAGAAATGCACCTTATGATGACATGCTGTTCTTTCGTAGTGCTTACTATTAGGACGTTCTGGGCTCAATAAGTTGTTTGGTTTCCAAATAGTCGAGGATACCTTCACACTTGGATTTTTTAAGCAATTTTAAATACAGGTGGGTATCTAAATAAGCATGAACAAAAACCCGGTTACTCTTTGTTTTTAATTCAGGATAAGCTTCAAGCATTTCTGCAATGCTGGTGAAAACAGAGGGAACCACATCGGTTCTTTTTTTGAAATCAATATTTCGCTGCTTCATAGCGAGTACAGGCGCGGCTACAAAAAGTCGCTCACTCAAGTCACTCTCACCATTACCTTCAGTAGCGGCTTCTTCTTCATTTTCTTTAATAACCGACCAGGCGGCTTCAAGTGCAGTCGTGATCTCTTTTAACCAGTCTTTATTGGTTTGGGGTGTTTTAGACACAAGTAAATTCCGTTAGTTGTCAGGTCTCAAATGGGTTCTTTTCTCTAAATGTGCCCACAGCCATCGCAATGGAAAGCAAAATAATGGCATTAAAGAAAACAGGTATTATTACAAATGCATAGCCCAGATTATAAACATGCTCCCCACCAATAATAGCTGTTATTGCTGTTGCCCCTCCTGGTGGATGAGTGCAGCGAAGCAGGTGCATTAACTGCATAGCCACAGGTATTGCAATTGATGAGGCTAAAATACTGTTGGGTATTAGTTTATAGCAGGTAACTCCCACAATGGCTGAGACAACATGACCTCCGACCAAATTCCACGGTTTTGATACCGGGCTATGAGGCACGCCAAAAACTAACATGGCAGAGGCTCCGGTAGATGCCAGAACCATGTGCATTTCACCTGCTTCGAGTATGCTGTTGCTAAAAAATGAAGCAATCAAAGTAGCCAGAAAAGCGCCTATAACTGAGGCCGTAACTTCTGACTGTTTCATATGGCGCATTGGGTGACCAACCTACTTTTATTTTTATATACACTAACTCTAGCATATATTGTAGGAGCGGCTCTTAGCCGCGATAATTCAGTTGGTCAAAAATAAATCGCGCCAAAGTGGCGCTCCTACGGGTGCTATCATTCAAAACTAACTGGAATACCTTCACGATCAAACGCTAAGAAGTTAGAAATCATTCCACCTTTGATTGATTCGACCATCATTTGTAATGGCTGGTCAGCTTCTTCTGGTGTTGGCATTATTCCGCCTCTACCAGACATGCTTGTAATAAGCACCATCTGCCACTCTGCACCCATCTGCTGAGACTCATCAAAGAGTGCTTTAAAATCACTTAACTCATTAAGTGCTTTATCAACACACATTACGGGTGTAATTGCGCCGCCTTGTCCTGCATTAAATCGCTCAATTTCTATTTTGCTTGAGTCTTCAGGAAGCTCTGTTTTGGCAAAAACGAAGAGTAAACGCTGTGGTTCTGGCTGTTGTTTTGCCGCGGTGATCAGGTCGTCATAGCATGTAATATTAATGTTCGTTACCTCTTGGTTAAATAAGTCTAGGCTTCAGTGGTTAATCGTTTTTCGGTTACTTGTTTGGGGCAACGATCCATAATGACTTTGATGCCTTTAGCTTCTGCCAATTCTGCTGCCTCATGGTTTATAACCTTAAGCTGCATCCAGATTACTTTCGGCTGCTTAGACTTGTTGAGAGCAAGTGCCTCTTTTGTGATTTCTCCTGCTGCTTCTGGGTTGCGGAAGATCTCAACCATATCAAAAGCATCAGGAATGTCATTCAGTGATGCGTAAACGGTTTCGCCTAATAAAGTTTGCCCTGCAATCACTGGGTTTACAGGAATAACCCTGTAACCACGTGCTTGTAAAAACTCCATTACTTCGTAACTGGCTCTTTCTAGCTTTGGACTGGCGCCTACTAGTGCAATGGTTTTAACCGTATCGAGTATGTCGTAGAGTGCTTCGTTTGAATATTCAAGCTTGTTGCTTTCGGTCATTTGATTATTCTCTTTGGGTATCAATTTATAAACCCCTTAATTCCGTTGCACTGCATCACGGCTACATTGTATTTATGCAATATAGTTATGCAATTTTATTCAGGTCTGTTGATACAAGTTGCTTGATCTTTTTTACATCGGCAGGATCGTAGTCAAAATGGTATTGTTTTTTAATACCATGTTCTGTGAGTGTGTAATGATGAGTCGCATTGACTCCATTATTCCCAAGACAGTTTTTGACACAGTGTAGAGGGCAGCCGTCTAGTGCAATAATAGGTCTGCCAGATTTGGCTACCTTCACTAGGTTTTTAACGCCACCGCCGACACCCGCAATACACGACATTTCTGCCGTGCCTTCACGATCCATTTCGATTGCTACGCGATTGGCTAATTGCGCGATGTTAGAGCAACCTGAGCAAGAGTAAATTAGCGGGGTGCTTGCCTCTGCAACTTGTTTCGACATACTAATTACTTTTCAATGATTACTGAACTAACGGCGTTGAGTCAACACCCATGTCGATGCCGTCAATCTTTGCCTCACCCACAATAATTTTTATGTACTGGCTTACTGCACGGGTATAAACCTGGTGGTTTAGGTAGTTTTCAATTTTCACTCGTACCGCTTCATAAGGTAGAGGTTCACATTCTGTGCAGTGGTCTATACGTACAATATGGTGACCGTAGCGAGAAGTGATTGGCTCTTCGCAAAGTCCTTGAGGTAGTGAAAATAGACGCTTTTCAAATTCAGGAACCGTGGTGCCTTTGGTTATTTGTCCGAGGCTACCGGCAACTTCTTTTGACGGGCAGGCTGAGTATTGCTGTGCTAAATCAGGGAATTTATTAGGGTCTTTCTTTAATACTTCAATTAGCTCTTCAGCCAGTACTTTGTTTCTGTCACGTCTTTCAAAGTCGTCAGGTGCTGCATCTAAAAGAATGTGAGTGGCTTCAACTAGGTGTGGAGTATGGAATTTATCTTGGTTGGCTTCAAAATAAATTTTACAGGCTTCTTCATCTGCCTTAGGTGTTTCAATTTCTTGATCAAGCAGTTTGGTTATAGCCGCTTCTTCTACAGCGTCTGTTACCTCATCTTTCGCAGGGTCGATAATGCTGAGTTCTTTTGTTTTCTGCAGTAAGACTTCTCTTATTATGAGTGCTTCTGCTGATTTTTTAATAGCTTCCTCAAGACTATCAGATGGATGATTTTGAGCTTCCTGTCCGATTTGCTCCGGGGAAATAAGTACACCGTTTACATGAATCGGTGGCACATCAATGGATGGTTTTTTTTCTGTTTCTGCTTGTGGGGCATGAGAAGAACAAGACATATAGCTACCTCAAGGAAAATACGTTTTTAATAGAATTTTGCGTTTTTAATAATATTCTGTAGATATGGGGTCAAAACATTATTAAAAAAGTAATGAGAGGAAAGTTTGTCATTCCCGCGAACAAGGTGAATTGCTCTGCAAGAGAGAGCACCCTGGGGTGGGCGGGAATGACAATATTCAGATTAGCTATGACGCTTCTGACGTACGATCTGGAAGTTACGACCCAAGTACCACACTGGAACACTGATGATGTGAACCAAGCGAGTGAACGGGAAGATAACTAACAGTGTTAAGCCAAAGAAAACGTGTAGCTTGTAGATAATGCCCACAGTTTCCATAGCTGTTGCAGCATTAACAATCTGGAAGGTCACAATGCTTTGAGCCCATGTACCTAAAAGAACCATTACTGATCCGTCTAAGTGCTGAGTTGAAGCAAAGATAGTTAACAGACCCAATACCAATTGAATCAACAACACCCAAAGAACAAGAATGTCCGAAGTGCTGCTGGTCGCACGGATACGTGGATCAGTCATACGACGCTTAAGCAGCCCAACCAGGCCGATTAAACAAATAACACCAAATACACCACCTGAAACCATTGCAAGCATTTGCTTGTTTTCGGTTGAGATGAAGTTATGGTAAATCGCATGAGGCGTTAACAAGCCCACAAAGTGTCCCATCAATACAAAGATGATACCGATGTGGAATAAGTTACTGTGTAAACGCAAGTTATTACGTAACAACTGGCTTGAACCTGATTTCCACGTGTATTGTTCACGATCAAATCTGATCCAGCTAGCGAGTACAAATACTGCGACAGCGATAAAGGGATAAATCCCAAATAACAACATATTTAAGTAAGACATGTATTGCTCCTGTTTAGCTATTCAGCTTCGTTTTACTCTGTGTATTGGCCACACTATTTGCTCTGTGTGGCATCAATAGCCTGGTCATTACTGACCCAGTGAAGCGGAACGGCAGGTTCTTCTCTTGCTTTTGTAGGGTTTTGTGAAGGAACAGAACAGCCTGAGGAACTACCATCTCCATCGGACTGCTGATTAGCCATAAAGGTAACCTGTTCTTCTTCCCATATCTTATCCATCGCTTCCATTGAGTCATCGCGTACTTCCGTCGCGGCAGCTTCTTTTAACTCTTCGGTGTTAACTTCAACACCAGAGATAATTAGTAGCGCCTCAAACAGTGCGAAATGCGGATATTCCCGTTCTTGTAAACGAGCAGCCAGCACCCCAAAGATGTGACCTACATTGGCCAAACCTTCACGAGCTTCTAAGTCTGGTCGTTGAGCAAGGTACTCAAGATACAGCGGAATAAAGTCAGGAAGTTCTCTTACTGCAATATCAAACCCGTTGGTTTCGTAAAGCGCCATCAGGTCGACCATTGCCTGACCACGTTCACGGCTATCGCCATGAACGTGTTCAAAAAGTAACAGAGATAATGAGCTACCTTTGTCAAATAGCTGACCATACTCTTCCTGAACGTCCATAAGGTCACGACGGCAGGTTGAATCAACCAATGCAATCAGGTTCTCTCGAGACTCAGGCGGAATTTCTTTGGCCTGCTTAATTTCAGCCACAAGGGCGTCAGCATGTTGCTGAAGCTCTTGTGATGGGTAGTTCATAAGGGCAGAAATAACCTTTAGGATATTCATTTGTTTACTCCCATACCTGCACAGTATCAATAATATCCCTACGGTTTGTTTTCTTGCCACCAAACATATTCAGGTCGCTAGTACCGGTTGAACAGCCATTACCAAAGCTGAAACCACAACCGCCACGCTCGTCATATGCTTCAACCATCGCATCTTCACGGTGCGCAGTTGGGATAACAAAACGATCTTCATAGTTTGCTATCGCCATGTAGCGATACATTGACTCGACTTGCTTCTTGGTGAGTCCTACTTGCTCCAGAACAGCAAGATCTTCAATCTGATCAATCTGCTGAGAACGCTTGTAAGAACGCATAGCTAGCATACGCTTAAGCGCTAGAGTAACAGGCTTTTCGTCGCCTGCTGTTAGCAAGTTAGCAAGATACTTAACCGGAATACGCAATGAATCAACATCAGGTATTACACCGTCCATGCCCATTTTACCTGCTTCAGCCGCTGACTGAATCGGGCTCAATGGTGGTACGTACCAAACCATTGGAAGAGTACGGTACTCAGGGTGTAGTGGCAGAGCCACTTTCCAGTCTACCGCCATTTTGTAAACAGGCGATTGACGAGCTGATTCCATTACAGAGTCAGGAATTCCGTCTTTACGAGCCTGGGCAATAATGGCCGGATCGTTTGGATCAAGGAATATCTCAAGCTGCTTCTCGTACAAATCGGTCTCAGAAGGCGTTTCAGCCACTTCTTTGATTCGGTCTGCATCATAAAGCAATACACCAAGGTAACGAATACGACCAACACATGTTTCAGAACATACAGTTGGCATACCGGCTTCGATACGTGGGTAACAGAAAATACACTTCTCTGACTTACCTGATTTCCAGTTGTAGTAAATTTTCTTGTAGGGGCAGGCACTAACACACATGCGCCAGCCGCGACATTTGTCCTGATCGATCAGAACAATACCGTCTTCTTCACGCTTGTAGATTGCGCCAGAAGGACAAGAAGCAACACAAGCAGGGTTAAGACAATGCTCACACAAACGAGGTAAATACATCATGAATGTATTTTCGAACTCGCCGTACATCTCTTTCTGCATGTTGTCGAAGTT
>Ga0105350_10000419_pt1 | contig 28850 bp, 26 predicted proteins | sample EN1Hudsemesocosm_FD_83506 | JGI IMG/M metagenome (GOLD analysis project Ga0105350, IMG submission 83506) | Methane-oxidizing microbial communities from mesocosms in the Hudson Canyon - EN1E Hudson Canyon | ecosystem: Environmental > Aquatic > Marine > Cold seeps | place: Hudson Canyon... | reverse complement strand
GGCTAGTATATCTGAGAAAATGCAAAGTTTGGTGACTATTCAGACGATGGCGATGTCTCATCAGCTAAAGCTAACAGCTCAATCTGGCAGGATAGTACGAGCAAGTGTAGATCAGTTAACGGAGTCATGTTTGGACCTTCATGGCGGGAATGGTGTCATATTAGAGGTACAAATAAATGAGCTTGAGGCACTTCCTTTGCATTTAAATGCCGGTATGCAGACCTTAAGTTTTTGGGGTTATCAGAAAGAGAGTTTATTAGGTCACTTGAATATCGCTACCTTGACATATCTGGATCGAATCGTGCCACTTGGCAGTGCGTTGGATTTTGAATTAATTTGGGATGGTTATGATTTATTGTATGAATATTGCAGGGTTTTAAAAAAATAGCATAGTAATGCTGGCACCCACTCCTAGGAGTTGTTGCATAACCTTGATTTATAAATCAAAAAACGAACGTTTCAGAATGGGATTCGATAGTTTCCCGATGTAACTTGTTTAGACTCTATTAATTGAAAGCATAACTGAAAACAGGCTTATCGTAGTATATGAATAATTTTGATTTGAAAGTCAGTGTTATTATTCCGGTTTATAATCTTGTTGATTATGTTGAAGAATGCTTGCGTGGTGTGTTGGAGCAAGTGACAGATTTTAACTTTGAAGTGATCGTGGCTGATGATGCCTCGACCGATGGTTCAGCTGAAATAATCAAAAAACTAGTTCATCAATACCCAACAAAGTTGAGAGCCTTGTACCAAGAAAAAAACCAAGGTTTGGTTGAAAATCTAAAAGGCTTGTTAGGCGAAACACAGGCTAACTATATTGCTTATTTAGATGGTGATGATATTGCGTTGCCGGGTAAATTGCAGGCACAGGTTGACTACCTTGATGCTACACCATCCTGTGCGATTTGTTACCATGAATCCGAAGTGTTTGAGTCAGATTCAGATAAAGTGATTAGCTTCTATTCGAAAGATAACTATAACTGGCAATATATTCCCACACGAGCGGACATAAGCCATTTAATCCGTTTTGGTACATTTTTACAGGCTAGCGCTGTCATGTTTCGCCGCCATGAAAGCCTGCATAAAGTGATTGATACGCGATGTGAAATTATTGTCGATTTTCCAATGCATATTGCAAACACTTATTTTATCGGCGGAACGATCGACTATATTGATGACGTTTTAGGGCGCTACCGAGTGCATAACGAAAGTTTTGGTGCGCAAACTGCTAGGTCCGTGACACGTCGTGAGAAAGTATGGAAAGATTTATATGAAGTATGTGAGCAAAGCTCAAACTTTGGTGTTAGCCAAGAAGACATTGAGCAGGGCAAAATGCACTTTACCTTTGCTGCTGCGCTTTATTTTTTGAGGATGAATGAATTTACCCTGTTTAAAAAATATATCGAAGAAAGCTCTGCCGATATTGGTTTTTTTAATGATAAACATCGTTATGCTTTTGAGAATAGGGCCAAGCCGGCAGAATTGAAATCTTATCTGTTTAAATGAATGTTTGATGCACTTCAACCTGCGCTGAGTGTAAGTAAGGTATGTTAGGTGTGGTTGTTATTTATGACTGGTTTATATGGTTAATGTATGTTTGATGTGATCGTCGTTGGTGCGGGCTTTTCGGGTGCGGTGTTTGCTGAACGCTGTGCCTCGGTGAAAGGTTTAAAGGTCTTGATAATCGAACAGCGTGAGCATATTGCGGGTAATTGCTTTGACTATCATGACCAACATGATGTCTTGATTCATAAGTATGGACCACATATTTTTCATACAGCTAAACAAGACGTTTGGGCCTACCTTTCTCAATTTACGAACTGGCGTGAATACCAGCATGAAGTGTTGGCGTCGATCGATAACAAACTTATTCCCGTACCGTTTAATCTTAACTCTTTGAAACTTTGGTATGTTGAAGCCGAGGCAGACAAGCTCAAAGAAAAATTAGTTTCTCGTTATGGTTATGGGCATAAAATTGGCATCCAGACCCTGCGTGAGACTGATGACGGCGAACTAAAAGCACTTGCTGAGCTTATTTATGAAAAAGTTTTTGTCAATTATACTTCAAAGCAATGGGGGGTAAGTCCAGAGGATATCTCTCCAGAAGTCATCGCCCGTGTGCCTGTCTATATTTCAACTGATAATCGATACTTTCAGGATGAGTATCAGGCAATACCAGCTGATGGTTATACCAGCTTGTTCGAGTCAATGCTGTCGCATCCGAACATTGAGCTTGAGCTAGGGCAAAATGCTATGGAGATGATTCGTCTGGATAAAGCGACCGGCGGTATTTTATTTAGGGGGGAGCCATTCCAGGGAAAAGTGGTTTTTACCGGCATGATAGATGAGTTATTCGACTTTGAGTTTGGAGAGCTGGCTTACCGCTCGCTTCAATTTCAATTCGAAAATCATCATAAAGAATCGTTTCAAACGAATGCAACGGTCAACTACCCGAATGACCACCTCTATACCCGAATAACCGAGTTTAAAAAGATCACCGGTCAGGTGACCGACACAACAACGATTGTGAAAGAATTTCCTCAGGATTATGACCGTAATGATGAACATAAAAATGTGCCTTACTACCCAATGTTTAACGCAAAAAATGAGAAATTATACTCGGCGTATCGGACTTTAACCGAGCGTTATGAGTCGCTCATTGTATTTGGTCGACTAGGTGATTTTAAATATTACAATATGGATGATGCGGTGAAGAGGAGTTTGGATGTATTCGAAACGGTATATATGTCTAATTAATTGTATATAAAAAATTAGTTACGTTATTTCTCTTTTAAATCTTAATATGAATAGCCAACTTACGTCTTTATTGAAAGTAACAAAAGTAGAGCACTTATCCACTTACTAAGCGAGGCGAATGTGCAGAATAACAATCAAGAAAACGTTCTGAAGAAGGGCTGGTATTACTCGATTGAGTATGAAAAAGGCAAGTTTACGCCAGGTGGTTTTCCGAATAATATTTGTCTTACAAGGGAGGCTCTTCGACGAACAGATGTTATGGGTAAAAGGGTTCTAGATATTGGGACAATGGAAGGGTTGATGAGTGTGTTGGCGGCGCGTCAAGGTGCTTCTAAGATAGTCTCAACTGATCGATATGCTTGGAGTGATAAGATAGATTTTGTTAAGTCTAAATATGATGTTTCATTTCATTATTTGGGCGGAGTTGAATTTCCCGAATTACAAGAACTTTGCCTTAAATCACTCGGTTTAGGCCGGTTTGATGTCGTCCTCTTTTCCGGGATTTTATACCATATGTATAATTTTATGGATGGCTTTGCGCTAGTACGGTCTTTAGTGAAAACAGGAGGGGTCGTTATTATAGAAACCTTGGGTATGATTACGGATGATTATGACGCAATGTTTAATGCTGAAGGTTTTGTACAGAAAGGCGACCCTCATAACTACTTTAGCCCATCAATTAAACTTGTTGACTACTTGGCACGTTACTTCGGTTTGAAGCCCATTGATGTCATGTGGTTGCCAGGTGGCGCGACATGTGAGGATAAAACACGCAACTTTGGGCGCTTCTGTTTAGTTTGTAGAGTTGAAGAAAAACCCATTGAGATTGGGAATGACCCATTTATCGGTCGACGTCGATATGAAGAAGATGAATCCGGTAATTTTAAAGATTCCGGAAAGCCTTTTGATAAACAAGATGACTACTTAATATATAAAAAATATCCGTTAGATGAGACAAAGACTTCTGTCAATTATACTCCTCGAATCGAACATTCAGAGTTTTTGAAGTTTCCGGAAGTGATTAATGAATCGACCATGTTACTGAGTTCTGAAAGAGAAAATTGCTTGCACTTAGATGATTATGATTGACGTAAAGTCATCTATTGGGTCTGTTGATTATGGCTTGTCATGCTTGCTTTAAGTACAGCAACCTCAGGTGTATTTTGTTTAGTATTCTTGAGGAGGCTTTAGTGGAGCTTGCTCAAATCTAGCCGCAGTATTAAAGTCATTGAGGCTAGGTTTGAGAGAACTATTCTGAATTATAAGACCTTTAAGACGCTCCTAGCTGTCCTAGGAATTTATACCCAGGAGCTTCTAATGGTGGAAATTTGTTCAGCAGTGGCGGATTTGGTGTTTTGAATTCAGGCCACTTTCGATTGTTATTCAGCATTTTCCCTAGGTTTTTTCTGTACTGAAGCCACTGATCTTCGGTTCGATACCAAAACTGGACAGGTTGTTCCTCATTTGTTGAATGTTTGGATTTTTCCGCAATTACAACTGTCCAAAGTTGTTTATCTTCCCTGTTTGGAAAATTGTCCATCGCTTTATTGTTAATATGAGTCTGGCCTTCCCAGTCCATTCCGTAAGCATACCAGGCATTATCAATTTCTAGCATAAATACTTTACAGTCCGAATAATTGTTCACTACGAAATAGTCAAGGAACCAAAAAGGCGTAAATATTACGTACGGGAAAAACATATTAACAGATACATTGATCTCAAATAGCCTGCCGCCGGGTTTTAGTAAGCGGGACATATTGATCAAATACATTGCTGGGTTGAATACATTATCTAACGTGCTGCCACCAATGATAAAGTCGGCTGATTCGTAATGTTCTTGAGGTAAGGGTTGAGTGAGGTCAGCAATTATTGAGGCATTTTCGTAGTCTGATATGTCAATGCACGCCAACTCCTCAACACCAGCCATTTTAAAGAGTGTTCTATCTGTTATCCATTGTGAACCACCATTAGTCTGATTAAACTTAGCCTCGGTGGTTTCGATGTCATATTCAATATCGACTGGTAATGGAGTTACACCTGTTTTTTTAAATATAGATAGCGCTTCCTCATAGCCGAACTGGATAACCTGGCGGCCAATAGTATGGACCCGTTTGGGTAAACTTCTGTGTTTATGTTCTTCTAAAATTAATTGCACAGTACCAAGCGACAAACCCATGAATTTACTCCTTTATTATATTTTTGATTTCACGTATTTTAGATTTTCTTTTGGTCTCAAGATAAGCGATTAAGACGTATGACTACCCGATTAATATACTGGATTATCAACTATTGTAGCTTTTGTTGACAGCTAATTTTGAATATTTCTATCCTATTTTATGCTTTTATTTGGGATGGTTTTTCGTGCTAGCGTTCAAAAAAACGCAGGTCGTTAAGCGTACTTTCTAAATCGTTAATCATTGGCACATACTCTAGGTTTAAAACCATGTATCGGCGCTCATAGTCGCGGTTAATTTCATAATATCTTGGTGTTGTAGAGTAAAAACCAGGACAACTTGTTGAAGAAAAACAGGTATAAGTCGATGGCGCATGAAAACGGCAAGTTCACGCTAAGTGTTTTTTCACATATTGTTTGTATTACAATAGAGGTTCTTGGCTTAGATCGTTCTGATATAGTGTTATTTTTCGATATTTTATACCATATATATAATTTTATGAATGGCTTTGCGCTAGCAAAATCTCTCGCTAATATGGGAGGCGTCGATATTAGCGAGAGAATATGCATGATTACTGATAGCTTTGATGCTATTTTCAATGCTGAAGACTTTGACTAGAGCTTAAAGGGCAAAAATGCAAAATTACAGGCCTGCCAATCCATGAAGGTTGCCATCACTCAAGCTAACTATATACCCTGGTTAGGCTTCTTTGAACTTTTGGATAAAGTTGATCTATGGGTTTCTTTAGATAATGTCCAGTTATCTAAGCGCTCTTATATTGTTCGTAATAAAGTCAAACAGCCAGGTGGCGACGTATCATGGATATCACTTAAGGTACAAAAAGCACCGAGAGCAACGCATATTATTGATTCAAATTTACAGATGGGCTTTGTCGAATTGCACCTTAATAAATTTGAGCAGTGTTATAAACATGCGGCTTACTTTGATGAAACCATGGAGTTCTTCCAATCGACTTTGCCCCTTGGAAATGACCAAAATATAGCGAGTTATAATCGTCGAATTATTTGTGCTATTTGTGACTATATTGGTATTGAATTGAAGGTGGTTAGTTCTGTTGATCTTGAGATGCCTTTATCCGGTACGGCAGAAGACAAAATTATTGGTCTAAGTCATCAGGTCAAGGCGAAGGAGTTATATAATTTTCAGATGGGTATTGAGAATAATTTATATTCAGCTGAGCGTTTTAGCCAAGAAGCCATCAAGCTTTACAAACAAAGCTACATGCACCCTGACTACTCTCAGAATGATGACCATTTTGAAGCTTATTTAAGTGTGGCTGATTTATTGTTTCATCAAGGAAAAAGCAAAGCTTTAAGTATCATTCAACAGGGCCGTAACTGGCAACTTCAGAATTAACCACAGCTCAGCTTTATTGACCTTTAAACCTTTAAAAGTCTGACAGTATTTTATTGATAGTGCTGGAAATTATCAGTATGTCTTCATCACTTAAATGTGGCTGAACCGGTAAGGCAAGCGACTCTTTTGCTAGTTTCTCAGTGACCGGGAAATCACCTTCTTGATAGCCCAATTTTTTTGAGGGCGCTTGCAAGTGTATTGGGGTCGGATAATGGATTGCTGAACCGATCCCGGCCTCATTTAACTTCTGTTTCAGTTGATCTCGAAAGGGTGTTTTAATGGTATAGGTATGATAAACGTTAAACTCATGTTCTGATTCTTTCGGAGTGCTGATTAACTCGGTGTTCAATGTTTTTGTGTAAATGTCAGCTATTTGTCTACGTCGTAAATTAGCTTTGTCGAGAGACCTTAGCCGGTGAGAAAGTATACTGCACTGCAATACATCGAGCCTGCAGTTGATGCCCCAAGACTCTTGTGTTGATCTGTCTATTAAACCGTGGTTTCTATACTGTCTGATTTCATTAGCATCAAATTTATCATCGTTAATCACTAAAAAGCCTGCATCCCCCATCGCTGCTAAATTTTTAAGAGGGTGAGCGGAAAAACATGAAAATGACCCAAAAGTACCTGATTTTTTTTCTTTATATTTTGCACCGATCGATTGTGCTGCATCTTCAATAATGACTAAATTATGTTTATTCGCAATGGCGTAGATTTGATCCATTTTGGCGACTCGCCCTGTTAAGTGAACAGGTATGATCGCTTTGGTTTTAGGGCTTATCTGCGCTTCAATTAACGTGGGGTCAATGTTCATATCGTCACTGGCATCGACAAACCTAGGGAAGGCACCCACGGCGACAATTGCACCAGCTGTTGCAATAAATGAATTTGGTGCTGTAATGACTTCATCGCCTGGTCCAATACCAGCAGCTTTTAAGGCTATTATTAAAGCATCTGTGCCAGAACGTAGAGCAACCACCTGACCACCACCAATATAACTGGAAAGCTCTGCCTCAAGAGACCACATAGCCTCGCCTAATACCAAACGGCCGCTCTTAAATACCTGATCACAAATATCCAAAATTTCTTGTTGCTCAAGTAAGTAGCTGGCGGCTAAGTCAATGTATGGCAGTTTGAGTGTGGGTTTGATAGTCACTGAGATCTCTTGTTAATTATGCTTAAAGTGTGAAATTTTCACATCGCTTAAGTTCGGCTGACACGATTTTGTTATCTATATCGGTTCTTTTGATAAATACCTTGTCAACGAACTCTTGTCCGTAAAGTGCGACCAGAGACATCCAGTCGAGTCTTAGCCTGAACATAATCGTTCGCCTTATATTTGATGGGTTATCAGAAGTATAGCGAAAGCCATGATGACAATTACTGGTTTTAAAAAAAGAAAATAGAGAGTTTTCGGTGTAAGGGACCTTTTCTATTTCGTCATATTCCATCGTACATAAGTTAGGGTTGTTAATATCATTGCCCATATCTGAGTACGCGAGGCTTTTGGGTTGGTAAAGAGATAGGCCGCAGCCTTCACGCCCAGCCTGCTCTGGTACGTAGACAATATTGTTGAACAAGGTGCAGGGAGCATCTGTGTGAGCGGGCGTTTCATATCCCGGGTAGTAGTTCCATAACTTGACATGCCACCAACATTTTACCTTGTCGAGATTATCGCCAAGGCGCAATTTGAGTAAGTGATCATATTTGCCCATGAGTGAAGGGAAAAGATATTGCTCCAAACAAATATCTGAGAACGCCTTCCAAAATGACGCTGTTTTTTCCGAAATGTGTGGCAGTTCTTTACGCTCTCTATCAGGTAATAAGGTCATGCTTGAACCTAGAAGAAAACCGTGCATTTTGCTTCGATGGTCAGGCATTTTGGTGAAATCGCTGTCATCAGGCCAGTGCGAGGCCATCAGAGAATAGAAAGAATCGGGGAATAGTTGCTCAGGCACACTAAAGCTTGGGAACGCGCGATCGGACCACTGTGACTCACTGATCCGCCGCGAAGCATAAGTACCGGCGTTATCAAATATAGTCATTCAAACCCCTGAAGTTTGTGCTGTTTATGGACATAATCAGATTAATTGCCAATGGAGACTGTCGTCAGGCGATGAGAGTTCTTCAAGCAGTATGTTTGCCTCATCAAGGAAACAACCCGCAGGGCATTTATTGACTAGGTCGATGCTGGAAATAACTTGTTGGCGTTTCTCGGATAGCCAAATCTCTTCAATATTCTGTTGGTAAATATTTCCGATTACCATCGACTCCACGCCACCATGGTCAACACACAGATATACTTTACCATCTGGCTCGATCATAGGTGTTAAAGAGTGCGCTCGACATTTTTTATAGTTTTCTGCACCATTGAATTCTTTGACATAGGCAGTTTCAATTTGTGTGGACTTGATAAACACGTCAAAGGTGTCGGATTGATATTTAGCCTTAATTGCTTCTAGCTCAGTAAGCATATCTGCCGCATATTGTGAACGCTCTTCGAGACTATTATGAATACTTAATGACGAGGCAATCAGGCCTCGGGTACCCGGGTTACTCTGTAGTGATTTATAGACAACATAATCAACCCCGATTTCTTTGAATAATTTGGCAAAATTTTCAAAATCGGGCTGAGTCATTGCCGAGCAAATCATCTGACAGCCAATGTGTGGTAGTTCAGACTTACGACGTTTTTTTTCTGCGACTAAGGCTGAAATATTGTCTAGCACTTTAGTGAAATTTGATCGACCTTTGCCATTCTCTGACTCTGCTGCATGCCATTTTTCATGCATTTCTGAAGTTGCAGCATCGACACTGAAACGTATGGCCAATCCGGATCGGAAAAAACTATCGTAATATTTTTCGTGCAGCTTTTGTCCATTTGTAAATAACATGTACTTCAAATCAACTTTAGTTACGGCTTCAAGCATAATATCTGCTTTGGGATGCAGCAGCGGTTCGCCTTGCCCAGCGATAATTAAACCCTTGGTGCCATGTTTTGCGAGCAAGCGAATATTTTCAATCCAGACTTCTGGTTGAATGAGTAGATCGTCTCTTTCTTTCAGCGTTGGTTTGATGCGAGTTGTATAGGCCGTACTACACCAGATGCAACTGTGGTTGCAGTAAGTGGTGAACCCAGTATTAACGGTTACAGGCCACGTATCACCTTTTTCTAAAATATCGGCGATCGCTCTTGGGTGGAAAAGTAACTTCCGGCGATCGTATTTAGAGGTACAAAAATTGGTAGTCATTAATGGAGCAGCCTTAATTCAATTTATAGCCATAATTTGCCGCTTCGACTGCGCAAATTTCGGCAATTATCTTCCTTTCGTCAGGTGTGACGCGTTCAATAAGGTCAATGCCTTTATTGCGTCCATGGTATTCAGCGATGCCCGCTGCCATACTTTCTTCCCAACTTAAATTCATCGTTGCAAGAATTGTGCTAGCGGTTTCTTTGGGTGTAGCGCATAAATCTTCATAGCGAACACACTGATACTGTTGCGATTTAGTTTGCCAAAATTGGCGCGTAGCGTAATTTAATTTCAACCAATATGTTGCAGCAATACAAGGGTCTCCACCCAGCTCTGAGCGACTTTTTAATGATGCAAAACATTCGATAGGGTTGCGAACTAGGTGGATCAAATTCATTCTTGGAAGTAGCTGTGACATTGTATCAAAATGAGGTGTTGATACTTTTGAACCAACGGGCAGGGCAGCGTAAAAAGCACTATTCTTATTCAGGTTGTGGAGTTCGTAAAAATACCGCTGCAAGCCATATAACCTGCCGACCTCCATAGATTTAACCACGGCTTCAAATTCATGGCGTCGATCGTGCTGTGTTCTCGACTTATGCACTTGGAAAGTTGTATCGAGGTTTAGTAGATCATCAAGACTAGATATCAACAATGGGGAGAACACCTCTGAGGAAGCGACTTGACTATGCCTACCAATCAATCCCCGGTTTAACCACCTGCCGCCACTATGTGGGAACCAGCAGGTAAACGTTGGGTTCCATGCACTTAATGATGAAGTTATCTCAGTATCTTGCGCAAGATTTTGCTGCATAAAAACGTCCTGATTTATTCCAACGATTATAGGCTCTTTATGTTCAATTAAAGTATCGAATGCCATCAATCTGTTTTTTCCATGGGAAAATATCTGATCCAAATTCTCTGGCGGGTAGACAGCTTCTCGTCATGATAACCTTTCCTGATTTTGTTGTTGTCGTCAAACCGTAACTGTTAAACATGACTGGTTGAAGAACATTAACTATTTTGTTATTAGGGAAATTCGCAGCTTGTTTTGCAATGAATATTTCGTCTAAAGTATTAAAGATATAGTCGCACTTAACCTCCGTAAGTTTAGATATATCATCTGAGTTGACGATAGTTAAGTTAATGTCTAATTCTTGAAATATTGGAATTAAGCAGTTGGAGTAATTAGTGTCGTTGCATAATAGGGTGATATTTTTGGCTTTAAATTTTTGTTGGAATAGTCGGATTGATTTCTTTGAAGCATCCCGGCAGAAATTTACGACGGAGTTTTCAGACTTTAATGCATTTTTGGCACTATCAAATGTAGAGAATACTTCTGACCTAGTTGTTTTAGTTGTTTTCGATGCGATCAAAAATGTCTCTTGGCGACCTTCGAAATAAACGTCTTTGGGGTGTTGAAAAGTAAACTCCTCAATTATTTTAAAGCCAGAAAGTGCTAGCAAAACATTTATTGATTCTTTGTTATAGTAAACGACTGGTGTACCTCTGGCCATATGCTCCATCTCAACCCAAGGCCGTTGACCATTCTGGTCCCAAATTTCATTCTCCATTAAAACGTGAGAAATATTGATAAGGAGTACGCCATCATCTTTTAAATTATCATGGACTTTTGAAAGTGTTTCCCTAGGGGTGTCCATGCAATACAAAGAATAAAAAAACGTAATTAAATCAAATTGAGCTGTTGGTTTGAAGTCTGGAGAGTCAAAGATAGAATTATAGGTTACAATTTCTGGGTATTTTTTTTGACATAGTGCTATAGCACTAGAGCTTGGTTCTACTAGGTGGTTGTTGCTATGTGGTATCTTATTCTGAAGTTTGTTCGACCAAGCACCAGTCGCACCAACATCTAAAGTTGACGGTGATTCAGGTAGTTTTAGAAGGGGCTCCAATATGTGCCATCGGTATTCGGCAAGCGTGTTTTGTAAGCTATCATGTTGCTCAGCTTCATTACCTTTAACATAGTAGCCATTATCGGCATAATTACTTGACTCTATGTATACAATACAAGGGTCTTCATAAATGACGCTACAGTCATTGCAAACATTTAAATTGATTTTATCTGAACGCTCGAAAATATTTTTAACCAGGTCATATTTCACACTTGGGATGAGTTGCTTTTTATTGCCTGATTCACATACAGGGCAATGACGGGGACGTAATGTGAAACTCATATAGTTGCCTTTATTTTAATGTTTTATACGCTTTAATTTCGTGATGATTTCTAAATTCGTTATCCCACCTACCGAATCAATACCTAGAATTGTTCGCTCATCTTTACTGGCCATTTCAATGGTTTTTTCTAAGGTTTTTGAATCAAAAAAAGTTTTATCGAATGCCCATTGATATCCGCCCCTTGGCCCTAAAACTAAAATAGTCGCATTGGGGTGGGGTGTGTTTTTAAGGGTCCAATTGTTTGGTATTTCATTAGGGATGTAATTTTTTAACTCCTCTAGTGTTATTATCTCAGGATCAATAGTTAAGTTTTTTAAGCTATTAACTGCAAAATAAAAAAACTTACAAAACGCCTGTGTGGGCAAACTCTCGGCAATAGATGTGAGGTGATAGTGAGTATCAAAAGATAAAGTATCTAGAGAGCAAAGGAAAGGAGAGAAAGGAGGCAAATTTCTATTTGACCCTTCTTTATTTTCAAAAACGGTATCTCCAATAACCAATGCATCCATTTCACTGCGCAAGAATAGGCGTATAGCTTGGTCAACCGTATTGATAACAGGCTCTCCACGATCATTAAATGATGTATTAATAACCATTCCAATGCCTGTTAACGCTTTTACTTCTTCAAGAAGTTCGTGGTAGAGAGGGTTTATATTTTTAACGACTGACTGTACCCGAGCTGAGCCATCAATATGTGTAATAGCGGGTAGTTTGGATCGCCACTCTTCTTTAACATTTGCGACGATTACCATATAAGGTAGAGCTTGTGTTGTTTCAAAATATAGCGAGGTATCTTCAGCTAACACTGACGGGGCAAAAGGTCGCCATAGTTCTCTGTTTTTTATTTTATCATTGATGGTGATTTTCATTTGTGCGATTTGAGGGTTGGCTAGAATCGAACGGTTACCAAGTGCTCTCGGGCCAATTTCAGACCGGCCTTGAATCCAGCCTACTATCTTACGTTTTGCTATCTGTTGTGCCGCCCAAATTGAAGGGGTTTTGACTGTTTTGAAAGTTAAGCTGTATTTTTTTGCATCTCTTTCAATGTTATGTAAATCAATTTCTTTACCATAATAAGCATGGGGCATTTCAGTGTCAGGACCTTTTTCCCGGCCATACTTTGAATACTCTAACCAGAGGGCGCCCCCAATAGCCGTGCCTGTATCATTGGCGTGCGGAAATACTTGAACCTCCTCAAATATATTTTGCGACATCACTATTCCGTTGGATACGCTGTTTAAAGCGACCCCTCCAGTAATAATAAGTGTTTTTGCTTGGGTCAGTTTTCGAGCTGTTTTTGCTAAACGAAGTAATACTTCGTTGGTTAGGTGCTGAACCGATGCTGCTACATCTTTATGGTACTGTGTGATTTCGTCAGAATGCTCTCGTTTTTGGCCAAATAAACGGTCTACAGCCTGAGATGCAAACTCTCCGGTTTTATAATTAATAAAACCAGTGTCGTTTATTTCGATGAAATCATCACATAGTTTCTCTAAAAACTTTGGCTCGCCGTAACTGGCTAGCGCCATTGTTTTTCCCTCTTCACCATATCCCCAGCCCAGCCAATTTGTTACGGCAAGGTATAAATGTCCTAGTGAGTGCGGGTGAGTGTTATTTTTAAGAATGGTAATTTGATTATTTTTACCCTGTGCAATCACGATGGTTTCCGCTTCACCGCCACCATCAATACTAATTATTGCTGCATCAGAACTATTGGAAGGGTAGTAAACACCCGCGATATGGGCAAGGTGATGCCTTACATCTTGTATTTTTTCTGCTTGGCCAGTGTGGACTTTAATTAAGTTATGAAAAGTATCAAATGTCGAGTGAATGCCTTCTTCATAGGCATCAGGAAGCGCTTTTTCATTGTGCTGTAAATAATGCTCTACTTGATTTACTCTCTTACTACTTAGCTTAGGGTCAACACAGTTGGTAAAGTGGTCGATATCTTCGATTCTATAGCCGCTATCTTCAATAATTTGATTAAGACCTTTCGCGCTACAAGATTGACCGTGTTTGATTTGGTTGAACCTTTCTTCTTCATAAACACGTAAAACCTTGCCGTCTTTTACTAACGCAAACGTTGCATCATGTTCGGCGATTTTTGTACCTAAAATTAATGCCATACAAAATCTCAAATAGATAAAAACTAGTTATGAACAGTTAAATCGTTATAGTGTTGAATAGCTGTTCTATATTATAAGTTGTGTTGTCATTGATGGAATGCATTTAGCAAAAGCTGTGCCAGTGCAGAACAGCCAATTTTTTGCAGGCTTGAGTATAGGCTCAATTTTTGCATTCATAGATTTGTTTACAATCGAAAACAACATTGCACCTAAGCTTTTTTTAGTGATAAAAGATATTTTATTCAAATTTTAATAACACTAACATACTAATAACACATACTTTATGGATTTACTGAATTACCAAACAAGCCTTGGGCAGTTTATTGATTTTTTGCCAAGACAGCTACTTGTTATTAATAGCGATATAGATTGCTCGCCACAACTTAGCATGGTACTTGCGCGTCTCTTTAATGAGATAGGCGTTTCTGACTTTAGACGGCCCTGCGGTACTCTTGAGTATTTTGAGAGGCCTTTGTATCGAGACTTGGGCGTTGATATCGTTTTTACAATAAATACGCTTATGCATGACGAATCGAATGACGTCATTGACTCAATAACAAAGTTGATTGCCGAGCTCTCAAAAACGGGTTGTCAGGCTTTGTTTGTTTTGTATGCGGGCAATGCTTTCCAAACCGATGTAGATAGCACTCGCGATGGTTCTAGTATTGACTTTAGTAAGTTGGAGTTACTTATAAATACAAGTGATATTTGTACTTTGCTGAAGGTGAATGAGGTATTAGTCACTGAGCATTGTCCTTTGCTGGTGAATTGGGCTGATCAATTGAGCAAAGGGTGCGCTCTGACTATATCACCTAATAAATCTGTATCTCCTGTTTATTTAGACGATGTGTTGTTGTCGATAGTGGCGTTAATAGGGAAAGAAAATACGCCGCGCCGGAAACAGCGAGCCTGGGAGATATCTGCCTCTGACACTGTTTCGTATGGTGAAGTAGCGTGTTATCTAGCGGAACAAGTCTCTGCATCACTGCTCCTGGTTAAAGCGGATGAATTAATAGAAAAGTGCCAGATTTTTGATAATTCGAGTATCAGTTTATTGATTAAACGCCCTCTGAATAAGGCCTTGATGGTGGTAGAGCGGTGGGTCGCGAGCAATCTTAATGAGCCCGTTCCGGTATTCAATTCAAGGTGGGATGCGCCTTTTCCGCTGGCCTTCGTCGAGAAAATAGTGAATACCAATGCCAAGAAACTACTCTATGAAAAGATGTTTTATAACCCCTCGTCGGGATACCTTATTCGTGGAATGTGTGATGAATTGGGTGTGGAGCGTTTAGCGGGCGACGAGCAGGTTATTCGATTAGCGCATGACTACATCGATGGTAAGGGTGCGAGTCGGGTACAGGTAAAAGCTTTATACCCAAATTACTATCGAGACTTATTTTCACTTACCAAAAAATTATATTCTCAATTCATTTTTGCAGTCAATAGAAAAACCGTTGCCCAAAGGTCAATTGTGTTTGTCACAATTAACTGGAATTCCAAATTGCTTGCCGAAGCCAAAGTACTTAATAGTCGAGGAAAGCGCTGCTATATCATCGTTTTGCATGGTGGTGACTCAAGTGTTAAGCAAAGCTTTGAGGATATATTCGAACAGGTATTAGAGGTTCCCATAGCATGTTTGGACTTGTTCGTTATGTTGATAAGACGCTTACGTCCAGATGTTTTTCATATCTGTAGTAATATGATGCATAACTACCTTAGCTGGGCCGTGATGGCAAATTCGCATGCAGCTAAAACGGTCATCGATTATGACGATTTCTTATTGGCTAATGGTCGTTTGGGGTTCTTTGACTCGATTATTGATTCGGAAAAACAAACCTTGGATTTTGAAACAAGCCACTTACTATTAGAACATGCAGATAAAAATTTGATGCCATTCTCGCCAGATGGCTTAGCCTGGTTAGACGACATTCACCCTGGCGCTATAGACAATGCGACTACCTTTTTTAACTGGCCTCTAAATAATCAGTTGAGACCGAAACGAGAACGGCCCGTCGATCGGCCAATAAGACTCGTCTGGGCAGGAAATGTATGGCCGTATGATGAATCAACGCGCAGGTTTTATTATTCATCGGGTTTGATTGATACAATAAAGCAATTGACGAACGCTGGCTGTGAAGTCGATATCTTGCTTGACCCACATAAATCACTTTCAATGGATGATCCTGCATGGGCGCCATATTATGAACTCGAAAAAAACGGACGCTTTAAGTTTAAACAAGGTGTGCCGTTTGAAAAGTTACATGAGACACTAGGTACTTATGATTTTGGTATTCAACATTTTAATTGGCATGCGTCTTTTGATTATGCTCACCCACAGAAGTTAGAGCATATGATTTCTAATAAAACATTTTCTTATATTTCAGCAGGCCTGCCGGTGTTGGCTTGGGGGCAAATGGGGTACCTTGCTTGGGCAGTCCAGACCTTTGGACTAGGTGTTGTTCAAGAGGACAAATTGGACGGCAATATACACGAAATTTTGCTTAATTTTGACTTTGATGAATACTCGGCGCGAGTTGAGTCATTTTGTGAAGCGAATAATATGGGGCTTAATTTATCTAGACTGTTGCCTGAATACAGGTGAAGTTCCAGAAAATTTATTTTTAATAAAGGGTGTAGGTAAATTACCTATTAGTAGTATTAAACTGATGACACTTTTATCTAAGCGAATTATTGAAAATCTAGAGTGTTTATCCTGCGTTGATCAGGAGAGCTACATTCACTTTAGTAGTGAGGCATTAAGTTACACCGGTCTTATTGAGCGCTCGCTTATATATACTGAAAAATATAACGATTGTGGCATCCCTAACCAAGGGTTAATTGTTATTATCAATAAGGACCCAATTAGTGCAATTGCAGCTTTTATAGGGGCTATTTTCGGCGGTTTTGTTCCTTCCTTTTTATCACCCAAAACAAGTAAACAAGATCAGAAAATTTATCTGGAAACACTAACGGAACTAATAGACTGTCATGATGTTGAGGCTATTGTTTTAGGTAATGGTGAAGTGTTGCCGATAGATATGCACCGCACTATTGTTTCTATTAACGTGTCAGATAAATTTAAAGAATACTCACCAAAAATGCTGACAGGTTTATCTTTAGAGCAGCAAGATGAGAATGATATTGTTTTTCTTCAGTTTAGTTCAGGGACGACGGGACTTCGGAAGGCTATTCCTATCTCCCATAGAGAGTTCTTCGATCACCTTAGCTCATTTCAAGCAGCCTTTCACTATGATAAACGTGAGCATGTGGTCAGCTGGTTGCCTCTCTATCATGACATGGGGTTGATTGCATGCTGTCTATTGCCGATCATGACTCAGGTGCCGATTACAATGATCGACCCAGAAGAGTGGTCTGCAAAACCGGTTAAGTTGTTCGAAATGATTCAAAGGAAAAAGGCGACGCGCATTTTTTTACCAAACTTCGCATTTAATCACCTCGTATATAGCTGTCCTGAAAACGAACAATTTGACTTATCATCGCTTAAGTCGATTGTGAATTGTTCAGAGTCATGTCGAGGTGCAAGCTTTGATATGTTTCTAAAGAAATTTTCTCGATTTGGGCTTAAACGCGAGATGCTGAAAACGTGTTATGCCATGGCTGAAACTGTTTTTGCTGTCAGTTATTCTGGTGATGCATTTGTTCAGCGAATACCTAGTCATGTGTTGTTAACTCAATGTATCGACTATATTTTACCTGTTGGTGTGAGTGATTTTTTATCGTCTGGACGATTATTACAAGGTGTCAATTTAAGAATTTTGGATAAAGGTTTGATTGAGCAAGAGTCAGGTGAATTAGGTCAAATTGCTTTGAAGGGAAGAAGCGTAATATCAAATTACGTATTAGGCAAAACTAAAGCCGAAGCTCCGGTGTCGGATGGTTATTTTCTTACTGGTGACCTTGGATTGGTTCATGACGATCAGCTCTATGTTTTGGGTCGAATTAAAGATACATTGATTATAAATGGTAAGAACATATTCGCTGGCGATGTCGAAGCTGTTGTGAATCAAATTGTTGGTGTAAAAAAAGGTCGAGTTCTGGCGCTGCCGGTTGGCAGTGAGAATAAAGGAACGGATGAAATGTGTGTGTTGCTTGAGTCTGAGCGTAAAATTTTAGAGGAGTCAGAATTGAAAAAAAATGTGCGCATGTTGGTGTCTAACTACTTTGGATTGGCATGTAGAGTTGACGTTTTGCCTATTGGTTTTTTACTAAAAACCTCCAGTGGTAAATTATCTCGTTCGTTGAATTATACTAAATATATGGAATGGAAAGCGGGTATGGTACTAGTTAATGAATGATCGAAATTATCTGTTGGAATTTAATGAAATTATCCAACGTGTTTTCTTCGACCCTAGAATTAAGGTCGAACTGGAGTCTACTGCCTATGATATTGATGGATGGGATTCGCTGTCACATGTTCGTTTATTGATGGAGTTAGAGAAATATTTTGGTGTTGATCTAACCGAATCTGATACAACTTCAGCAGTTAATGTCGGTGCTTTACTGAAACTAATTAAGACGCAACAAAAAAATGAAAAATAAATCTGAGCTGTATTTTACTCCTTATGTGGACCCTAGTAAGAAGCTATTTATTCTAATTGGAACTTGCGTCACCCCACCAATTAGACGCTTACTCGCGTTGCATAAAAGTTTCGGACAAGAGCATTCCATAGTTGTTTATAACTCTCACCGAGGGGATAAATTAATAGAAGATCTTAGTATTGATATGGAATTATTGGGCAAAGCGGATGTGATAGCTTACCACCACCCCGATGGTGCAGATTGGGGAAACGAAGCCGGTTACAGTGCGCTGGTTTCGGGCTTTCCTAAATCTGCGATTAAGATTACATTTCCTTATCCCTCTTTTGTCCCATTCTGGCCTTTTCATACGCATGAGCCACGCAACGAGTATGAAAACTTGCCAATGAATCACTATACTAGCCGAAAAAATCTATACCCTTTTGGCGACTCATTTGTTCATGGTTTAATGAGGGAGGAAGTTGCCCCTGAAGACATATTGAAAAGGTATATTGATTTAGATATTTCTAACCAAGTGGATTTAGACGCATTATTTCAGACCAACTTAAATATCCAAAGAAAACATGATAAGCAGCTGACGATAAAAATTGCTGACTTTGTCGAAGAAAATTATGTTCATAAAAAATTGTTCAACTCTATTAATCATATATCTAATCGCACAGTGCTCTACATTGTGAACAAGATGCTAGAGTTGACCGGCCATGAGAAATATTCCGAAAGCTGTCTTGATAATCTATTAGAATGGGTCAGACCAGAAGTGCCTATCCACCCATCAATAATTAAACATTTTGACCTTCAATTTGTAAATGCTCAATCACGATATACTCACTTTGGTCACAGCCTTACGTTTGAGGAATATATGTATAACTATATTCATTTTTTATAATGAAAAATTTTTCATGGAAACTATAGCAGCATGAATAATATATTTGTAATCGGTAGTTATGGACAAACAGCATCTAGATGGTTAGTTCATGCCTTGAATTTACATTCCGATATGCATGTTTTGTCAGCAGGAGAGGATTGGGAAGGTAATAAGGGGCTCCCAAAAGATAAAATAATACTAAAGGCAGAAGAATTGTTTTGTGTAGAAAGTGATAAGGTGCTTGGCTGTGTTCACCGTCATTCTGTTGATAACTTTAAGCTTTTAGAAGGTGTGCATGAACTAAAAGGGCGAGTTTTTAATCTGATACGTCACCCCATCCTTCGTGTTAGGTCTGCCGCGAATGCTATTAGAAAAACCATTGACTATCACTCACAATTTTCTGAGCAAACCGAGTCCAGGTTTGGTGATAAAATTAGTTCCTGGGAGCGTAAGTGGGGATTGAAATGGGAAGATACAGAGTTCCGCAGCTTTGTTATGGCTGTCGCCTACATGGAGTTTTACATACATGAACTTAACTATGAATCAGAAGCGCTGAATTTTTCTAAGAAGTCTCATATCAAGTGTGAAGATTTAACCCAAAATAGAGCATGTTTTGGGCGTTTTATAGGCGAATTATTAAATGGAGTGGGTGAAGTTGATCAAGCATATATTGATTTGGCTTATGCGCCTGAAAATACGCCGATTATGAATAAAAAACTGACTCATAATTTTGGGAATGGTTTGACTGAGTGTTCTGATGTATTTAAGGAATGGGGGCCTTGGAAGTCGGCAATTTTTTCTGAAGTAGCTGATGAACTTCAATTAAAGAAAGAATTTGAATGGACTGGTTATAAAATTGAATATTAAGAAACTGTACAATTTTAAGCGTGAGGGTAATTGTTTTGTCGGATGAAAAAACCAAAGAAGTGCAATATTCAAATACCCTTAAAGTTAGAGATGAAATAGGGTTTCAGCGTCTTGGTTTAATGACTAATCAAGTATACCAAGATGACCCTAGGCGCTTGGCATTTATGCTAGCAAGGTACAAGTTTGTATCGAAAATGCTCACTGGAAAAAAGAATGTTGCTGAGCTTGGTTGTGGTGATGCATTTGGCAGTCGCATTGTTTTACAAGAAGTTGATACGCTAGATGTATACGACTTTGATCCTGTATTTATCGCTGATATAAACGATAGGAAATCATCACGGTGGCCATTAACTGCAAGAGAGCATGATATTCTGGATGGCCCTTTAGAAAAAAAATATGATGCTATTTATTCCTTGGATGTCATGGAGCATATTGTCAAAGAGAATGAGCACTTATATATCAATAATCTGCGTTCATCTTTGAACCCTCATGGTGTATTAATTGTCGGTATGCCTTCGTTAGAATCACAAACCTATGCGTCGCCAGTTAGTAAAGAAGGGCATGTGAACTGTAAATCGGGCGTTGACTTAAAAGCAGTCTTAGAGAAGAGCTTCCATAATGTGTTTCTTTTTTCAATGAACGATGAAGTTGTTCATACTGGTTTTACGCCCATGGCGCATTACTTGTTGGCGGCGTGTACAGAAGCGAAGCATTAGCAGATGATCATTGGAATAGACCTAGATAACACTATCGCTAATTTAGACCCGTTATTTGCTGTAGTGGCGACGAAAATAAAGCTTGGAGAGTTTGAGGGCATTGGCAAACAGGGTGTAAAGTCTGCACTGACAAAAGCTGATGGCTCTGATATGTTGTGGCAAAAACTTCAGGGTCGAGTTTATGGTGCTGAATATCATCAAGCACATGTCTATGCGGGTGCTAGAGACGTGATTCGAAACTGGTGTGAGGATGTCAATATAGATGTTTTCATTGTTAGTCACAAAACACAATACGGCCATCAAGATGACGACAAGGTGGATTTGCATCGTGTTGCGATGTCTTGGCTGATGGAAAAGGGTATTGCAGGAGAGCAAACTGTTTGTCCATCACATGTTTTTTTTGAACTGACTCAAGAGCAAAAATTACAGAGGATCTCATCCTTAAATTGTGATGTTTTTATTGATGACTTAATCACAATTTTAGATGATCAAAAATTCCCGATAAACACCGCAGGTTTACTCTTTGCGCCCCATGGGAATAAACATGGAAATAGGCAGGGGCCATTGGCGGAAAGCTGGCCTGAAATAAGTACCTTTATTGACAGGACACGCTCTTCTAATAACAAAATAAAGAGTGACTAAATGGCGCTTAGCGATAAAGAAAATTTAGAATGGTTGAATAATGAAACAGGTAAATCCTGCATTATTCAGCGGTGGTTGAAAGGCGGTAATAATTTACTCGGAGAAGTATCTGTTGGATCCGAAATAAAAGCGCTTAAAATATATTCTTCTGAACAATATGACGATAGGGACCGGTCAGGTACCGAGTACAAGGCGCTAAGGTTTCTTGAGCGAAATGGCTGCAAAAGTACGCCTAAGCCTTACCTTTATTCAAAGGTCCCGCCTCGTTTGCTAATGGATTGGCTAGATGGCGAGCCGGCGATGAGTAATATACGTGACTCAGACTTAGTGTTTTCAGCTGAGTTTCTAGCGTTTGTTGCAGGTGCCAGTGTTTATGCTGATGATTTTGAATTCGATATGGCCTCAGAGTCTTGTTTAAGTGATCAGGATATCCTTTCTCATATAGAATCAAGAATTCTTAAGCTTGGTCATATAACGGAGCTTAAACCATTCTTCGAACAGTTTAATGAAAGCCTACAATCTGAAATAACTAAGGCTTCAGGTTTCCCTTGGTTTAGTAACGCTTTACCTAAAAGTAAGCAAACTCTTATACCTGCAGACTTCAGCTTGCACAATGTAATTAGACAGAACGATGGTTGTTTAAAAGTATTCGATTTTGAATATTTCGGTTGGGATGACCCGGTAAAAGGTGTGGCAGATTTTCTTTTGCATCCGGGCATGACTTTATCTAGAGCTGATAAGCAATCATTTTTGAGTAGAGCGGTTCCGTTATTTGAAGAGTTCGACGATGATTTCTTGTTACGACTTGAAGCTAGATATAGCTTATTTGCGCTTCGATGGGCTTTAATCGTACTAAAACCTTACCTCCAATCTGATGCTTCGGAAGACGTTAAAAAAAATCGCCTAGATAAAGCAAACAAATTCTTACATATAGTTGAGTCAGAATTTGGTTTGATTTAAATACTTAATTAAGCTCAACACTAGAATGATGCATTAAATTATAGAAGCTAAATGTATCGAAATATCCACCTCAAAAATTTGCTATATATATGACCGTTCCTTTTGCACCCAATACAGAATCATTTCCTAAGGCTACTGAAGACTTTTTTAGGGGGTCGGATCTAAATACTGCTAACTATTTCGAGATTTTGAAAAATATCGAGATGAATGCTACTGATCGTGAGAATAAATACCCCTCACTGGAAGTCATCTCAGGCTTAGGTAACGACCCAAGCAGCCTTTTAAAGTTTATAACCGAAATTATAGATCGATTAAATCTAAACGGAAATATAGCACTTTATGGTGCTGGAACATTGACTGGGAAGTACATAGATTATTTGAAAAGTTGCATTGATATTAATGTTGTAGCTGTTTTTGATAGGAATGCGAATGAGTTATCTGATTTTCATGACGTGCCACTAATTCAGCCATCCGATCATGAGCAGATAAATTTTGACTACTTGCTAATTCTTCATTTTCATTGGGAGTTAGATATGGCTGATGTCGCTATAAGCCATGGAATAGACTCAAAAAAAGTTATTACAGCTATTTCGGATGTAGAAATACAAGAAGGTTATTTGAAGGAGGCGTGCCTCACAGAAATTGATCGGCTAATAAAAAAAATATCTAAAAAGCCGAACCTTACTATTTCCACCATGGCGCCTAAATGGTCGGTCATTGATATAGATGATTTTAATGAATTATTCGAATCGGAAAATACACATCATCTGCTGTATTCAAATCCAAATATGCACTTTGATGCATGGAATCAATTAGGGGTTTCATTTTTAACCTGTCCAAGGTCTCGGCCATATTTACGATTATTGTTAACGCAGCTAAAACCGAAAAACGTTTATATACGCGTTTCTCCTCATACTAATAGCGAATGGCTCTCTACATTTGTTCGCTCTATACTGCCTGATGCAATTATCGTTGCAGAGTATTACGATATGTCTGTGTTGTTCTCGGATTCGTTTTTGCGAGAAAAGTTGTTGTATAGTACGTCTGATCTAGATATTTCAAAAGCATCCACTTATCTTGCCGCGAATATGGGGGTCGATTATTTAGTGTGTAAATCTGGTGGGCAACACTGGGAGAGTCTTCAGTCAAAAATCACCACTAAATGCGGTAATTATTTTCCTTTACTGTCTGCTACTGAGTTGTCGAATTCTAAAAAAGATGACAGGTTTTTGGCGCCAAAAAGAACAAATAAACTAATTAAAGTAATTTATGCTGGCAGTATACCTGCGGATGAAATTACAAAAGGGCTTGGGTGTTTCCCTGGTGCCAATATGTTTCGCTACTTGTACCAAATGACAGAGCAAAGTGGTATTGGTGTCGATCTATACAATGCGGGTGATCATGATGAAATTGGCAAAATATCAGAAGATAATAACTTGCTAAGGCGTACTTTTAGCGAAGGTCCTATACGATATTATCCCAGTATCCCTTTCTCAGAATTACTCGTACGTGCGGGCGAATATGACTATGGTTTTACGGCTGTACACTACCCAAATGATTTTGCTGAAAATGTTACACGTTCAGGTGTTGGCAATCGTTTTATGGGTTACCTTATGGCGGGGCTTCCTGTCATTGTAGATAGTTATTTTGAGTATCAAGCAGAACTTGTTTTAGAATTTAACGCAGGGATTGTGATTGAACCTGAAAATATGAATAATTTGGCAGATATTGTGAGAAATACAGATCCGGCACCGCTAAGAGAAGGCGTTATAAATCTCAGGCAATATATGATGAGAGAAAATGCAAAAACCTATAAGCACTTGAGGCATTTATTTTCTTAGTTCAATATAAATCATCTGACAAGTCACTTGCTAAAACCTTAAATATAATGGTACCTAGTCGATGAATTATGGGCTTACCATAATTCTCTTTTGATAAAACTAATATACTGCTGACCTCGACCAAAAAAACCTGCAAACTCATTTGGTGTCGTCCATTTACCAGACTTGAGTTCTTCAACCATTCTCAGCCAATCAATAAGGGATGATGAGGTCTCTGGCATAGTACTGGCGATCAACTCAATCACTTTATGTGTAATGGATACTATTTCGTCAATAGCTGGTTGAACCCCATCCCAAGCATCAAAATGGGCATCATAAGCTGCTTTGCAGAGGCTTTGTAACTGCTTCATATCTACTGCTTGAAGGTTTCGTGCGTTTATACGGTAATCTAGAAAAGCGGCAGCACGGTCATGGTAACTGTTTATAGTTTGTTCGTTAGTTCCAGGGTTGTCGCCAGTCATTTGTTTAAACCAACGCCAGTCATTTAAAAAGTTTGGGGAGGTGCCTTGAACATCAAAATCATCTTCCAAGACAGAAATTGCTTGGGGAATAGATAGAAGCTTACCTCCTCGATAAGGGTGTAAAATCACATCCTGAACCCAGTCTTCATGTTTCCTGGTCATCGCTGGAACAGCCTTGAGGTCTGGCTCGAAAAAGCGAACTAGAGTTTCTAGTGAATTATCTGAGCTAGCAAAATTCAAGATGTATGGCTTTAAGGTTCTACGTAGTACTTCAGAAAAATAGGACACTGGGTCAACGCAGGTAATTATTAAAAGCCCGCCCGGGGCAACAGATTCAGATACTTTTCTGGCAATAAATTCGGGGTCATTTTGAAAAGGAATTACGCCTTCACACAATACAAAGTCATACTTAGTATCGGTACAAAAATCTTCAATCGTACTTTCGATCGTCTTGATACGTTTTTCGTTAAATGCAGACTTTTGTAGGGTAAGTGACGTTTCTTTTAAACTTGAAGGGTTTGCGTCAACAAGGACTAATTCTTCAGGTTCACAGGCCGCAGTAAAAAGGGCGTTTTGACCAGTTCCAGGGCCGAACTCCAAGAAGCGTTGACCTTTAATACTCTTATAGGGAATGCCGAGTTGCCTAAAAAGCCCTGACCTTCGCTGAAAATGCTCGTTAAGCCTAGGTATGATTTGATGAACAGGAATAATATCTTGATTTTTATAGTATTCTAAAAACGCCTTCATCTAACTAATGCCCATAAAGTTCTATTCTGCTGAATCTTGAAGGCCAGTTTAAAGGAATAAACCGTTATCAAGTCTACTTATCTCTAAATTTATTAAAACTAAATTATATGAATATGTATAAATAGAGCAACACCTGTCGAAGATAAATGATGCTGATCATATTCTAAGATGCAATTGGGCGCTACTTGTTGTTACTTTTACTAAATCTAAAATACGCTCATTATTGTCAGAACTTGGGCTTTAGTTTAGCATTGCTAAGTTTTTTTAATTTGGTATAAGCAAACGGCATGCCGTGCTTAAAGTTTCTAGACCAAAGCATTTTTAAATGTACTAAAATAAACATATCATCAAATTATTATAAATAGGGATTTCATGTCTTTAAGTCGTTATACCGAGAAGTTGAATGTTGGACTGTCGTCAATTGATCAGCAAGCCGTTGATGGTTTCGTGAAAGAACTTATATCTGCATGGGATGAAAATCGCCAGTTATTAGTGTGTGGTAACGGCGGCAGTGCCGCAAATGCCTTGCACTGGGTAAATGATTTTATTTATGGTTTGGGTTGTGGTTCGGGTCGCCCAGGCATGAGAGCGATTGCGCTCAGTGCTAATCAGGCGGTGGTCACCTGTCTTGGGAATGATATTGGCTATGAGCAAATTTTTGCCGAACAGGTTAGGGTGCATGCACAAGAAGGTGATCTGCTGGTGGTATTGTCAGGAAGCGGTAATTCCGAAAATATTCTGCAAGCAATTAAGGCGGCGAAAACTAAAGGAGCACGTTCTTTCGCTGTTCTTGGTTATGACGGTGGTAAAGCGCTAGATGCGGCTGATCATGCGGTTCATGTCAACTTAAATGACATGCAGATCGCTGAAGATGTACAGCTGATTGTGGGGCATTATATTGTTAGAGAAATGCGACGTAAGCTTGGAATTGACTCGCTTTAAACTCGCACCAAGAGCAATTTTTTGAATCAAAAGGCCTTAAAGAAGCTTTCTTAAAGGCCCCAGCTGTTTTATTCAGATAAGTGCTTAAACCAACTCTTTGTTGCTGTTTCTATGCTGCTTTCTGTCCATACCGGTGCATCCTTGTAATGAGCGATATCCGCTAGCATATTGTCGACCCCTTCCTTGAAGGGTACTTTGGCTTTCCAATTCAAGTCACGTTCCACTTCAGTCGTGTTAGCAAAGGTAATATCCGGTTCACCTGGGCGTTTAGGGATGTGGACAATCTCTTTTGCTTTTAACAGCTTTACCAAGTGGTTAATAGATTGTGGGTGGCCGCTGCCAATGTTCAGTCGCTTATGGTCGATATCTGATTGTGCACCCATGACAAAGGCATTGGCGACATCAGTGACATAAATAAAATCTCTTTTTTGCTCGCCGTCACCGACAATCGTGACCGGTTTATTAGCGGCAATTTGAGCGAGAAATACACCAAACACGGCACCATATGTACCTTTTGTTCGTGCTCTGGGACCATAAGCATTAAAAATACAAATGGCGAGTGTGGGGATATCATAAACTTGCCCCCAGTGAAAAAGGATTTGCTCACCTAAATATTTGGTTAAGGCATACGGGTACTGAGGTTGTGTCGGAGCAGTCTCTGTGGTTGGGATTTCATTGGTCATTCCATAGCATGATGACGAAGATGCATAGATGACTTTTCTAACGTCCTCTTTGCGTGCAGCTTGCATCACGTTGAAGGTGCCATTAACGTTTGCTTGGTAATACACTTCGGGCATTTCAATAGACGGTACAATATCTGCTCTCGCTGCCAAGTGAAAAACAGTGTCGACATCGCGCATTGCAGAAGACACGATATCAAAATCATTGACATCGCCTGCTATTATTTCAAGGTTAGAATTTGACGCATGATGTGCCAGATTCTCTTTTCGGCCAACTGAAAAGTTATCAAGTACACGGATTTTATAGCCTGCGGTTAAGAGCTGATCAACAAGGTGGCTGCCAATGAAACCAGCGCCACCGGTAATTAAGTGTATTTTGTTTTTATCCATGGTCACGATTATGTTGCTCTAATATTTGAGAGATCCCAGTTTCAATAGATCGAATACTACAATCTGGGAAAGTATCTTTAAGTTTCTGGATGTCGAAGTGCTTATGTGTGATCGCTTGTTTTCGTTCGAGGTACTTTATTTCCAATGATGTGTTTTGGCAAGCCTCTATTAAATTTACCAGCGCCAGAAATGTAAGAGAGCAGCCACTTGCGAGGTTCCATACCCCCGATAGTTTTTGGTGGCTTGCTTGATAAATTAATTTTGCTGCGTCCTCGACGTGAATATAGTCTCGATACTCTTCGCCACGTCCAAAAATACTGACTGGCCCGCATATTGCTTCATTTATTAGTCGACTGGCGCCATAACTCGTATGGCTGTCATGGTGACCGTAGAGCATGGTTGGTCGCAAGATAGCGCATGGAATATTCAGTTTCGAGATGGCTCGCTCTCTTTGCAGGTGCATTTCGCCATATGGCGAGTCTGGCCCGGTAGATGTAGTTTCATTTATGTGTTGTTTGGTCGGGGCGTATACCGCGTCACTACTCACATAAGTGATATGAGCGAGTGTTTTTGATGCTTTAAATGCGACGACTAAATTGTCGATCATACTAAGGTTTTTGGACTGTGCATCTATGGTTCGATTTCTATCGGGTGTGATAGCACTTAGAAATATGATGCTAGTGACAGAATTGGCAATTTCTTCTAGGAATGCAATTGAGGATGAATCAGAAAGATCCAATGATTTAGAGGATGGCTTTAAATACGGGCTTTGTTGTTGGTCGAACAGTCGGCATAGAGCAGTCCCTAGAAAGCCATGAGCACCTAAAATAAGGGTTGAATTAGATTGTTGAGACAGTAGCATGCTTATTATTCAATATGTTGGGTCAATTAATGGGAAATATTTTTCATTATTATAGCTGCCAATTAAACGACATTTAAATAAATAACGGTATACTGCTCGGCTGAATTAATCTAATAAAAAATGACACGGTGTTCTTTTTAATTTGTGAGCAAGCAAAAATATTATATTCAAATAGTGTGTATTTTTTGGCTGTACTTTTGAACTTTTAAAAAACTAAGGTGTAATGTTCGATGTCAGAGAGAAAAATTTGTTCTCTTGAGGAATTAAAATGTTTTGTTCAAGAAGCGAAACAAAAAGGTGAGTGCGTTGTGCATGCTCATGGCACGTTTGACTTGCTTCATTTGGGCCATGTCAAACACCTTAAAGCGGGTAAAGCATTAGGGGATAAATTAGCCGTGACCATTACCGGCGATGCTTTTGTGAATAAAGGACCAGG
>Ga0105350_10000417_pt1 | contig 28945 bp, 24 predicted proteins | sample EN1Hudsemesocosm_FD_83506 | JGI IMG/M metagenome (GOLD analysis project Ga0105350, IMG submission 83506) | Methane-oxidizing microbial communities from mesocosms in the Hudson Canyon - EN1E Hudson Canyon | ecosystem: Environmental > Aquatic > Marine > Cold seeps | place: Hudson Canyon... | reverse complement strand
CCAAAGCTTCACGTCTTTAGATAGTTTACGATTATGCTTCGCTCTTACTAACCAATCGGCTGGCGTATTTAATGTTTGACCTTTCGCCATCAGGCTCATAATATCGCCTTCTCTATGCTAAATCAGCTTTATGTAAAAGCTGTACAGCAAGCAATGCTAGAACTGAATTCGCTTAAGAGTACGTAACATCAGTTAGTAATCATAGTGCTTATGTATTTTCTTAGATAACCAATTCGACATTTTTTTAGCCCCTTTAGCATTTAAATGTCCAAAATCAAACCAAATATCAGCTTTAGATAGTAAAGATTGGGGAGGAGTTATTATCTCAGCTAAGGTTTTATAAAAAGTAGCATCAACCGGCACACCTGAAGCTCCATAATGAGGTAAATATAAAAAAATAACTTTAACATTATGTAATGCTGCTTGCTCACACAGACTAACTAATGAAGACCTATTTGCATTGAAAAACACAAAAGTCTTCAAGTCATTATTACGATCAAGCTTACTTTTATTATCCTTGTTATATTTTTCCTTTTCAGACTGTAAATATTCAAAAGACAAAGTAACATCTCTTGATCGACCTGAATTTATCAAGGTGTAATTTAAATGTGAACCAAGATAATCAGACCGATTAAACCCACTTATATCATTAAATAAATAAGGAAAATATGTTTTAAAAAATAAAGAAAACTGCCGCAAAGGCAACTGAGATAAGTTACTAGCATATCGCAAATTAACAAACAAAGGAGCACTCAGTAAATCCAATGGCTCCGCTAAATAATGTGTTGCAGGGTGCATATCTCTTGCTTCCGACTCACGAACCTCAACGACTAAAAGTTTAGGCTTCTTATGCACAAGTAAAAATTTAGTAAGTACAAGGTGCAAATCTCGACCAAAGTGTGGAATAGCAAAATTAACGATATGAATTTTTTTTGGGTAATATTGATTAAATCCATCTTCAACAATATTACTATCAATTGAGTTTAAAGTATGAGAAGTCCCTATAAATGCGATATCTATAGGTGTTTCATCAAAAACCGTTCTTTCATAAATCCACTTAGCTTTTGCATAAGTTCCTATATCAAGAGACTTATACCGTAAATATGTATTATGAGGTAACAAACAAATCACAACCAGTAAAAAAAATGCAACACTTGCTACTACCAACCAAAACTTAAAAAAAACAAATTTATTTGACTTCATATTATTAGAAATTAAAGTAAATAAAAACTGTCTGCTTAGGCATAAACATCAAAGAAATAGCAGCAAGAAAACCTAACATAACTCCATAGTGATATTTAGAAAAACAAACACCTCCCATAGAACAATTAAAACCCTCATACCACAACTTCTTATCTGGTTTATAAGCAAAAAACTGCAATGTATTAGGAAGAAAAAAAACCGTAAACAATCCCATTACTATAAATATTAAATCTAGCGAAGGCCATACCGTTATCGCCCTCATCTCGCCAAGAAAAAACATTGATTTAATCATTAGTAAAGCTCCTGTTAAATCTTCAGACCTAAAAAAAACCCAAGCTAGAATAACAGCTAAAATTGTAATCACTTGACACAGGTACCCAGGTAACAACAAAAATTTATATTGCTTATACATATACCTATAAGCATGATTAATAATCAAATAGCAACCATGAATTCCACCCCAAATAACAAACCCCCACCCTGCACCATGCCATAATCCACCAATCAACATAGTTAACAACAAATTGGTATATCGTCTAATATTGCCATGCCTATTACCACCTAGAGCAATATATAAATAATCTCTAAGAAAAGTTGATAAAGTTATGTGCCAACGCCGCCAAAAATCAATAACTGAAATGGCTTTATAAGGTGAATTAAAATTAATAGGTAACTGAATACCAAACATTAACCCTAATCCAACCGCCATATCAGAATAAGCAGAAAAATCAAAATATAACTGCAATGAATAAGACACAGCTCCTATCCAAGCAGACATGGAATCCAGTATTACCCCATCATTAAATTGACCAAAAACAGTATCACTTATAGGCGCAAAATTATCAGCGAGTACAAGTTTTTTAAAAATACCAACAATAAAAATAGCCACACCAAAAGATACTAATTTTGAAGATATCTTTTGATCAGATAATTTCATTAATTGGGGCATCAGCTCTTTATGATGAACAATAGGACCTGCAATTAACTGAGGAAAAAAACTAACAAAAAGAGAGTATTCTTTAAAGTTATAACTTATGCTTTTATCACGGTAACAATCAACTAAAAAAGCAATTTGTTGAAAAGTATAAAAAGAGATACCGACAGGTAAAATAAACTTTTCAAAATGCCATGAATGACCCGTTATATAAGAAATATTGCCTACTATAAAAAATGAATATTTAAAATAGCAGATTAATAATAAATTAAAAGCAACACCACTATATAAAATTAATTTCTCTTTATTTTTCCATATATGCATAACCTTATAACAAGCATAATTAAAAACAATAGAAGAAATAATTATATAAGAATCCGACCAATTAGGTAATGCATAAAATATAACTGATGCAATTAATAGCAGAGAAACCAAATAATTACTTCTATTTTTTGAATAAAAAAAATAAAACACTCCACCCAAAATAGGTAAAAAAATAAAAACAAATTTAAACTCAGGAAAAAGCATTAAACGACCCATTAAAATTAATAAAACTGAGTTACCAATAAACAAACAAAGATACCTGACCACATTTAAGCCATCTCCTTACACACAAGCCCTAAATCACACCTTTTAGCTTTCTAGCTATTTGAATACCATAGACGCAATCTTGAATTCTTTGAAACCCAATCAAAATACTTTTAGCACTAGGATCACCATCTAATTTTCGCCCTAAACAACCAACTAATGTCGCTAGGTTTATTAGCACTGCATGTAAGCGTAGGTACTTCTTTGGGTATCTTCTTTTCCTTGTTATTGGAAAAGTGCAACGCAATACTTTAATTCTTGCTGAACTTTTCGAGATTTGTCATCTTTTTTGCGGGGCTTAATTAAGTCCCTTGTGCCTAAGCTCAACCTTGGCAGGCTCGAGGAACACTTAAATTTAGGCGCTTTTGCAAACGTTTCTATCAATTTAACAGCTCTTTTATTAAGCCGTTTATCAACTAGATCTAAATTACCGAACTCCATTTCCGCCCATCTCTCAGTCATCGCCACTCAAATATTGACATTTTACAGCTTTATTTCAGTCTTGTGTGTATGGAGTTGACTTAGGAGTCAAAACCATGTGCGATACTATCTGGTATTATCAAGCCTTCACGCTGAATGAAGATCATTATCTACCAAATTAAAATTATTACTAACCCCTTTTTTATTTTCCAAAGATAGAAATAAAATAATAAAAAACAACACGGTCAAACGAGGTGCATCAAAAGGACTTGCAACAATTGATACTACAAAAAAACCACTTAGCGAGGATGTTAAAACATATGCCAAATAATCAGCCTTTATAATTCTAGACTTTAAATTTACAAATGCAACAATAACTAAGCAACAAAATAACATTAACCCTAAAGCACCTTGATTAAAAAAGGTATATACCCACAAATTTTCAATATGCCAAGGCCAGTGATTGTTTGTCGAAAAAAACCAGCGATCTAGCCCATGATCAAAAGTACCATTAGAAACAATATTTCGACCAGTATTATCAATTAATTCGACATTATCAACATCCAAATACCCTTTTCCTATCCCATAATTCAAAGCCAACTGAACAGGACGATTTGGCTTGAACACTCCCTGAACCTCCCCTACTTTACCCATATCAAACTCAATTTCAACATGTTGCCACTTATGATCAGCCTGTTCCTTGGAGCTAATTAACCAATTGCATTCAAAAGAATACAATAAACTCCTTTCACAAATTGGAATAGATAATTGGGCATTACCATCAGTCCTTTGGTCATATTTTAAAACATATTTTTCATGACTTTTTATAGTTAGATATTGCCCCAAATACAAAGAGTCACCATCACTTAGTCGCAAAAAAAATCGTTTTTCTTCTTGAACAATTAAATAACTCGCAGGCGTTACATTCTCAGAATTCAATAAATAGTAGGTTCTAGGATAGCTTCCTACCCCCATTCCAAAAAGGTTTGTAGTGAAATCATTGTTCATCATAGATATGGCATCCTTCCAATGAAATACTCTTCTATCATAATCTTTACTTATATTAGCTATCCGTTTGTTAATAAAACCACCATTAAATACATATAAAGTAATAACAAATAATATTGCTATAAAAACAAATATTTGTAATGTTATTTTAGATAAAAACTTAGGCTGATAATGAAAATACAAAAGTATAAACAGAACAAAAAATTCAATAATAAAACCTATATACACTCCTCTAGAAAATGTAACCAAAGAAACATAAACACCCAAAGAAAAGCAAATAGTGGATAATATTTTATATCTTAGTGATGTTTTATATTTTAAGATGACTGCCAAAAATGGAAATACCAGCAAGAGGTATGTATCAATATGTCCCCCACCAATATGCATAGATGAAAACCAAGATGTTATGCGAAAGTCACTGGTATAATCAAATAATCCAGAAAAGATATAACGTTCCCATATAGAAGATATGCAAACTAAAAGAAAACCTAAAACAATTCCATAAGATAAAATAATTTTTCCCTTATTATTAACACAATCTCGTCTTAATAAAGGTAATAACAAAAGGGCTAAAAAAAAACCTTTTGCGACTCTTATGCTATTAAAATTACTATAATAATTTGAAAAAGAGTTGGTATCAATAGGTTGCCAAGGAAGTAAGCCTATAAAAAAACTAATTAAGTATAATATTAAAAACATATAGATAATAATAAAATTTAATCTAGTAAAAAACCCACCTGGTTCTTCACCTTTCCTAGCCCATAAGAAATGACAAAACGTAGTTAATATTAAAAAATCAAATTCATCAAAAAAAAACCTTCCTGTATAAGGAGCGAAGTCTAAATTTGGCAAACACAGTGGTATGACAATTAACCATGCTTGCGGGAAATAAACAAGTAGCACTAAATATGAGAATAAAAATAGAGCTAATTCTAATTGAGCAACAGGATAGTTATATATACAAAATAATACCGTGATAAAGACACAAATAGAACATAGTCTAGTTAAATATACATTCATGCTTACGCATCTCTCAAGTAATAGTCTTTAAACCACTTTTTAATATTAATTAAATACCAAAAACAAAATGTAGAAGCAAAAAAAGCAATCATTATATTTGTAGGGTCTGGGTGTTTATAAACCATAAATAATTTACCAGACTCTACAATAAAGCAAAATATTGCAGCATATAACCCAGCTAACCACTTATGTTCTTTATTTGGAAGTATCGCATAACCAAACCCAATAACACCATACATCCCAGAGGTTGCTAATAAACTGACCATAGCCATCATCTCTGTTACATTGTAATGATAAGAAAAAGGCAGAAACTGAATGTCATTAATTGTGATAATTCCCTCATCAAATGTTAACCATTCCTGTGTAAACCACCCATTAATACCAGCTACAACTAAAATATAAGGTATTAATAAAAAAACAATTAACTTAGCCATATTAAAACTTGAAAACCCTTTTAAAGTATTGGCTTTAGAGTATATTACAACACCAAAATACAGCCCGATTGTTTTATACACTACAGATAAAAAACTAGAAACTCCACTAATCAAAAAAAGTTGAATAATTTCTATAATTGAACCACAAATCAACCCAATTATGATTGAACTAAAGATTCTATGTGGAGCATACTTAACAAATAATGCGATTTGAATACCTATAGGTATAACAATAACAACCTCAGCGGCTGAAGACACTGAACATCGTAAAAAATTATCTAGGCATGTTGCTATTCCATCGCTATTTCCATTCATTTTATCTGTCAATTCATCCAAAGATAAGACGAAATCAAAGGGGAAAAAAGCTAAAAATAAATAAGCAAACAAATAAAGCATTAAACTTTGTCTCAAAAACTCCCCCCCCCCCAAATTAACTGTGCGTATCATTGCAGTTAATTTTTGACCAAACAGCACCCAAAAACCTACCCCCAAACATGACCCAATGGTTTCAGCTATTAAGTCATTTTGGGAAACCGTTCTTTTTGGGAAAAATAGTTGCGTAAACTCAACGGCATGCGCAACGCTAATACAAAAGATTAAAACAAAAACAATAGCTATAAAATCCAAAATTTTATTTCGACTAGAACATACACTACCTGATAGCATAAATGCCAAAGGTATATACAAAAGTATATTTGCAACCCAATCAGCACGTGAAAACGCGTTTAAGTTCAAGAAAGGTATCAAAAAATAACGGGAGACAGCTTCATCTAATGTGATAACTTTTATTTCCAGTGGCACTAGACTGCCATACACTACAAAAACAAAATACACACAGCCCCACAAAAATAACTTTGTTCTCATCTTTCCACCTAAAAATACATATATCAAACGTTAATTGAATTCATCCAGCATCACTTACTTCAAACACCAAAAGTATTACCTCAACTCATCTTATTAGTTTTCATGACTATGACACAAAAACAAGATGAGAATATAAGAATGCTGTAGAGCGGACTTCAGTCCGCCCTACAATAGGTAAGCTGTGTTTAATTCATAGACATTTTAGTTTTTAAACTCAAAAATAAGAATATTCTTTTGCACATGCCTTTCATACCCAATATAATCTAAACTATTATATAGCCATTCAGATTCAACAAATGCCATCACAGCCTAAATTTAATAACCATATACTTATTCTTGATGGTGATGAATTCTCAACACTATCAATCGTACGATCTTTAGGTAGAAAAGGCTTGTCAATTACTGTTGCATCAGCTAATAAAAATGCAATCTGCAAACACTCAAAATATACACAAAATTTTTTCACTTACCCAGACCCACTGAGTGATATTGATGGTTTTATCCAAGCTATTACAAATCATATAAGTCAAAAAAAATATGATTTACTTATTCCAGTAACCGAACTCTGTACATTACCTCTATCAAGGATTCGCTCTCAAATAGAACAACATACTATTTTAGCAGTCTCAGATTCATTATCTCTTGAAAAAGTAACCAATAAAAGTCAAACTTTTAAACTTGCAATGCAAGTAGGCGTACCAACTCCCAAAAGCTACAATATAAATTCACAACAATCACTTGAAAACTGTATTGATAAACTAGACTACCCAATTGTCCTAAAACCTATACGCTCAATTATCGACCCAACTGATGATGTACGTGCAAAATTAAATGTTGACTATGCCTTTAATTCAGAACAACTTCAAAAAAAGGTAACATCTGTTCTTAAGACCAGCGAAATAATTTTACAGGAATACTTCACGGGTATAGGGACTGGAATAGAATTGATTGCTGACCATGGACAGATTATTCATGCGTTTCAACACGAGCGCATACACGAACTTCCTCTCACTGGCGGGGGTAGCTGTCTACGAAAAAGCGTTGCTATCAACCTACAATTACTCGAATACTCCAAAAATCTCATTCAAGCACTTAATTGGCATGGTGTTGCCATGGTCGAATTTAAACACAACCCTCAAACAAACCAAAGTTGTTTGATGGAAATCAATGGTCGTTTCTGGGGCTCTCTTCCCTTAGCCGTTTCATCTGGGTCAGATTTTCCATGGTATCTATATCAACTTCTTGTTCATAAAAATCACCCAGAGCACTTTAACTCAGAAATAGGACATATTTCTCGAAAAATAAAAGATGACCTCTATTGGTATATTCAAGTCATATTTCGTAGAGATAAAAACCCTTTAATTAAATGGCCAAAGTACAGCAAACTAATTATAGATTTGATATCTGTTTTCCACTATAAACATCACTTTGATGCTTTCTATTACCAAGACTTAAAACCAGGGTTAGTTGAACTAAACCGCACATTAAACTGGCTAATAACCTTTACTAGTGACTTTATTGCTAAAAAATATCTCTTCAAAAAGCATTTAAGAATTAAACGTCAGAAAAGTTTGCCTAAGATATTAAATAAAACCAATAACATCTTATTTCTATGTTACGGTAACATCAATCGTAGCGCAGCAGCAGAATCCTTATGTTTACAGCGAAATCATTCCCTTGCATTCAACATTCAATCAGCAGGCTTTCATTCAATAGACAAGCGCTCTGCCGACCCGGCTATGGTAAATATTGCGTTACAAAATAATATCAACATGAAAAACTGTAGTTCAAGCACAGTAAATACACAAATGCTAGATACAGCAAATATTATTTTTGTAATGGAAATTGAACATCTACTTAGGTTAGAAAAAGAATACCCACAGTATTTACATAAAGTATACTTACTTGGAAGTTTAGATCCAAACCCCCAAACCCCACTGGAAATTACAGACCCCTATGGAGGATCTTTAGACACCTATAAAACCTGCTTCAACCAAATAGAATCTTGTATTAATAACTTAACGCATTATGTTAAACCCTCTTAACTCATCGCTAAATACCAGTCTATTAGAACACCCCGTATTAATTATTGTTATTGATACAGAAGAGGAGTTCGACTGGAACCAGCCTTTTGCCAGACAAAATACTCAGATCAAGAATATAACCTACCAAGAACAGGCTCAAAAAATATTTGTAAAATATGGCATTAAACCTACGTATGTGATTGATTACCCCGTTGCAAGCCAAGCAGAAAGCATCAACATACTTAAAGACTATTACGATAGCCAATTATGTGACATCGGAGCTCATCTACACCCTTGGGTCTCCCCACCTTTTAATGAAACTGTCAACAATCACAACTCATTCCCAGGCAACCTAAGTTATAAGCAAGAGTTTGAAAAAATAAAAATGCTTACCGACACTATTGCTGATAACTTTGGGTTTAGCCCCACTATATACAAAGCAGGGCGCTACGGCGTAGGCAAGCATACTAGCGATATATTAAAAAAACTAGGTTATAAAATAGACTGTAGTATTGTACCTAATACCGACTTTCGTGATTATGAAGGTCCTGATTTTACACATATTCACACAAACCAACCCTACTGGTTTGAAAACCAGGAATTACTAGAAATACCTCTCAGCGTCGACTATCTTGGTTTGTTATCAAGAGCAAGCAATAAACTCAACAGAGCCCTACAAAACAAACAGAGTATTAAGTTAAAACTACCGGGGATACTATCTAGACTTAAACTCTTTGAACAGATCAGGTTATCACCTGAAGGCTATACCCTAGATGAACTTAAACGCCTAACCTTGAGCATGGTTGAACAAAACCAGAAAGTGTTTTGCTTAACCTATCATAGCTCAACACTCATGCCAGGCGGCTCACCCTATGTTAAAAATACCCATGAATTAAATTGTTTTCTACAAACTATAGAAGACTATCTTGAGTTTTTTAGTAATCATATAAACGGTCAATTTTCCAGCCTAAAATATATACTAAAGCCCAAATAGACATACAGACACTGAAAATGAATTTGAGTATAAATAAAATATATGTACTAAAAAAATTAAGACCTATAATCATGCTAAGCCACATGCGAGCAAACACCAGTTTATTTGGACATATTCTAGGTCATAACCCAGAAATAAACGGCTACTATGAAATACATATAGGCTACTACAGCTGGAAAAGTCTCATAAGGCAAAAACTAAAATACCTTGAAAACCATCACTTCAAGGCAAATTCAAAATACCTCTTTGATAAAGTGCTACATAACGAACACTATATCAACTGCAAAGCAATAAAAAATGCAAAAGTTATTATTTCACTACGTAATCCAGAAGAAACAATACCGAGTATTATCAATTTATATAAAAATATAAATTCATCACATCACTATGCAACCACTCAAGGAGCGGCTGAATACTATAAAAATAGGCTAAATACACTCCTGCAATATTCGGAAGAGCTTAAATATAGATTCATTTATATTGATGCAAATGATATAAAAAATAACACAGCCATAACATTTCAATTGCTTGAACAGGAGCTCACATTACAGCACCCATTATCAGCTGAATATAAAATCCAAACACTTACAGGAATTGGTGCATCCGGCGACAATTCAGAAGCGTTAAAAACAGGAAAGATACTACCGTCAAAAACGTCTACAAAAGACATCTATATTGAGCCAAAACTTAATCAACATTACATACAGATAAGAAAACAAATCATTGAAAATGCAAAGCACTCACTATAAATTAAAGGCAATCAGATGACGGCACAAGACCCAGTATTTTCAATCATCATTCCTACCCGAAATAGACCCCAGGAATTTCAAAAAGCACTCAATTCTGTTTTAGCACAAACTTACCAACCCATCGAAATTGTCGTCGTAAATGATGGATCAACAAAGCAACACAAAACAGCTTATAAAGACATTAAAGATAAATCGCTCAATCATGTACATTTTATAGATCTTATCGAACGAGAAAGAGGACATGGCCATTGTTTTGCACGTAATCAAGGTGTCGATAAAGCAACAGGTAATTATATTGGTTTTTTAGACGACGATGACTGGTACCTAGACAATACTTTTTTGGAAAGAGCTGCCAAAGAAATTAAACATCACCAAGCTGATTTCTATTTTGCCAACCAAAAAGCTGTTACACACACAGGTGAACACATCCCTAATGTTTGGGTAGAAAACTTACCGAACACATTCGCAGCCGAGGATAAAAGAAGAGATCAAACTGTTTTCCAAGTGACTATCAAAGAGTTACTGCGTGCAACAAGCTTTCCACACATGAATTGTTGGTTACTATCAAAACAACTTTACCAACAAATAGGTGGAATGGATGAAAATCTACGCTATGAACCAGATAGAGACATCTACCTTCGTACATTAAACAAAGCTAAATATATTTTATATGACCAAACAACTGTTGCATTACATAACGTACCAGAAAAAAATAAAAAAAATAATGCCTCAACACAAACCAACATATTAGAAAAACTATTATTTCAATTACGGACTATTGATAAAGGCATCTTATTTTTAAATCATCCAGAACTTATACAGTTTTGCATCAAAAGAAAAGGATATATTTTAAAGAAAATAACTGAGCAGTTAATAGATAATAAAAAATATAACATAGCTTATAACTATGCAAAACAAGGCTTGGCAACTTCTTTTTCACTAAAATGGTTGATATTTACCGCTTATGTTTTCCTAAGAAAAATAACTCCTAAATATAAATGAAATCACTAATTATCCTTATAAAACATCTACACAACGAAACCAGAATAGGACGCCTATTTCTAAGCCCAATAAAATTTATAAATGATTCCCTACAGTTTAATCGTTATAGTGATATCTATTTTTTAGAGAAACGCTTTCAACAAAAATTAAACTATAAACTTAATTTAAAAACCCCAAAAACATTTAATGAAAAATTACAATGGTTAAAAATAAATCACCATACACCTTTACATACTAAATGCGCCGATAAACTTGCAGTAAGATCGATAGTACAAGAAAAAATTGGTTCTGAATATTTAATCCCTTTGCTTTATCATACAACTGATATTACTGAACTTTCTATAGATAAAATACCAAATATTCCTTGCATCATAAAAACCAATCACGATTCAGGTAATGTTTTTATCATTAGAGATCGCGACACTATGGATTTACTTTCAATACAGAAAAAGCTTAAAACCTCAATGCGCTATAATTATTACCATAACTCCAGAGAATGGCAATACAAGCATATCAAACCAACTATTCTTATTGAAAAGCTTATATTAGATAGTAATAACCTTATTCCAAAAGATTATAAAATACATTGCTTTCATGGTCAGCCGCTTTATATACAAGTAGATAGTGACCGGTTTAATGAACACAAAAGAACGCTATATGACATCCATTGGAATGAACAAACCTTTGCATATAAATACCCTATACTAAAAAATATCGAGCAACCTAAAAATTTAAACTTAATGCTAGAGCTCGCAAAAAAATTATCTCATCCTTTTCCATTTGCTAGAATTGATTTTTACGATACTGGTAAACAGGTTTATTTTGGTGAAATAACATTTTTTCCAACATCAGGATTTGGAAAATTTATTCCAAGTACAGTTGATAACAAAATAGGGGAGCTTTTAAATCTACCATTAAAGTAATATATTAATCGTTCCAAAAATTAAGACAATAAAAATGAATATCAATCAAGAAAGTTGCTTGTTGAATGTTTGGGGAGCTAAAGTTGGTTTAGATATTCATTCTTAGCTATAAATCGACCCACTACCAATTAATTTAACATGATTACATACAACAAACTTGCAAGCTATCATGAAGATTAGACTTTACAGATAATCTATCTCTCAAACATATTTTGGTTCAATTTAGACTAGACCATCCTTGAAACTCAAGTTAACCAACCATTTTTTTAACAAGAGTCTGTATGCGCTTGGTCCATGCAACCTTAGGGATATTAGCCACTAAACTTGGATAACTATTTTTGATTACTTGTGCATCAGAATCAATAATAGATTGCAAACTTGTTGCTATTAATTCAGGAAGGACCTGTTCTTTAACACTAAAGACTATACCTAACTTCCCTGATTCTGTTGCTTCTTCAGCTCCATTTACATTTGTTGTAAGTAGATAATTGGAAAATGTTTGCGCCTCATAAAACACATTAGGTGTTTCTTCCCAGCGCGAAGTTAATATAAATACTTTAGCTCGGTTGTAATATTCCCATAGTTGTTGTTTATCACAAATTTCACCTGTAAATATCACTTTATCTTGCAAATGTACATGGGTCTGAAAAAACTGATTTTTAGTTGCTTCAAAATCAGATGCAATATTACCTACAATAAGAACTTTCCATGATTTAAGCTCTAATTTTTCCAGTGCAGATAATAATAATTCCGTGTGTTTTTGGTATGCGCCAATTCTACCTACGGTTAAAATAATATTTTCTTTTTCTTGAAAACTATTCACCTTAATATTAAGCGACTTTTTTACCTCATCATCAAAACCATTTGGCATTAACACTGGGGTGTTTTTTAGTTTTAATTCAGATTTATGACTAACTATAAACTGATAGTTCCCTTCTGTTTCTATTGATATATAGTCTACTTGTTGCATACATAGTTTATATATCTTTTTTAGACATTTATCTCTCAGTTTTTCATCTGGCAGATGATCAAATAAATTTTTTAAAAAACCTAAGCCATCGCCCTTTATATACATCCTACCTTTTGGGTTAATAAACTTGTAAAGTATTACAATGATAGCTGTTGTTAATGTAAAGTGAAAATGCATTAACATATCTATTCTTTTAGAAAACAAAACCACATAACATATATTCAACAGTTCGCGAATATGCCGGTTATGATCAGGAAAAAACATAGGCCATGATTTAAAAGTCACGCCTCTATGAGCCCCCTTTTTTGTACTGTTTTTTGTTTTCAAATGCCTAATAGTACAACTGGCCTTCATTTCTTTTGACAAATAATACGGCACGAGGAAGACATCTTTGCCAAGGTGTTGATCTAAAAGTTCACCAAATAATAACTCAATTTTTTTCATAAATCCCCCAAATACTTCAAGCCCCAAACAATTTAGTTGCGACTGACAGATAGAACGTTTTCCAAATAAATTGATATTCATCTACTAGATTTCTTAATAAATAAACCAAGCCAGTTATTACTAAAAAATAAATAAAAGCCCCAAAAGAAATTTGTATGGTCAGTTGAATTATAGGACTATATGTACTTATTAGAATACCTATCTGATTGATACAATAAATCATATAAACTGAAACTAAAAATGGTAAGCCCATCAAGCCAAGAACACGGAACACTGAAATTTTTGAAATGAAATGTAATGAAATAAGAACAATAAGTGTATTGACAACATTTAAAGAAATTCGTAAAAGGGCAAATTCATTAATATTCATATGCCCTGCCAGTAACATAAATGCAAAAATAGTAAGAAACCCAAGAATCAATTCAAATTTGAAAACTAATTTAACATTACCTAGAGCGGTTATTACTTTTGTTAAAAAATTACCTAATGCTCCGGACAATAATATAAATGCTAAAATCTCAACTAAGGGAAATACATGCAACCATTGATCGCCAAGTAAAACGTAGACTAAATTTTCCGCCGTAATGTAAGTGCCTAGCATGATTGGAAAAATAATCAAAAACAATACACTAAGCGATTTATGCACTTTGTTTGCAAATAGCCCAGCATCTTCATGCACTGAAGACAGCCCCACATAGAGCGGTGCCATTACAGGGCCTATAATTTGTCCTGAAGGCATCGTTGCTATATCTTTAGCAACCGTATAAGCCCCTAAGGTTTCTAGGGGAAAAAACTTAGAGAGCAATATATTGTCAATTCTAAACCGGACAAACACAAAAATACTTTTTAACAAAATCCATTGAGAAAAACTCCATTGTTGTTGCCAACCAACAAACGATAGCCTTGGGCGATATTTGTGCATGACAAAGGTCATTGCAACATAAATAACGGTTGCAACGATTTCAGAAATCATAAAAGCCCAATAACTGTTAAGTAGAAAAGCTAAACTAATTTTAGTAATAAATCCAATTAATTTATTACTAAAAGCTACAATAACACTAGGCTTAAAATTGTACTCTCTGTTATATAACAACATACCTATATTAGCAAAGCCTGCTAAAAATGGCGAAATAGAAGCCACCTGCAGGACACGCACAAGTCGCTCGTCCCCCATAAATTCGGAAACTGTCCAAGATGTGCCAAAAATAAGTAATGCGGTAATGCTCTTCATGACAATATTGACTGTCCAGCCCACGTTTAAGTCTTCATCATTCAAGTCCGATTTACGAATCAAATATTCTTCAGTACCAACTGAAGCTATAACATGAAAAAGACCTGTAACAATAGCCGAAGCAGCTACTATACCAAAATCATCAGGCACAAGTAGTCGGGCTAAAATAATTGTGCCAAAAAAACCAATTAACTTGTCTAACCAACTACCTATGTATTGCCAAAATGAGCTTTTTATAATTTTTTGTGCTATTGATTTATTAGACATAAAATATTTATTTAAAATTAGGATTTTTTACAAAAAAAATCAATGCTTCTTATAGTTGAGATCACAAAAATCTTAACCACCCTAGTTATAAATATAAGTTTCTTACTCCAAGATAAATTCGATAAAATATCATATTTAACCTTTTTGGTATTTATTGATTTAAGTGTTATTTTATTTGTTAAAATTATATTTAAAAACATACCAGAAACATTATATGGAGAAAATTTTTTTGCATATTCTTTTGCCTTAATTGATATATTTTCCTTTTCTTTATCAGTAGCATCATAATAACCAATTACAGACTCTACAATCGAATTTACATCACTACCAATATACCCAGCTCCTGATATCAAAATATGTTCAACCTGCGTATTATCTTTAATATAATAATCCTCTTTTGCATCAACTATAGAAGGCACTCCATAACTCATAGCGTCAATCATACCTATTCCAAATGACTCTCCAATTATTGATAAATTAAAAAAGATATCCATTGATGCATAAGTAGCATTTAACTCTAAAGCATCTAAGGTTAGCGGTAAAACCTTGCAATTTTCACCAAAATACGTTAAAAACTCTTCTTTATACTCTTTTGGTAGCGTTCTAACAACAGGGAAAAGGTTTTTAATTTTTTTACTTAATTTCATCCATACAGCTATATTTATATAATCAAACTTATCTATAGCCCCCCTACCAACAAACCCAACTACAAATGCATCTTGAGGAATACCTAAATAGTTTCTAGAAAACTCTTTTGTAATGGTTATATCTGCATTGCAGATTATATTTGGCAAAATACCTACATTTATTTCATTCAAGGTTCTTGGAGAACACTTCATCACTGACGACTTATACTTTAGTATTTGACTAGAACTCAAGAACATATGAACATCTATATAGTCATTTAAATAACTATTGTCATAATTAGCAAATATATTATGCTCAAATATTTCACAATTACATTTTTTTGCCTCCATGAACAATTTAGTATAAACATCATTATGTTCGCCACTCCTTGCAATATAAATATATTTTATTTTATTTTTATAAAAAAGATCGCATAAATCTATATTCAAAATAGAAACAAAATACTCTAATTTATTTAATTCTAATAATTCAATAAGTGGACCAGAAGAAATCAATGATGATACTATTACGCTATACTTTTTACTTACTTCCTTGGCAAGTAAAATCATGTTTTTTTCTGTACCACCTAAATTAAAACTATCTACTACAAATAGAAACATATTAAATATACTCAAAATAAATTAAGTAAAAAAATTTTTAATAATTTAAAATTTCCTTTACAAAGGTGCTTAGTTAATACCAACACGGTATAGGTCATTGTTAATGGAAAATAGAACATTTCATTTCTCAATGCATATAAAGGTCGGTTTCTAGTCGCATAGGCTAATGATAAATTACTGATTTCTTCGGATTTACCTGTCGTTGCCCCTTCTTTATGGTATACCAACGAGTCTAAGCAATAACCTAAGGTCATATTGTTATTTAGGCTGCGTTTTAGCCAGTCAATCTCTTCATAATATAAAAAATAGCCTTCATACATATAGCCTGACTGTTCTAAAAAACGACGACTAAAAAATAATGCTGCGCCTATTGGATATTCAATCTCTGCTAAATACTTACTTAATACGTCTTCTGATTTGTCTTCATGTCCTTCGGCAATATGGACTGATTGCATAATAGGCCTTTTTAATCGACCACCCAGCGCTTGAATTTTAGTAGGGTGTCGATAATCAAGTATCTTTTGAGCTAAGATACCAGTTGTTTCAGACTGTTGTTGCATATTAGTGTCAAATGATTTCCTTAGTCTCTGCAATGCGTCCGCAACAACAACAGTATCGTTATTTAATATCCAGAAATAGGCGACATCATTAAATTGCTTTAAATATTTTAAGCCTATATTATTTCCTGCTGCATAGCCTTCATTTTTGTCCGCTTTAATCAGGTGAACTTGTTTGACTCTGTTTTTACGTTGTTCAGTCTGGTCCAATGGGGCGTTTTCTAGTTCTTTTGGAATCGGTGATTGCACAGGCCTTTTATAGCTGAAATTTTCCATTTTCCATTGCTGTAATTGTTTGTAGGAATCATCAGTTGAGCAGTTATCTACGATACAAAGTTTAAAAGTATCTGTAATTTGGTTTAATATTGAATCTACACATTCCATCGTATCAGATACATTATTGTAATTAAGTACTACGATGCCAATTAATTCAGGCATTTTTTTTGTCATTTGTTATCTGTATTTGGAAATTAGATATCAGTTGGCGATAAAATTGTTTCGTTTTATGCTGATATTTTTGTCTACTCTTTATCCGCATCGCCTTTATTTTTTGTTCTGTGAGGACCAAAACTTTAGATATAATGCGCTCTAAATCCTGTTCATCTATACTATACATTTCCGAAAAGTACTGCTTTTTTTTACTTTTCCAATTCACCAAAAAACCACATTCGGAATCCACAAGCTCATTCATTGGTGGGCCGTTAGTTGTTATAACTATAGCACCAATAGATAAAGCTTCGACTATTGTGTGCCCGAACCCTTCAGATTCTGAAGGGCATAAATGAAAGACGCTTTCATTCATCAATAATGACAATTGCTCTTCAGTCAAAAAATCACTAATGAGCTCAATATTAGGTTGTCTATACCCTTGATGCGCAGGGTTCCTACTGATAACTCGCAAAGTAGGCCATTCCGGATGTTGTTGCCAGACAGTTAATAAAGGAATTGTACCCTTTTGGGCACTTTTACCAGCAACATGAATAAAATGATTATTTTTTCGCTGAATATTACTATTTAGTCGATCAGGCGAACTAAAGCCTAAAAAAGTGATCTGCTTCGATAAACTATCTAGTTGCTGACAGGCATATTGCGTTTTACACCAAAGTTTGATTTTTTTAGTTATTAACTGTTGTGTTCCTGATCTTAACCATTCTTGGTTTGGTATCAGTATATTATGCTCTGAAAAAGGAATTAGCTCATGATAGAGCTCTTCCAGATGCAATGTATATTGCCGAGTATGTAGAATATATTTATCAAAGAATAATTGTAATAATAGCCAGATATTAACAAGTTTACTATTAGTACCTGAAAAATGACGAAGCTCCCCCCCCCACCCACCTCTAATCAAGGCTTGTTTTAATATCAACGCATCATTACTTAGGCCCGTTGAGTTTCCACTGACTAGGTTTATAGTACAGTTAATTTGCTGATTTATTTTATGTATTTTCATCACATCAGAAATAAAACTTTCCATAGAACGTTAACAACCTACCACTACCCTCAAGCCAATAAAAAAATTTTAACAAAGCTCTATTACCCATGGTTCGAAGGCTTATGGTAGCATAACAACTTTAATTGACCAGCATAGCCAGTATATTAATTTTCTTTTCTAGTTAGACAGCAAATCAGCCCAATAACGATGATAAAAAACACTCCTAAGCCAATTTTAATTTATTCATTATATTGCGGCGGCCTATATGGCACAGAACGCATGGCATTAGCTACTTTATCTAGCTTGTCTAATGACTTTAAAAAAATATTGCTTTGTCCACCTGGTGAAGCAGATTTGTTAGCTAAACAACGTGGTATTTCAAGCGATACTTTTACGAATAAGTTTGAGTTTTTTTTAAAAGTTATAAAATTATTATTTCATCATAATGAAATTGTCGTAATTTCTAGCAGTGTTAGCCATTCAATTATTTTTATTTTATTAAGTTATTTATTATTTAAGGAAATAAAACATTTCCATATCGTGCATGGTGGTGCTGATGAGCTAAATAGCTATCAAAAAAAACGTATTTTACGTTTCTTCCCTGTCAGCTTCATTGCTGTCTCTTATTTTGTCAAAAATAAACTGATTCATTATGGTATTAATGTTAACAAAATTAGTGTTGTCGAAAACTTTATTGTAACTAATCCTCGTAAACTACTGAACAAGCATTTACAATGGCCAGCAAAGAAAATTGTATTAGTTTCTCGCCTTGACGAAGTCAAACGTCTAGACTTATTGATCACTTTATTATCCAAATACCCTACGTTAAACAGGTTTTCATTTACCATTTTTGGTACAGGCGCAGATATTAATAATTTACAATCACATGCCAATTCACAACAATTGAATATTCATTATGCGGGGTATAGCCCTGACATAATTACAGAACTACAAAATTATGATTTATTTTTACATCTCTGTCCTGATGAACCTTTTGGGTTAGTTATTCTAGAGGCTATGCTTGCTGAAATCCCTATTCTAGCTCCTGATCAAGGAGGACCAGCTGAAATTATTTGCAATGCAAAAACAGGCTTTAGTTATAGACACGCCGATATTGATAATCTGGCTAAGCAACTTGAAAATATTGTTCTATTACCTCCTGCTGAAATTAAATCTATTGTGGGAAGAGCTCATAAGCGAGTAATCTCTAGATACTCAACCGAAGCTGGCGCTATTCGTTACACAGATTTAATTAAACAATAAACTTCACCAACCACTATCAAATAAACGTTATTGTTTTACACATCCTATTAAAATTTCTTTATTTTAAGTAAGTTCCTTAAATCATAATAAGCACTTATAGACCGCCACCTAATACTCTTGAAGCTTAGGTATTCATGGTAATGATAAATTTCTTCAATTGTATATGGCAGATTATTAAAATCATGTTGATCGACATAGCGACGGATACAATATTGTTGCATTCGCCTTAAGCTATAACGGTCAATTCGTGTCAAATATTTCTTAATTTTTGATATTGAAGTAGGAACTAGTCGCTCATAATAATACAAAGCATTAATTGCCGTGGTAAAGTTTTCTTTTTTTCGTGAGTTTTTTATAGAAAAATCATTTCCACAAAGCCAAACAAGTAAACTATCATCCCCTATTAGTCCAGTAGGTAATCTAAAACACAATGATTTTAGTCTATTTAAGAAACTGGGTGATAATGCATAAAAATTACCTGCAAAATCGCCTTCAGTTAGCATTCTTTGTTTTATAAAAAGGTTATCTCCCCCAACCGTAGCTGGATATCCAGCAATCGCATTGACTTGAGAATTGGTATTATAAGTATCTAACATTGAATTAATGGCATTTGGTGAAATAAAGCAATCGCCATCAACAAAAAGAGTTATGGTTTTGGTATCTTTCTCTTGCACTTGGTAAACAAAATAATTCCATGCATTAGCTTTATCACCTAAATCAAGGTTGTAAACAGAAAATTCAATATTAGATTCGCAAAAATATAAACACTGTTGAACAGTATAATCAGTACAGCCATTAGTTATAATAGCTACCATCACTTTTACTTTATCCTGAGTCACATTAATTGCATTTTTTATATGGACCAATGATTCAATAACCCTTTCTTGCTCGTTGTGAGCAACAACACATATGTCAATTTTCATCAAAATTCTCTAGTTTCTTATTTCTTTCTCTAATGGATATACAATTTGTTGCGCAATAACATATGTTAAAGTAAATATAAAAAAAAGCATTTCTGTATGTGCTGCACTAATTAACGCCCCAGAAGCACAATAAACAAGAAGAGATACTTGCATCATTTTTAACAAATCCACAATCCAATCATCAAGTTGAAGTTTTTTACTTTTTCTTATTAACCCTCCCATTTTTAAAAACGTCGCTAAAATTAAACTTAGGTAAATAGCCAAACCAACAAAACCAACATCTCCTAGAACTTGAAAAAACATACTATGTGCAGCAAACCTCCGATCAGGTTCAGATGAAGGGATAAAACTTAGTAAATGAAAATCTGGTTTATAATGATGCCATATTTTAAGGTCCTCAACGGCACGTAGTCCACCACCAAAAATTGGATTATCCATTGCAATTAATATAGACATTTTCCAAGAAGTAACACGGGTCATAAAAGAATCATCTTCATCAGCATTTTCTATTGTATCCATTCTTTCAAACCAACTTTCTGGAAGAACATTATAAGCGGTTGCAATTATCCCAATAAAAATAAAGAACACTAAAATTTTTCTTTCACTTTTAAGAAAAAAATACCCTCCTAAAATCATCAACCCTACAAAAGCACCTCTAGAATTAGTTGCCAAAATACCTGTAATTAATAATAAAACAACTCCTATCAAACCAAATTTAAGTATCTTATGTTTTGTCTGGGAAAGTATATAGATACTAAAAGGTAAAGTAGTGAGAAGCATAACGCCTGCAAAATTATTATCACCATTAATTGCACGAATGGAAGTAGCTGTATGAGTCCCACCTGAAATAATATATTTAAGCCCCTCAGAACACCCTAACGCACCATAGGAAATAACCAGCATCCACAACACATAATCAATATGAAGCTTCTTCGATAAAACCTTACAAGCCATTATAAAAAAAATGAACATTTTAACGAAATTTTCGTATCTAAAATGAAGTGAATGAGGATGAACATCTGATATCAGGACTGAAATGGATACCCAAATAAAATATAAAAAAAACAAAAAATAAATACTATTCATCTTCATCTTTATTTTATCTTTGCCTATAATATAAGAAAATATAGTAGTCAGTGCAAAAATTCTATTTATTTGAAATGATGAAGCAAATCCATATAATAAAAAGTTCACTTGTATACATGATGTCCATAACCAAAAACCCAGACCAATCCATGGCTTTTTTATTGAAGCATAAACATAATAAGGAAGGATAAGTGTAAAAAGGATATCCCTCATTTGTTTTCCTCTGAATCATCATTACTTAATGCCCACCTACATAAATAAGTAATACATATTATAATCATCATAAATGTAAAAGTTTCAATATCCATTTCTACCCTAATTGCTTTTGTTTTTTTATATTAAAATCATAATATTTTCATGTAAATAAATATTATTACCCCATATAAAAAATGGAAATACATATATAATAATTTTATCTAAGGGTTTATAAAAATATTCCTGCCAACCAAACCTACTTTTTTCAATGTCAATCTGTGTTACAAACAAAATCCAAACCGCCAAAATAAAATGTCCACAATAAAGAAATAAACTTCCCCTATACTGGTATACCATATGAAATAAAATATTAATAATAAGCCAAGATAAACAAAATAACAAAATAACAAAATATTGGTTCTTTTGACATTTAAGAGAAATTGATACTAACATTATTCCAACAGCCACCCATCCAATAACACTAAAACTCATAATTCGAAGATCTATCATTAAAATACCTTCTGGTAGGGCAATAGTAGATATTATTGGAGAGATAATGGAGAAGACAGAAAATACAGAAAAAACCTGTAAAATCCCCTCTTTACCCCCTGGTCTATTTACTGTCCAAAATACACGTTTCAGAATCCCTACTGGATCTTGAATAACATCATAAATCACTTGAAAATAAACAATAAAAAACAATAACAAGCCTAGACTAAAAACACGAAAAAACTGCTTATCAATATCACTGTTTCTAAGGCTATCTATAAAACTTTTATCCACTCTTTTGACAAGCAAAATTTCCATTAAAAACACTAAAATCATAAGATAGGTTGTTGTACCAATAGCCATAACTGATATTGCAGCTCTTAGCCATACAGAAAACTGATGATTTTCATATTCTGCCCGACAAACAATCAGAAAAATCAATGAAATCCATAAAATGGACAAACTATACACATCTAAAACCAAACCAGTTGATATATAGGTTGATGTACCTGCCAATCCAATAGTTAAAAAAGAGGATTCTAAAACAGACCTATTCATACAACGAAATATAAAGAAACTTACAACCAAACTACTCGAGTGAAAAAAATTGGAAATTAAAATAACAGCTACAGCCTCAGAAAACCCAATACTATTCAGGACTATCACAATATAGTGATACAGGTAAATAAATGGATGCTTAATAGGTAGAGGACTTGTAGAGCTCATATCTTGCCCTACAGAGTGGAAGTAATGAGCTTGATCCAAATCAAACGCTAGGTTTATTCTCTCATAAAACCCAGCATCTAAGAGCTCAATACACCCAAGATAATAAAAAATAAAACTTCCTATAAAAATTATTAGCGTTGCAATGAAATCTAATTTTTTATCTGACAATTGATTTATTATCAAGTTAACTCCGACTGATAAGTATGACACCAATAATAATTTGAACTACCCCTATTACTCTAATAAGACTTATTTGCTCTCCTAAGATGAAGTATGCCAGCACCATAGTAAAAATAAAACCTATCCCAACAAATGGATATGCCTTACTAACATCTATATGAGTTAATACTGCTAGCCAAACAACCATCCCCAAAACATATAGACCTAACCCCGCTAAGACATATAAATTAGTCGCTATTAACCATGATTTATGTATAAGTGTTTCAGCATTCTCCGCAATGATTTTATACTTCATCATTCCCAGCTTTAATGATATCTGCGCTAAAGCCGATAAAAAAACACTGACTATAATATAAATAAAAATTTTTATTGTCATAATAATATTGCAGTCATAATAATAATCAATGTACTAATAATGCATAACAAGCTACCTTGATCTTTTATTGTAAAAACAATGGGGTCATCATGCATCTCATCCCTAAAAGTTTTAATCCACATTCTTCCTATCCAATAAAGTAATAAAGGACATATTATCCATAATACTTCGGGGTATTTATATTGACTCATACTTTCCACATCATTAAGATATAATGCAACCACCAATATACTCAAAAAACCACTGGTAATTCCCATATTCGCCAGTATATATGTATCTGATACTGTATAGTCTCTTCCTGGTGTTCTATTTTTATTTTCTACCTCTAACATTTGTAATTCACTACACCTCTTTACCAAAGCTAAACTTAAAAACATAAACATTGAGAAAGCAATTAACCAGACTGAAGGCATAATATTTATCACTAATGCCCCTACAAATATTCTTGTGGTGTACAACAAAGATAGTGAGATAGTATCTATCAGAATATAGCTTTTAAGCTTAAAAGAATACAGTAACGTCAGTGCTAGATAAAAAACAAGTCCATAAACAAAAGCTAAATTCACATTTAAAGCAATCACAAATGAGCAACCAAATAGAATGATAGTCAAACCAATTGCTGCTGGTATTGACAATGCACCTGAAGCTAAAGGTCTATTTCTCTTTCTTATATGTTCTCTATCATTTGGTATATCAATAAGGTCATTGACTATATAGGTAGCCGAAGCTAGGAAGCTAAATGAAAAGAAGGCTATTATCACATTAATCACGGCATCAATATTATAAAACTGCTGAGACATAAATAAGGGGACAAAAATCAAGATGTTTTTCACCCATTGATACATTCGTATTGCTTTAAATGCAGATAATCCAAATTTATCCTCCTTATCAAATACTTGCGAAACATTGTCTATATCTGGCAACTGCTTTTTGAGGCTAGATGTGGGATTAACAATAATAGATTCTTTAGCACCAGAAAAAATAACCATATCAACCACAGCATTCCCCGCATAGGTAAATTCTTTTACTTGGCTCTGTATACGGCTTAATTTCGTTTTTCCAGATATATTTTGATCAGCAGTACTTGCGATTACCTGGGTAAAAACACCAAGGTAATCTGCTATTGATTGTGCATATTTTTCGGTAGTAGCTGTTGCTAAAATTAATTTTCTACCTAGTTGGTGCTGTTCTTTTAAAAAAATTAAAAATGTCTTATTATATGGTAATGTTTGAGGATTAATATCAACTAGACTTGATACCCTATACTTTAGATTACCCTTCCCTTTAAGCAACCAAAATGGAAGTATAAATAAATATATAAAATTCATTTTTACCAGCAATAAGACTGACTCATATAGAATATCTGTCTTGATCAAGGTACCATCTAAATCAACATAAAGGTCATATGCTTTATTGTTATTTTCCATCTCCCCCCTATCACTAGTTTTCATTGTTAACATGTCCCTCCTAGATAAAAGTTTAAAATGCACTACTCAATCACTAATAATCTACATACAGATATACGGTGCACATATAGTTACATATACTAGTTAACAAGCTAGCACATATCCCTATCAATTCAAGTATTATAAACAAACATTCTACCACCAAAAAAATTACTATCCCTAATTCATAGGCTACATTTTATTTGTACACCCTCAATAAAACATTTCCATTTCTGAGTGATATAGACTATTGTTAATCTCAGAATTCCCCCACCTTACTGCTAAGGTTTTTTTCTAAACACTTAATCCTCACTCATGATTATTGATGCAAAAACTTTAAGTCCTAGCGAAACCATAGAAACAGATTTACTTATTATTGGTGCGGGGCCAGCGGGTATTACAATAGCCCAAAAATTTGCTGGCACTTCCATTCGTGTAATACTTTTAGAGAGTGGCAGTGAAAGTTATAACTACACAGCTCAAGACCTTACACGCGGCACCATTACTGGTATTCCTGCTGAACCCCTCGATGCATCCCGCCTTCGTTTATTTGGAGGAACATCTAACCACTGGGCTGGGTGGTGCAGACCCTTAGAGAAAGAAGACTTTGAAGTAAGAGAGGACTGGCCAGAAAGTGGCTGGCCAATCACATTGAATGATCTCAACCCCTATTATAAAACTGCAACAGAAATATGTCAGTTACACAGCCATATTTTTGATGACATTAAATACTGGCAGTCTGAGCCTGGTGGACAAAACCTAAAAAAAATCAAGCTAAATGATAGACGCTTATTAACTAATATTTTTCAAATCAGTCCTCCCACAAGATTTGGAGAAGCGTATCACCAAAAATTAAAACAAGCCTCTAATATCCGTGTCATTTTTAATGCTACAGCTCTTGAATTGTTGCTCTCACCTAACAGCTCAATTAATTCCTCAATAAAAACAATTTCTGGTGCAAAAGCCAGCACCCTTGATAAGACCGAATTTACTGTTAATGCTAGAGTTACTGTAACCGCTGTTGGTGGAGTAGAAACTTCTCGCTTACTATTATTATCCAAAAAGGTTTGTCCTCAAGGAGCAGGAAATGAAAATGATTTGGTAGGCCGATACTTTATGGATCACCCATGGCTAAGATCTATTAGTTATCTCAGATTCCACAAACCTGGTACAAATTGGCCTCTATATTTTGATAAAACAAAAATAGCAAATACCAGAATCTTTGCCACACTCTCACCAGCTCCTGAACTAAAAAAGACTAATCATATAGGTGGCTTTAGGCTTTGGTTACAACCATCTAGAGTGTCAAGTGTAGGTGTCGATTCAGCACGCACAATTATTAATGACCTTAAACAAGGTCAATTACCAGACAATTTAGATGAACATATCGCAAACCTATATGCCGATGCAGGCACCCTTGCTGATGTTGCTTATAAATCATTATTTATGGTTCGTAACTCACCTTTCGGACAAAAAACAGACCCAAAATCGCCTTACTTAGGCTCATTCATTGACTTAAATATAGAACAACAACCAAACCCTAATAGTAGGTTAACCTTGGACACGCCACTTGATAGCTTTGGACAACGTCGTATTAAACTTGACTGGCAATTAAATAATACTGACTGGCATACAGCAACAACTGCTTTAAATACTGTTGCTCAGGAATTTGGGCGCATTAATGTCGGTCGAGTACGTGTCCCACTGGAAGGAGACAAGCCAAATTGGCCACCGCTAATCACTAGTAGCAATCACCATATGGGGGGGGCACGTATGGCGACTGACCCTAAACGTGGCACAGTAAACGCTCATTGTAGAGTTCATTCTGTTAGCAACTTATATATAGCAGGAAGTGCTGTTTTCCCAACCTGTGGCTATGCCAATCCAACTTTAACAATAGTGGCATTATCTTTAAAACTTGCTGATCATTTACAAGAGGTTCTGTCATGAATCCATTCAAATACCCACAATCTCTAAGTCAAGCTAGTCTGAATAGGCGAAGTTTTCTACGTACGAGTGTCTGCATATCCCTGACAATAGCATCGGGAAACATTCTTGCTTCCAGTGATGTTTCAATAGAACAATTGTCAAAAACAAAACTAATATCTATACTTAACGTAAACTCATCAATTACCATTGGCCAAGTCATTTTAGAAGACCCCAAACATAGACATGAGTTTTCTAGTCCTTTACCTTCTGTTATGAACAAACTTGATATATCTTCAGACTCCTTATCATCAATCACCAGAAAGGAACTTTCTACTCGACTCAAACAACAAACTATTCGTGATTTTGACATGGGGCATATTGTGAACGTATCAGGTTGGGTATTGGGGCATACTGAAGCTAAGCTTTGTGTACTAGCAGCACAAAGCAGCACTTTTCCAATTAATCGGGACTAAAAGCAAAATATAGAATGAATTTAACTCTGAAACGTTTAACAACATGGAACACTCAAAGTGGTGTATTCATTACATTATTGATTGCTCTACTGGTCATCACCCCTGTTGCACTTAATACCCTAGTTCCTCTTAACGACTATCCTTTCCATCTAGCTCGCATTATTATTCTCTCCGACTTAGATAATCCAGTTTATAGCCAGTTTTATAAACAGGGTAGTTTTCTGCTACCCAATATGGCAATGGATATGGTCGCAGTTCCTTTAGCAAAACTTGTTAGTCCTGAAACAGCTTCTCGTATTTTTGTTATGTTAAGCTTACTATCCATGTTGTTAGGTACCATGATGCTACACATGGCCGCTCACAAAAGGTTTTCACCATGGCCGTTATTAGCTGTTGCCTTTTTATTTAATGGTATTTTCCGTTTTGGTTTTCTAAATTACATTTTTGGTCTAGGCGTTGCTTTTTTTGCAGCAGGTATATGGCTCTGTATGAAACCTGGGTATTTCAAACTGTTATTTGGACTGATAGCATCAATTTTTCTAATTCTTCTTCACTTTGCAGCCTTCTCAGTTTTTGCTGTAATAGCGGGCTCAATCGAAATTTACACGGTTCTCAGCCGTTACAAGTACACTGGAATTAAATCTTCAATTTTACAGTTACTCATTTCTGCCACCCCCTTTCTAATCGCAATTTTATTGTTCAGCTTTCTATCTCCAACTGCAGAAGTGGCTAGTAAGGGCTTGAGCTATCCAAACTACCTTGGTGCTAAACCTCTTGGTGCCTTATACAGCTTATTAACAGGCATCACATGGTTGGATATTTTTTCTTTATGTAGCCTAGCAATTGCTTCCAGCACCTTATTCTTTACAAAATGTCTTACAATATCTTCTCATTTGATGACAGCTCTGTTAATGATGATGCTAGCATTTATAGTATTACCGTCTTCTCTACTTGGTAGTAGTTTTGTGTATGTCAGGCTTGGGCCTGCAATAGCCTTATTATGGATTACAGCTATTGATACTAAAGCTGACCATATTAACACCAACCGCTTAATTGCCTGCCTAGCTATCCTAGTTGCTGTATTAACATCAACAGCAATGACATCACAGTGGCGAGACTTCAACAAAGAGACATTAAACATTATCCGTGTATTTGATAAAACAGAAACAGGAGCAACAATTTTTAATGCAACAACACAACCCTTTACTCGCCTTATAGCAGACTCTCCAGAACGTCGCGCAGCATGGAACCCACCTTTAAAGCATATTGTTTCCTATGCTGTTAGATATGGGCCTAAGTTTGTCCCCATGACTTTTGTAGACCCTACAAAACAACCTCTAAATGTTTCTGATAAATACCTTACCGTAAAAGCCTTTCAAGGTGACGATCCACGAAAAACACGTACGGGGCTTGAGTTGGAACAATTCCTAGTGGAAATAAGAGATCATTTGCAAAATGGAGATTGGTCGCCGCTTAAAAACACTTATGCCTTTGTTATGGGGTTTGATCGCATTAAAGACGATTTTGATATATCAACTCTTGACGGCTG
>Ga0105350_10000416_pt1 | contig 28948 bp, 29 predicted proteins | sample EN1Hudsemesocosm_FD_83506 | JGI IMG/M metagenome (GOLD analysis project Ga0105350, IMG submission 83506) | Methane-oxidizing microbial communities from mesocosms in the Hudson Canyon - EN1E Hudson Canyon | ecosystem: Environmental > Aquatic > Marine > Cold seeps | place: Hudson Canyon... | reverse complement strand
GGACTTCATCTATGATGGATACAAGATCGCCGCTTTCCCAGATGCTGTCGACAAGCAAACGCCTATGATCGGCTATATGCCCGGCCATATGCCGTGGAAGTTTGGTGAGAAACTGAACGCGCTGGGTGTCACTATCACCAATACCAAGGCAGACAACTCATGTTTCCTAGATCGTCGCCTCATCACGGGTGCCAGCCCAAAAGCAGCCAATGATTTTGGAAGACTTGCCACCAAGACTTTATTGGATGCAGTTCAATCAAAGTAAGTCGTATTGACTTTACAATCGCTGAATCTATGGGAGCTTTGATTATCCAGTTTTCGCTGTTTGCTCAAGTCGTTATTAGGTTTCGTTGTTAAACAGAAAGGTATGTTTATGTGTGTTTCAATTAGTGTATTTCGTATTGTTGCTCAGAGCTTAATACCCATTATTTTATGGGGATGGTCAATCACTACTTATGCCGCCTCTGTTGAGAAGAGCGCGTTATCTTTTTCCGTTATCCGAACAGCTCAATCAGGTGGTTCCAGTGAAGCCATGGTTGTTCAAGGTGGCGGCCTGTTTACTTGGCGGAAACTTGAGCATGTGGCGGTATTGGTGCGCCATCCAAAGGGGGACTTTCTCTGGGATACTGGAATAGGAATTGAAGTAGAAAAACAAACGGCGGTTTTTAGTTTTGTTGAGCGCTCATTATTCCACCTTGAGAATGTTAATCCCGCACGGCTCCAGTTAGATGGAAATGGCTATGATGTTAATACACTAATGGCAATTATCCCTAGCCATATGCATTGGGACCATGCCAGTGGCATTGAGGATTTTTTGGGTGTACCTGTTTGGATCCAACAAGAAAGTTATGATGAAGCATTTGCGGGGCAGCCCTCCAGTTTTTTGCAGTCACAGTATGATCACAAAGAGATAAACTGGCAGATTCTGAAAATGTCTGATCAGGTCTACCGGGGTTTCTCCAAGAGTTTGGATATATACGCTGATGGCACTGCCGTTTTGGTTGACCTTTCGGGTCATACCCTAGGTCAACTTGGACTCTTCTTAACAACGGACAGTGGAAAGCGTTACTTCTTTATCGGTGATACGGCGTGGGCCATAAAGGGCATCCGCGAAAATAAATCACGCCCTGCAATTGTGGAATGGTTGGTGGGTGTAGATACCGATATTGAAAAGAATGCCCGTGTCATTGAAAAAATCCATCATCTTGCCAAAAAGAATTCAGAGCTAATGATCGTTCCCGCCCATGATGAACTTCAGATTAAAAAGCTCCCCCATTACCCTGAATTTAGCCAATAAAGGCTTGCAATCAAAGTTTCAGAGAAATTTATTTTGTAGAGCTAAGTATTATTGAATGTCTGCTTTTGAGCTTCTACCTCGCATTAGCATAACCTGAGCGTAATTCTACTTCGTAACGTAGCGCCTTTAAGAATTAATTAACACATGATTACTATTGAAGAAATACCTCATAAAAGTACAGACATAGATTTTAGTTCTAACTGCGCTTCACCGACGGTTTGATTACGGCCATTTGATTTTGCGTGATAAAGACATCGGTCTGCTCTATCCAACATGGTCTCTAGTGTATCTGAAGAAGGTACATAAGTTGCAACCCCCATTGACAGCGTCAACACCCCCAATTGCAAATTTGCCTTTTGATCATAAAGTTTCTGTCTAGATAGATAAGCTCGTATATTGTCAGCAACACATAGTGCACTCTCTTGTACAGTATTCGGAAGAATAATAACGAATTCCTCTCCCCCAAATCGTGCAACATAATCACCACCCCTAATGTTCTTTTGAATCAATGACGCAATAAACTTGAGCACTTTGTCACCGGTTAAATGACCAAAAGTATCATTTAGTCGCTTAAAGTGGTCGATATCTATCATCACTAGTGAAAATATTTTACTCGAATCGGTACATTTTTTTTGCGTCTCTCTGACTTTCTCATTGAAGGCTCGACGATTCATGATACCCGTTAATTCATCTGTATTAGCATCTATAGAAATTCGTTTAAGTTGACGGTCCAGGTTTTTCACTTCTTCAGACATCAAATCAACTTGTCTTTTAAAGCTTTCAGTTTCTTCCGCTCTTGTGTGCGTCTCGTTTATCAAACGCTCAATCAACGTTTCAACCCCCTCCAAGTCACGAATATTTTCAACTTCTTTTGAAACTTTCTTTAATGAAGAGGTGTAATGATCCAGCTCAGAATGTTCAAACTGAATTTTCTGAATCAAATCATGAATAATTGATTTAACGCTAGAATTTAACCGGTTTAGTGAGCTTTCATTGCCACTTCCAATAAATTTCTCATGGAGCAGGTCATTAACCGATTGGCTAAAGGGTTCGCCCTGTTCCTTTAATAATGAAATTGCTTCTATTAACTCCGCATGCTTTCCAGTGGAGTATTCATACCAAACAGAATAGTTTGAAGGGGTAACCGGCACACCATGTCGGTTCATTTCAGGTAAGGCTAATTTTAGATATTTTATCGCTTGCGCATAATCGTCGTAGTGCATTCATCTAATCCATTTTCAGAAAGTTTTAATAACTACTTTTGGCTGAAGTGGATACTACGGTCTCAGTCTGTACAAATTATAAAGTTAAGTTCTTGGTAATCATGAGTTGTTCGTCACATATTCTAAGTTCTCTGGGGTCAGACCCGAACTCCAGCCGTGCCCACCAGTTGAGTTAATTCACATTGACAACAAATCCGTATTGCCTCCAATGGCTGAAGTATTGATGCAGCGGCTTCTTTCACTCGCAAAACGTAGTAGATAATTTGGCCCACCAGCTTTGGGGCCAGTACCCGAAAAGCCGGTCCCACCGAATGCCTGTACACCAACTGTTGCGCCTACCTGGTTTCGATTGACATAAATATTGCCAATATTTACCTGCTTATCTATGTATTCATAGAATGTTCTGTTTCGAGAGTGGATGCCCAAAGTAAGACGATATCCCGACTGATTTATCTGGTCAATCACCCCATCCAAATCGTTCGAACGATACGAGATGACATGTAAAATAGGCCCAAAGTTTTCTTTATCTAACTCAGACATATGTCCAATTTGGAAAACGATGGGAGCAATATAAAGTCCCTGTTCTAACGTTTTTTTCATCGGTGTTTGATAAATAAAGTTGGCGTTTTTGTACATCATATTTATATGCTTCTGTAATGATTTTTTTGCTGTAGCATCGATCACAGGGCCGATATCTGTTTCTAGTGAATAAGGTTCTCCAACAACTAGCTCTGCCATTGCGCCTTTGAGTAATTTTAAAATTTGGCTGCAAACATCTTCTTGCACAAACAGCACTCTCAAAGCGGAACAACGTTGACCAGCACTGTTAAAGGCAGAATGAATAACATCCCTTACAACTTGCTCTGGAAGAGCCGTACTATCGACAATCATTGCATTCTGCCCCCCCGTTTCAGCCACCAATGTAGCAATAGCACCCTGCCGTTTCGCTAAATTTAGTTGGATAATTTTGGCCGTTTTGAATGAGCCGGTAAATGCCACACCTGCGATGCGCTCATCTTTGGTAAGCAAGTCCCCGACACGCTCGCCTTCTCCAGGGATCAACTGCAAAACATCTTCAGGAATGCCGGACTGATGAAACAATTGTGTGACTCTCTCTGCTATCCTGCTGGTTTGTTCTGCAGGTTTAGCAAGAACACAATTCCCCGCTACCAAGGCTGCGGCAACTTGACCGACAAAAATCGCCACAGGGAAATTCCAGGGACTGATGCAGGCAAAAACACCTGTACCGTGTAAATATAATTGATTACTTTCGCCTGTGGTGCCCTGCATGTTTTTTACGCAAAAGATCTTGCTTGCTTGTTGAGAATAATAACGACAGAAGTCGACGGCCTCCCGAATTTCTTCAATACTGTCTTGAAGGGTTTTACCGGCCTCTATCTGACATAAAGCCATTAATTCGGCTGTATTCTCCTCCAATAAATCAGCCATACTTTCTAAACAAGCTGCACGAACTTCCACACCAGTTTCATTCCATTTTTGAAAATATTGTTCGGCCCTTGAAATAGCCTCTTCTACATCCACAGAACTACTGGCAATAACAGCTTCAAACTCATTTGCTTCCCAATAACTACTCACCTGATTAAGTATATTTTCTCGCTGATATTCAATATTCAGATTCTGACCGGTGGAATTTCTACGCTCACCCCTAAAGATATCTGAAGGTAGTGATATTCGTAAATCACGATAAGCACCCTCTCCTTGTTGATTTTTGAATGTTTGAAGTGCACTTGTAGGACTTTTCACCAAATCGACTGCACTCTCATTTGAGTCCGCTAATTGATGTACGAACGAAGCATTTGCACCGTTTTCTAACAGCCTGCGAACTAAGTAAGGCAACAATTCTGCATGCTCTCCGACAGGCGCATACGTTCTGAATCGATAAGGTTTTAAGTTGGTAGTATGCTGCTGCTTCTTCGTCAGCACCTGATACAAAGCACCACCCATGCCATGAAGCCGTTGGAATTCAAATTCTTGATGCGTAGCCATCTCAGTAATACACAATACGGTATACGCATTGTGCGTAGCGAATTGAGGAAACAGATGAGGTCTTACTTCCTCAGTAAGCAAAAACCGAGCACAGGCCAAAAAACTTAAATCGGTTGATTCTTTACGGGTAAATACCGGAAAATCTGGTAGGCCCGCTTGTTGTGCCCACTTTATTTCGCTATCCCAATAAGCACCCTTAACCAAGCGCACATTAATTCGATCACCTTGTTCCTTGGCTAAAGCGCATAACCAAAGCAAGGTGGGTATCGCTCTTTTTGAATAGGCCTGAATCACCAAGCCAAACCCCTTCCAGCCTTTTAAACATTGAGATTGATATAACTTCTCAAACAAATCCAGATACAACTCAAAACGGTCCATTTCTTCCGCATCCAATGTAATATCTACATTTAACTTTCTGGCTTCCAAGAATAAACCTAAACACGTTTGATACAGCTCTGTCATTACCCTGCTTCGCTGCTGTTCTTCATATCGTGGGTGCAACGCAGATAATTTAATCGATACCGACGATGGGTTACCATCACCTACATTATTATGCTGACTCACATCTCTTATCGCTGATCGGTATCTTTGTAAATATCGTTCTGCATCCGACGCGCAACTCGCTGCTTCGCCAAGCATATCAAAAGAATAACAAGCGGCTTTCTCCTCCGCTCCATTTTGAATGGCCTCTTTGATAGAACGCCCTAAAACAAAGTACCCTCCCATTGCTTCCATCGCTTTATATATGGCACTTCTTGCAAGCGGCTCACTCATTTTTTTCAGTAAGCGTTTAAGCAGACTCGTTGCTGTACCCTGAATACCGGTATCCATCGAGACTAACTTACCCGTTAATAACAGCCCCCAGGTAGCTGTATTGACGAGCAAGGAATCACTGTGCTGAATATGGGCATCCCAATCTGCATTTGCCAATCTGTCAGCGATTAACGCATCTGCCGTAAACTCATCAGGAATCCTGAGTAAGGCTTCTGCCAGACACATCAGTAAAATACCTTCTTCGGTATCTAGGCTATATTCCAGCAGTAACTTATCAAATACATTGCTTGCTTCAGTTTCATTACGAATTTCTTCGATCAAAGCGGAGGCTTGAGAGGATATTGAGTCATTCAAGAGTGGATCTATAGTCTTCAAATCAATTAACTGCTGAACAAATTGATTCTCTTCTAGGCAATAAGTAGGTGAGATATACTGCCTCAGGCTTTCTGCAGATTGCTGAGTAAAGGCAGGATTATTGATATCATCAAGCTTGAACATTGCTTCCTCCTGAAGGTTTCATTTTGCCAGAAACAGCTTCATCTTTAGAAAATGTACAAATAACGATCAATTAAGTTTAGTCTTGGCTCATCAAATAGACAATCTTTAGACAAACTTAATGTTAACTAGATTTAGAGTCTCATTAACAAACTATACTTAGAATTGGTACATCATTTCAGCCATATCTGGAAATATGTACTTAGATTTCATGATGCGGCTTTTTAAATCAGGAGCCATTTCGGTATGAAGTTTGTTTCGAAAATGATGGGCTAGTAATGTCAAAGGTACAAGCAAAGGTAACTGTTTTTCCAAATAAGCCGACAACATCTCATTCAACTCTTCTTGCTCTATTTCTGTTATCGAACCTGATAGGTAATTCAATAACGAGTTGATGACTTTCACGTGGCTTTCTCTTGTCGCGATAAGTGTCAATATCATCATCATTTCAGCAAAATACCACTGAGCTAATTGCTGAATAGGTTGACCTTCCCTCTCCTTTAACTCTGTTTCTAAGTTCGCGGCTCTCAGCTCATCATGACTTTTTAGGATATCTTCATACTGCCGATGGAAATCAATCAATTGATCGACATCCAAACTAGAAGTGTTTAGCGCTTTCCATTTGCGATAGATAAAAACCCGCTTAATAAAATTATCTCTAATTTCTGGGTCACCTAAGCGTTCTTCATCTTCAATCGGTAACTGAGGACAATTTTCAGCTAAGCGCTTTGCATAAATACCCTGTCCAACCAGTTGATACTCTTCTGGTTTTGACGCATCTAAACCAAAAAGTTTCACCCCGGAAGGACCACAACTTGGCGAACCTTTTTTGAAAATATACGCACAAATATTTTGATGCCAGTCAATTTGATTTTGCGCCGAATTTTGCAAAGCCTCGGTGACATCTAATGATTTTGTTTCAGTACCGACACAGTAAACTTCATCCTCAACTTGCACCAACTTTATGGTTTCTCGCGGCGTACCTAAGCCAATATCAACTTCAGGACAGAAAGGCCTAAAAGTAAAATACTTGCCTAAGGTATCGCTCAAATAATTATTCAGTTTATGCCCACCATCATAACGAACCTTTTCGCCTAATAAGCAGGAACTGATACCGACTAATATTGCTTCTTTTTCTGGCACTATTTTACGTTCCTATTAAACAGCATTTTGAGCCTCTTCGGGACCTCGATCGAGACCCCAGCATTTTCTGAGTTCATCTAACCATGCAAGGATGATTGGCTCTTGTGATCTATTCTTCTGCACGGCAATATTCAATGACACAGAAGGCGTCTTACCGTTCCAACGAATACCCCAGCCTTCGTTTTCTGCTTTATCAGCGTCGTCAGCTCTAATAAGTGATACCCCCGAGCCGGCTTTAATTAATTCTCGTATACCATCTTCTGTGTCAGCAAAGGCGGCTTTTTGGGGAGCCACTTTCGAGTGTTGAAAAATTTCTTCCTTTAAGGAATAAAAAGGACACCTGCACGTTGTGTAAATCCAAGGCATAAGCGCAAGGTCTTCTATGTTAGCATCCACCACTTTGTCGGCCCAACCAACCGGAGCAACCACTGCCGTTTCTATATCGGCTAACTTAATAATGCTTAGGTCAGCTGAAGTACAAGGTCCAAAGAAATAACCTGAATCCAGCTTGCCCTTTCTTATGTCGATAATAATATCGGCCGACATTGAGCCCACCATCGATAGTTGCAAGCCGGGATAGTGCTCTCGGCAACTGGCCATTAGCTGAGGTAAACATAAAAACGGGAAGTCTGAGTTTACACCTATTTTTAGCCCCCCCATCACAGTTCCTTTAATCGACTTAGCTTCACTTAACATGCTTTCCATTGCCGTTAAGGTTTTTTCAGCATGTGCTAATAAATGCTGACCCGATGGCGTCAGTACCATGCCTTTAGGCGTGCGTTCAAATAACTTAACAGCCAACTCTTCTTCCAGGGCTTTTAATTGTGCGCTGACGGCTGGTTGACTCGTAAATAATCGTTCGGCTGCACGTGTCAGGTGCTTCTCTTGGGCAACTGTCACAAAAGTTTTTAACTGGTTTATTTCCATTGGTATTCCTGACATCCCATTGATAGGTACCTCCTAATGCTTTATTGAACGACATTAGCTCATTAAACGCCATCACGATTTCAAATGACGGCCATCCATTTTTACGATTGGAACAATTTGCTGCCTAGCGCTTAAATAGATATCAACAAATATACAGAGAGATCATGACTATGTACGTTTTCACTAGCCCCTTAAACAAAGCCGTATATTTACGCCCCTTCAGGTTCAATGCATCCTATAAGCAGCTATATAATGTTTACCTACGCCATCAACAGCGTCAACAGATAAAGCAGCTAAGCGACAGTGCCCTGAATGATATAGGTATCACACGCGCTCAAGCGATGATTGAAAGCCAACGTTGGTTTTGGCAATAAACTAAGTCGGATATTTAAAATTAGAAAAATCTAAAAGTGCTGGTCAAGGTAGATATCCTCGTTTAAGGTTGGCCTCTAACGCGATGATCATCATCGACTAAACGCGGTAAATACCTAATATTGTGCCTTATACTTTTAAAATACTATCCAGTATTACAGAAATATCTGTTGATAATTGGAATGCTGTAACAGGAACCGATTACCCTTTCACCCGCCATGAATTTTTACATGCCCTAGAGGCCAGCGGAGCCACAGGAAAACAATGTGGTTGGGAAACACGACATGTATTGGTTTATGATAATACAAACCTTATTGCCATCATGCCAAGCTATCTTAAACAACATAGCTTTGCTGAGTATGTCTTTGACCATGCTTGGGCCGACGCTTACCATCGACATGGCGTAGACTATTACCCTAAACTGGTCAGTGCTATTCCTTTTTCACCTGTCACCGGGCAAAGAATATGTATAGTGCCTACCCACGACGCAGCAACCGTTCACAATGCGATCAAAGAATTCATAATAGAGTATTGTCGAACACATAAACTATCTTCCTGGCATTTATTATTCCCGGAAAAATCAATTTCAGATCAATTAGATCATCTTTCAGAGCATTCATCAGACCAATTCGCGCAAAGAACGGCTGTTCACTTTCAATGGTTCAATGAAGGGTTTACTAATTTTGACGAATTTCTGGCTCTATTTAGTTCACGCAAACGTAAGAACCTTAAAAAAGAACGCCTACAAGTGGCACAACAAAGTATTTCACTCGAGGTCTTTGAAGGAAGCGATATCCCAGAACATATTTGGGAGCGTTTCTACTATTTCTATCAAATGACCTACGCAAAGCGCAGTGGTCACGGTGGTTATTTATGTAAGTCTTTCTTTCAACAGTTAGCTAAAACAATGCCCGAATCACTAGTGTTGGTACTCGCTAAAGTTGAAAATGAAGGTGACGAAGAATATATTGCGGGAGCCTTGAATTTAAGAGATAGCAATACACTTTATGGACGTTACTGGGGTTGCCTTCAGGAGTTTAAACATCTTCACTTTGAAACCTGTTATTACCAGGGGATTGATTACTGCATCAAAGAAGGGTTAACGCGATTTGACCCCGGCGTTCAAGGGGAACATAAAATTCAGCGAGGCTTTCGTCCAGTCTTCACTTATTCTAATCACTGGATCAAAGAACCAGGTTTCCGTGCGGCAATTGGTGATTTTCTAAAAGAAGAAAAAGAAATGATAGAAGCATATCAAAAACAAACAAGCCTTCAATTACCTTTTAAATGTACTACTCAAAAAGGCCCTTCGTAAAAAAGCCCCAGTTTAATGTTTCACTGGGGCAAGAGTACTACTGACCAGTACTATGGATCGTTAATACTGATCATTACTGCCATTCATACAACTAACTCATTCTTCCCAAAATGAGAGCTTATTGAGAGATAGTCTCGCTCTTACCATTAATTGAAATTTTCTTGGGCTTCATTGCCTCAGGAATTTCTTTCAATAACTTAATGGTGAGGATACCCAGTTTTAAGTCCGCACCAGTGACTTCGACGTAGTCAGCCAGATTAAACTTGCGTTCAAACGTACGGTTCGCAATGCCCTTATGAAGGTAATGTTTTTCTTCCTCCTTGGCCTTGCTACCTCGAACAGTGAGTACGCCTTTCTCAGTATTAATATCCAAGTCTTGCTCATCAAAACCAGCCACCGCTAAGGTAATAGCATATTGGTTCTCATCGATTATTTCGATGTTGTAGGGTGGGTAGCCTGTAGTCCCAGAGTCTGAGCTGAGTGCAGTATTCAACAGTGAAGCCATACGATCAAAGCCAACGCTGTTTCTGTAAATAGGGGTTAAATCAATTGTGTTCATAATATATTCTCCAGTAAAGCAATACATAGTTTTCGATCAAAGAAATCTTTAGCAAGTTGCTCAAAGATTTGTATAAGTGCTTCGGTCATACTCTTAGAGTCCTAACCTCCACCCTATAAGATTTGAGGACAGCGAAATGTTTTTCAAGCCCTTTGCACGAAATTATTTTTAAATTGGTTCTGACTAAAATTTTAAACTGGTGCTGTTTGAAACTCACTTTGACTTATATGATTGATTAAGTGGACGAATTAAAATTTTCAAAATTGCTAACTTTTTATTAGCTTAAAGGAAACATAATGCTGAAAATGAAAAAAAAATGTGAAAGCTGTGAACAACCAACTGATCAAAAGTCGCTTGCATTCATTTGTTCTTATGAATGTACATTTTGTGCGACTTGCACTGAAGAAAAGCACCAACATATTTGCCCAAATTGTCAGGGGGAATTAATTAGGCGCCCGACTCGCATCATATCCCCTGCAAAAGTAGTGGCTAAGCAATTACAAAAGAAAATAACCTCGACTTTTTCATCCTAACTTATCCTAACCGGCTTTAATGAATAATATAAAAAACAGAGCTTATGCTCTGTTTTTAGGCTTTCAGTTAGTCCTACAATTACGCCGTTTATTATCCTGCCTATTAGACCGTTTATTTGACCGGTTTTAATATTCAATTTTATCCCCCCATGTTTTTGTCAAAGGCAACTCACCCACCCAAACAGGCAGGCTTTGGTCTTCAACATCGTCAACTGGCCCACCAGTTCGAATTTTGACAGCCCCTTCCTCTATGGGCATTTTGAGCAAGGTCGTGGCGTTCATTTCTTTTTCATTTGGTGCGCGTATATGCTCCCAACGTCCAGGTTCCAACTGCTCTACAAAGTTCTGGTATATATCTCTTTGGGTTTGATCATTTTCAACCTCTTCAAAAAAGCCAAACAACACCGCTGAACGGTAATTGGCACTGTGATGAAAGGCTGACTTAGCCATCACCCAGCTATTTAATTCTGCAAAAGAAACACAAGACTGATTCTCTCCGGTCAGGCTTTTAATAAGCCTGCTTCCACGGCTCCCATGAATATAGATATCATCGTCAACCCGCCAACTGAGCATTGGAATGGACATGGGACAGCCATCTTGGACAAAACAAATATGCCCCATTTTTAAATCATCAATCAGTGGGTATAAATCTGATTTTTTATAGCTTGCTCGGTGTGCTGAACGCTTAATTTTAGATCGTTGAGTTTTTGCTAACACTTAATCCCTCTCTTCATTAGTAATTGACATAGCATAAGTATCACTCAATACTGGACCTACCATAAGCACCAATTATTAAGAATTAAGGGTACCAATATTGATGTCGGAATTTGACGCATTAAGAGACTTTGAATTTCAGCGGTCAGAAAATACCCCACTGCAACTTCAACTGTATCAAGGACTAAAAGAAAGAATACTCAGCGGCAGATTAACCGCTGATACAAAGCTACCCTCAAGTAGAGGCTTAGCATCCGACTTATCCGTTAGCCGAAATACCGTCAACAGTGCATTAGAACAATTGAAAGCTGAAGGCTATATCAAAACAAAACCCGGCGCGGGTCACTATATTTCCGACGAATTACCTGAGGATTATTTACATGCAAAACTTAACCCCAAGGTAGCATTCAAGACCAATAACCCCGGCAGCTTATCTTTATCGGCCAGGGGTCAAAAACTCATGGGCAAGACTAAGCCAAGAATCTATAACAATCAAAGTTTCGAAGCCGGACTCCCAGATCTTAAAGCCTTCCCTCTTCAAAAATGGAGCCAAATTCAACATCGCCATAGTCAACGTACTTCGCTGCTAGGGTATGATGATTTACAAGGTCACGCACCTTTGCGTAGGGTCTTAGCTGAGTATTTACGCACCTCACGTGGGGTCGTTTGTTCTCCTGAACAAATTATCATTACGGTGGGTGCCCAACAAGCTGTGAACATTGCGATTCAAGTACTGTTAGAAAAAGGTGACTTGGCCTATCTCGAAAATCCTGGCTACATAGGCATGCGCTTGGCCTTTGAACATCAGTGGATTAAAACCACCGGAATCGATGTAAATGAACAAGGTATCGATATTGAGCAACTGCCCGAAAAGCCTCGTGGTAAGTTAATATGCTTAACGCCTACTCACCAATATCCTATGGGCGGTATTATCCCTCTCGCCAATCGGCTCAAAATTCTGCAGTGGGCAGCTGATAATAATATTTGGGTAATTGAAGATGACTATGACAGTGAATACCATTTTGACCATAAGCCCATTGCCGCAATGCAAGGCTTGGGCTTAGCTGAACAAGTTATCTATATTGGCTCATTTAGCAAGGTACTCTACCCTGGGCTTCGCTTGGGTTATATGGTTGTACCAAAACAACTCACCAATGCCTGTATCAAGGCTAAAAACCTGATGACTGGGCAAACAGCCTTGGTTGAACAAGCTACCGTAGCCGAATTTATTGAAGCGGGGCATTTTGTTCGTCACTTGGGTAAAATGCGCCTGCTTTATCATGAAAAACTAAAGGCGATTCTCCTCGCTTGCCAGCAGCATTTAGTTGACTACGCTGAGCCAATTTATAGTGGTGCGGGCATGCATATTGTACTTATTCTAAAGCCACCTACGATTAAGCAAGCAATTTCTGATATCCACATCGTTGAACGTTTAAAAGAAAAAAGTATCTATTGCAGTGCCTTATCGTCTTATTATATTGGAACAGCTAAAAAACAAGGCTTAGTCTTAGGTTTCGCAAATACAGCAGTGGATGAAATGGATCAAAAAATCGCGATTATTAAACAGGTATTGACTAGAACTCACTAGACTAAACAACCATTAAATCAAACCCTTACTTATCATGAATGTTCGATTTATAGTCCTCCTATTGAGTAATGCTCAGTAAGGTTAAGCCTAAAAGGTGCAATAAATATCGAGGAAATGTGTAAAGAATGAGGAACGTTTTAGAACAGACTCCGATCAACTGAGTAAATATAAGGAAATATACAGAGACCTAGTGTGATACCGAAGGAAGAAATTATTATCCAATGCTTGTCAATCCAAGTAGTCATACCCTTCTCCAAAGAATTAAAACCAATGATGTGTAAATAACTTACTACACGGCAAATGATAATGATTCTCACTACAATTCTTGCAGCTATAAATACTATTTATTGGTCACATTTACTTAGGTGTATTTTGTTGTAAGCAAATTGCTTTAAACAATCAAAGCTAGCTAAGGTTTGCAGGTCACTGTCTGAAAGTATTAGTTGTTGAATAGAAAAGAAGCCAACCGTTACTCCTTCAGATGCCACCCATACAGCAGTGCCATTTTTGTCTTGTTCACAGCTGTATGGGGCACGGAGCCCTTGATAATCAAATGGCACCCTATTATCAGGCAGAAATAAGATTTCCTCGACCGACAATTCATTAGGCGTAATATCAACGTATTCCCCTTTGCTTGACTGCCAAACAGCATGGTGTTGAGCTAACAGGGTATTTCTCTCTGTATGCCAAATAGCCCAGCCAAAAATCACTTTACCACCCTTATTTTGTTGATAATCGAGACAATTAAACCAACAGTACAAGGGCTGATATTCTGGATGAGGAATCACTGGTACAAAGATGTTCTGAAGTTGATCATCTTGCTCTAAATAAGCGAGCCCTTTTGCCGGACGAATATCCGAGTCTTTAAGCGTTTTTATAAACCCTTTGAATCTAGATGAAGTTACGTCTGGCCTGCCATTGTTTTTCCCCTCACACTCATTCACTTTGAATCTCTTTTACTCGACCAACTTCACCGCTCTCAAGACGAACTTTAATACCATGAGGGTGGGAGGGAGATTTAGTCAAAATATCTTTAACGACACCGTTTGTGAGCTCTCCAGAGCGTTGATCCTTTTTCAATACAATGGCAACTTTCACTCCTGGTTTTATATTCTCTCGACTTGTACCGATCATTTTGTCTCCTGAACTACAAAGTAAATGTCCATCCTGAATTGACACCTACTGCGGTCGCAACTTTTGTATGGGCACTAATTAGAATTTCGATGCCAATATAGTATGACAAATACGATCGGTGAAGATAAAAATCTGTATTTTAATCGTCCTAATGATCTATATCAGAAATTAAGGCGGATTAAGATATATCATTTGGGTAGCTATAAGTGCTTCACACAACCTGGATTTTAACCATGAAAACGACACTACTCGGTTTATTTGTTTTTTTTCTAACATTCACTCAAGTATCAGCTTGGGAAATAGAATTAGAGGAGGAGGGAATAAAAATTTATACCCAAGAAATTGAAGGTTCATCTTTTAAAGCGTTTAGAGGTGAAGTGCTCGTTAAAACTTCATTACGAAACTTGGTCGCACACCATACAGATATAGAACAAATGAAAAACTGGCTTCAAGATTGTATAGAAAGCGAGATAATACAGAAGGTATCAGGTCGGGATTTTTATATTTATCAACGTACTTCTGCTCCTTGGCCTGTCAGCGATAGAGACTATGTATTGCATTCAAGAATAGACCAAGACCCAGAAACACTTATTGTTACGATGAATTTTGAAGCAAGTACTCAGTTTTCTAAATCTGACGAAGACTGCGTACCTGTTACCAAGCTAACAGGTTTTTGGAGATTCACACCGAAGCAAAACGGTATGGTATATGTTGAATACGAAACTCATGCAGACCCCAGTGGGAATTTACCGTCATGGTTAGCCAATAGTTTTGTGATAGACCAGCCACTTGGAAGCTTAACAAAACTTCGCAAAAGGGTTGAAGCAAACACTTATAAATTGTCTAAGGAAATGGAATTCATTAAAGACTCCCACTGACGCAGTGGGCAAGAAAATAGAAGTTCTCGTTGAGACCTTAAAGTACCGGAATCTATTGAGTAACAGTTGAAATAGGACATGTGGGGGCGCTAATAATTATGCTTGCAGATAAAATTCGATGTCCTAATAAATCATCGCGAGAATAACTCGCCATCGTAATTGCTCAACAACAATGCTTGCAAAGGAGGCATATCATGTCTGCAGAAACGCTCAACGCGGCTCAATTACGCCGAAAATTTCCAAAATTTGGCGCTTGGGCTGAAGGCTACGGGCTAATCAAACATACTGATGATACTCAATTGATGGTATTTTCTGAGCTTCAACGTTTGGAAATTGAGCTAGATTTTGCCCTCCCCTTACTTAAAGCCGCTGACCGAATTTGTAGTCAGGCCATGTGGTTAGTGATTCACATGAGCTACGCGACTAGAGTTAAGCTTAACGGAGAGGCACTCGCTGCCTCGGATTTCAAAGAGTCACCGCAAGGACATACCGGAGGCTCTTTGAATATGGTGCCCGCTTACGTGGGTTACCTTACCGCAAACGCCATTTCAGGAGATAGTCGTGAATGGTTAATGGGTCAGGGGCACTGCGTATCAGCCATTGATTCAGTCAATCTATTACTACAGAACAGCCTGCCTTTACACGAGCAACGTTACCCCTTATCAGACCAAGGACTAAGTCGCTTAACACGAGATTTTTATAGTTACGACATTTCATCTGATGGCTCGGCGGCCTCGCCTGTCGGCAGTCATGTCAATGTCAATACAGCCGGTGCCAGTATTGAAGGTGGTTATTTGGGCTTTGCCGGTCTTCATTATGTACACCAGCCTTTGCCCGGTGAAAAATTGGTCGCATTTTTAAGCGACGGCGCCTTTGAAGAACAACGCGGCAGCGATTGGTCGGCACGCTGGTGGCGTAACGAAGACTGCGGCTTGGTTGTACCAATTATGATTGCCAATGGGCGTCGTATCGATCAACGCACCACCGCTCAGCAATTGGGTGGAACTGACTATTTTGTGCGCCACTTGCGAGGGCATAATTTTGATCCAGAGGTTTTTGATGGCCGAGATCCAGCAGCCTATGCCATTAATATTCTTCGGCAAGAGTCGCGCTTGCGTCAGTCAGCAGAAAGGGTTAAAGCAGGTACTGAGCACTATCCTGTTAAATTTCCCTACGGCATTGCGGAAACTGAAAAAGGCTTTGGGTTTTATGGTCAAGGAACGAATGCCGCACATGGTACGCCGTTGCCGGAAAATCCAAAATATCACGATGAATCGTTGAAATTATTTAACCAGTGCGCTGCTCGATTATTTGTATCAGAGTCCGACTGGCGTGCGTCTGCTGCTTTGCTGAACAATCATACAAGCACCGGTCGGATTAAGGAACGTGAAAGCAGTCTATTATTGACAGAAATAAAAGCGGTGGTTCCCGAATTTGCAGTGCCATTCGACGAAGATATGACTTCGCCAATGGCCAGTTTAGATCTTTTGTTTGTTGCAATGATTAAGGCGAACCCGCTTTTGCGTCCCCGAGTAGGCAACCCTGATGAGTTGCGTTCAAACCGCTTTAATAAGACTCTAGACTTTTTGAAACACCGTGTGACCGATCCGGAGGTGGGCGTTGCTGAAGCGGTTGACGGCGCCGTGATTACTGCGTTGAACGAAGAAGCTGTGATCTCAGCTATCTTGGCGAACCGCAAGGGCTTAAATCTCGCTATATCGTATGAGGCCTTTGCACCAAAAATGTTGGGCGCGTTACGAAAGAAAATTATTTTGGCCCGCCATAAAAAGCAGCAAGCTCAGCTCGTCCCTTGGTTATCTATTCCTGTGCTGGCGACCTCTCATTTATGGGAAAATGGCAAAAACGAGCAGAGCCATCAGGATTCAATATTTTGTGAAGCAATGATGGCTGAAATGTCCGACGTATCTCGTGTGGTATTCCCGGCCGATAGTGCGAGTGCACTTGAATTAATGCGCAGTTGTTATCAGAGTAATGGGCAAGTGTTTACCATGATCGTGCCAAAGGCTAAAGTGGCCAATCAATTCACGACAGAGCAAGCCAGGTTCTTGGCTCACCACGGCGCTATTCGCTTATCAGGGAAGAATGACGACGATATTCAGTTGATAGCCATTGGCGCTTATCAATTGCAACAAGCTGGTAAAATTCAACGCCGTCTTAAGCAGCATGAAATTGCTTGTAGTGTTGTTTATTTGGCCGAGCCTGGTCGATTTCGTTCACCAAGGGATGCTCATGAAGCGGCGTTCGTGAATGAATCTGAAGTCACTAACATATTTGGCTCACCTCGCATTCGATTAATGTTAAGTCATGGCCGCCCCGAGAGTTTCTTAGGGGTTCTCAGGCCGCTCGATTTAGGTCCAGAGCATACGAGGGCATTGGGGTATATTAATCGTGGTGGTACCTTAGATACCGATGGCCTGCTATTCGCAAATCGGTGTACCTGGGCACATGGACTCGCTGCGTTGTCTGCTATGGACGGGCGCCTCAAGAGCAGCTTGAGTGAGTTAGAATGGGCGGCGGTTGAGGGCATAGGTGACCCCTATCAGATAATTGCCAAACCCTATGTTAAAAAACACTTGCGATGAGGGTAAGCTCACCGTCACCTAGATCTCGTAAGGTGTTGACTAAGGCTTACTCTCCCCACTAACACCGCTTATCGAATCAACAAATTGTTTTGAGGCATGATGACTAAAAATTATGACTAAAAATGAGTAATTTTAAAGTACATCTTCTTCTATTTGTATAGCGCCCGGATGTTCATTTAGAAAATCAAGCGTATATTGCAATTCACCTGAGGACTGCGCATATAAGTCAAACAATGGCATGCCAAGCTCTACTCTATCGCTCAAACGGATATGCATATCAAGCCCCGCTGCTGGTGATGCGGGGGCTCCGGCGAGTTTTGCCAGTTTGCTGATTAAGCGGTTGTTTATATAACAAACGACGCCTGCTCGGTCAGCGATCACCTCATGCTTGTATGTTGCTGTAGGAGGTATTCGCATGCCACCCTGCCCTTCACAAATTGCCTGAAATTTCGACCATGCCTGCCCAGATAACAGTATTTTTTCTGCAAGAGAAATACCCTGGTTTTTGACAGTGATACCCCCCATCTCAAATATTTTACCCGCTATTATCAATGACCGCTGACGCAAGTCCTGTGGTGCGTCTGGTTTATTTTGAAGCGTCAGTAAAATATCCCTGGCTTCCAATGAGGGCCCGATGCCTCGGCCTACCGGTTGCTGACCATCGCTAAATATGGTTTCCACCTTTAACCCGAGTACGGCACCAGTGCTAATCAATTTATCCGCTAACGTCTCTGCGTAATCTAGCGTTCTGACCTTGGCCGTTAGACCGATCGGTATATCGATCAAGGCATGCGTTGAACCTGCGGCCACTTTCTTGGAAATGATGGAAGCCACTAATTGCCCTTCGCTATCTAAGTCAAGCGCTCGCTCTACCCGAATAAGAATATCATCTGCAGGACTCAAACTGACCGAACCGCCCCAGGCAATACAGCCGCCCTCTTTCTCAACAACTGACCGTACTTGAGAAATCGTTAGATTGACGGGTGCAAGGGTTTCCATTGTATCGGCTGTTCCCGCCGGAGAGGTGATACCTCTAGATGAGGTTTTTGGCATGGTCAAACCTGCCGCAGTTACAATGGCGACTACAATTGGTGTTGTCCGATTGCCTGGCAAACCGCCGACGCAATGCTTGTCCATCACCATATCGCTTTCCCAGTTTAAATGACTGCCAGCATCGACCATAGCTTTGGTTAAACCAATCACCTCATCGGTGTTAAGGCGATCGCCGGCGCAGGAAGTGACAAAGGCGGCTAATTGAATGTCGGAATATAGGCCTTGGGTAATATCGCGAATAATATGGTGGGAGGCGTTATCGCTAAAGCGAGTTCCGTGGAGCTTACCACGTACATAGCTCATCGACTCAGCAGGTTTAGCATGATGAAAATAAGCTTTGTCGCCATCTTGCGCCTCGAGCCGGTGCCAGGCTGACTCAGAAAGTCCAACTTCCTGGTGTGAAAGTGAATCATTGGAGACCACGTTTACCGTGGCAATAATAGTTTTTCTTTGAGTTGAAATACTTACACGGGCATGGGCATTAAAGCCTTCTGAACGGCAAACGTAACAGTCCTTACGCATATAGATGACAGGCTCCTGAAGAGTGTCAATGTATAATCGACGAAGCTTCAGGTAGCTCGGTTTGTGCCTACCTTGTTTGATATAATGAGCCTTTGAGGTTATTTGACACTAAACGATAGATAGGCAGTCACCCCTTCCACCTTACTATCGTTACCCAACCGTAGAACTAAGTATCTTCAACTTCTTCTTTTTCTACTTCTTCGAATAATAATTTAAAAGTATCCCAAACTTCCTCAAATGAATCTTCGACATCATGAATGGCTTGTTCAGTTGTAGCTTTCAGAGCACGTTCTCTTTCCCCTAATGTCTCTTGATACTGCTTTAGTTTCTGATATTTTTCATGTGCAGAGGCTCTAAGTTCGTCAGGCAAACCTTTAACCCGGCTCTCTAATCGGTCTATTTTATAATCCCACGCCTCTAACCGCTTAGTTATTTGTTCGATTATTTTCTGATGTGAAGGCATATAGTCGTACTCCCTTATTGATTAAATCCAAGACCAGAATAGACTTCAGAAAAATAAAATTCATTGATGTAGGTCAACAGCCGATTATGTTCTATAAACGTTTAACTACCAATATGCTGTGTTTGCCAACAATTTCTGATGGTAGTAAAGCAACTCACCATCAAATGAAATTGATGGCCCTTCTATGACACCCCCAGTAATCGTATCTATCTGCCTAGTATTACTCCAGACATCTGAAGCAGAGCGACGAGTCGCAATATAGATACAGAAGTCAAACCCCGTTTCCAGTGAACCAGATGCTTGCGTGAAATATAACGCTAACTGACCTATTGATATTGACGGGTCGTAGTTTAGGTGCAATTGAGGCTTTCTTTTGAAGAATAAAAGTGAAAACATACTGAAGTAGGCTATACGTAACCAATTCTATTTGAAAAAATTAAGATCTAATTTAACTGTTCATTTTTTAAAAAAAGCTGCCCACTTACCCAAATAAATTAATCCGACATTAGAAATAGTTTTGTACATTTAGGAGTCAAAAAATGAACTTAGAAGTAAATTATATTGATGCATTTACGGACTCTATATTTGGTGGAAACCCTGCGGCCATAATACTTATAGACGAGTGGTTGTCAGATAATTTAATGCAATCTATCGCGGCAGAAAATAATTTATCCGAAACTGCATTTTCAGTTAAAAATGGCGATACTTTTCACATTCGTTGGTTTTCCCCCTTAACAGAAATAGATTTCTGTGGGCATGCTACATTAGCGACAGCCTATGTTCTATTTAACAAACATACCGATATTGACTCTTTAGTGTTCTACGCCAAAGCGGTAGGTGAATTTAACGTCCGTAAAGCTGATTCTGGCTTTATACAAATGAGCTTTCCAAATAGAAAACCTGAGCCCATAGACGTAATCCCTGACGCGCTAATACATGGGCTTTCTATAAGGCCAGATGAGGTATTACTGAACCAGCAAGCTTACTTTGCCGTCTATTCTTCAGAAGAGCATGTTGTTAATGTTAGGCAAGATAAAGAACAGCTTAAAAAATTGAAACCATATGACGTGGTCGTCACTGCCGCATCACAGAAATATGACTTTATATCCAGATATTTTTGGCCTGCTAATGGTGGTGATGAAGACCCAGTAACAGGTTCAATACACGCAGGCCTTGCACCTTACTGGGCAGAAAAACTTGGAAAACCTATACTACAGGCCTTTCAAGCTTCAAAGCGTGGTGGTGATCTATTCTGTTCTATAGAGGGTGATATAGTGAAAATTTCAGGAAAAGCAGTTAAGTATATGTCTGGAATAATTAGTATTTAAGGGTTTTGGAGTCATACACCAGAAAGTCGTTCCTACCTGTTCGTTAAATGATTTTTGGTTGTACCCCATAAGAGTTCATTGCTTGCTTAACGTGTGCGCTTTCTTTTATTTTTGGAAACATCCAATAACTAGGCGCTACTATTGGACTTACACTGCTAACTAAAATTTCAATAATACTTTTTATTTCAAACTCTTCACCACCAAGCGTTCGCAAAACTGATATTTTGCTTTGAAATTCAGTGTTGTTTTTTTCAATAACTTTAGCTAAACCTTTAACCTTAAAACCCTTTTGCTTAAATACATCAATGAAGCTCAAACACACGGATGCATTTGAATAGATATTTTGTACACTTTCTGGTGATGCAATATTTGCTATAAGGATATGTTCAGGGCCATTTGAAATAAACATTTCTTTTGGCGACACATTAGGCTCACCTTTTACATTGGTTGTTGCTAACCAACACAACACACTCTCATTTATCGAATTTAAAATTTCTTGGTTCAACATAATCCCCATCTTCTTTTGTTATTTTAGGTCCGACCCCAGAGAGTCAAAATTTACTCAAAAACCTACTCGATTTAATGCATATTCCGACCAGCACTACTTAAATAGTTATTCCCCTCTTGCTGCATTAGCTCTCTTGCTCTGGCCAAGTCAAGCTCTTCAATCGGTGCTGACAGGTGGTAAGACAGGGTTTCGATTCTCTTACTCAGGGTGATTACATCAGATTCTACCAAGCGATCAATGACCGAATGCAATGTTCCTTCTAGATTAGCGGGTGGATTGGGGTATTGTTTGGATAGATATTCAATCAATTGTTGGATGGTATGAAAACCATCTGCTAGCGACACCACGGTGCCTAACCAACCATCCAGAGGCGTAGTATTTTCAACTTGATTGATATCAACCAAGGCTACCTGGCCGTCTTTTCGGGTAAAAGCAACGTTGCGATAGAAAAACTGAGAATTATCCATAAAAAATCCGATTATTAATTCTGGTAATTCTGGGGTCTGACCCGAATGGTACTTACTTTAGCCCGTCATCCTCGCGCAGGCGGGGATCCATTTTGACTTATGTCCACTGATCATCATGGATTCCCGCTTGCGCGGGAAAGACAAAAATCAATATTACTCTCTTAAGTAAGTGCCATTCGGGTCTGACCCGAATGGCACTTACTTAAGCGGTATTGTCTTAAAAAACAGCTAGTTACAATGCTACCAGCATATACCTTGAGCGTAGATGGCTTCGCAACTATTAAAGACAATACAGTAAACTCAATAGTTTCATGTATATACAAAGCTACTACGACCCTTACTAAAAAACACTAAGCCATTGATTTTAAATAAATTAAATTCTTAAGTAAGTGCCATTCGGGTCTGACCCCAGATGGTTTTTTTGGAATCTGAGCCAAAGGTCAGCAAAAAACCACTTAAGTATAAAATACTACTCTATAAATACAGTCAGGTAAAAGCGAACCTCATTTACTAGCACGCTTTGAATCTCACTAATTTTATATTATTCAGCTTTCGTTCAGCTTCACTGTTTTATGCTTATCTCATACTCAAAAAGCAAAGGATAAGAACATGAAAAAGCGACAACTTGAAGCTGATATTAAATTGTTGACCACAAGTGTGGTTGTATTTTTATTGACCTTTAGCTCAAATCTTTATGCCGGAGGCAGACATCATAGCGATATAAACTGGGCGAAAGTCACACGAGTGGAGCCCATTACCCATATGGTAGAGCATCGTGTTCCTGAGAGAGAATGCTGGAACGAACAAGTGAGATATTCTGATGATTATCATCATAGTGATAACACCTATACGAGCACTATACTAGGTGGCGTAATTGGGGGTGCATTGGGGAATGCTGTGGGTCATAGGAAAAAGAACAAGAAAATTGGCACTGCGGTGGGCGCGATTCTCGGAGCGTCAATTGGTAACGATATGGCCTCACACGGAAGAAAACATAAACCAACTACTCAGCGTTATCGTAACAAGAAACACTGTGAAGTAACGCATCATGTAAATTATGAAGAGGAGATACTCGCTTATCGTGTATGGTATCGTTATAAAGGTGAAGAGTATAAAACGCGCATGAAACATAAACCAGGTAGAAAGATTAAAGTAAGGGTTAGTGTTGAGCCTATCTGATTATACTCACCCCCAATTCATCCCCCCTCTGATAAGTAGGCACAGGATATAAGTATGAGTACTAAAAAATTAATGACGAATATCCTGTTAACCTTATTTATTTTCTTAGCACACGACTTGGTGGCAGCACCAAAAAAACAGTTCATTAGTCAGCAGCAAGCTATTACTGTAGTGAAAGAAAATGTCGGCGGCAAAGTATTGAAAGTCAAACTAAAACAAACGCCTCGTGGCAGTTTTTACAAAGTAAAACTGTTAACAAAGAATGGTCGGGTGAAGCAGATTCGAGTCGATATCAGCACCGGTGAAATTCTTAAACACAGTCCGTCAAATTGAGCTTAGTCGATGAAGTTACTAATCGTAGAAGATGAACAAAAACTTCGCAGCCAACTTTCTCAGGCACTTGAGCAACAGGCATATAAAATAGAACAGGCCAAAGATGGTGAAGAGGCGCTTTATATGGGGCTGGAGTACCCCATTGATTTGGCTATTGTTGACTTAGGTTTACCTAAGATCAATGGCGTAGAAGTAATCAAACGATGGCGTAAGGCGGGTATCGTTTTCCCAATATTAATTCTCACCGCTAGAGGCAATTGGCAGGACAAGGTTGAAGGACTGGATGCTGGTGCCGATGATTACTTAGTTAAGCCTTTTCATTTAGAAGAACTGTTTGCCCGGGTAAAAGCCCTGATTAGACGATTTGGTGGCCATGCTTCTTCTGAATTGATATTCGGCAATATAACCATTGACCTATCTGCCAAACAAGTTGCCCTCAGTGGACAGTCTTTAGAGTTAACGGCTTATGAATATAATACCTTGGAGTACTTGATTCATCACTCGGATAAACCCGTATCTAAAAAAGAACTGACGGAGCATTTGTATGACCAGGATTACGATAGAGACAGCAATGTTATCGAAGTCTTTATTGGCCGTCTACGAAAAAAGCTCGACCCTTCTGGTGAGTTGAACCCAATCAAAACAGTACGTGGTCAAGGGTACCGTTTTGAGCTGACAAAAGAGACTAAGGGGTGATGTCGATCATCTCTATAAACAGTATTCGTGGTCGACTGATAGTCGCTTCTTTAATACTACTACCTTTGGTTTGTGGCGTGCTTGCTTGGTCTCTAGATAAAGCATATTCGATTAGCCTCTTGCAAAGTCAGCAGCGTCAGATGCTGCTCCAAACTTACGCATTAATGGCTGCAGCTGAAATCGAAGGCACCACACTTTGGTTGCCAGAACAAATGACCGATGATCAGCTTAACCAACTTTCCTCCGATACCTTTGCCATTGTCGTTAGTGAAAGTTCCAATACGAGTAATGTGATATGGCAGTCACTCTCTGCTTCCGATAAGTTGATTGATTCTATCGGGAATGGTAAACCCCTACCGACTGGTCAACTTAATTTTTCCACAATGAGTATAGGCCTGGAAAAATACTTCATCTTACAATATGCGGTTGAATGGGAAACGGACCTAGGCCAAGTACTACCCTTTCAATTCATGGTGTTTGAAAACCGCGCAGCCAGTGATCAGCAACTCTTTGAGTATCGGAGTGTCCTATGGTGGTGGTTAGGCGGTATTGCGCTGTCATTAGTTTTACTGCAACTGGTTATTCTACGCTGGGGGCTTCACCCCATTGAAGGCCTTATTGACGATTTATCAGCCGTCCAGCAAGGAAAGGCCGATAGCTTGAGCGGGCGTTATCCCAATGAATTGACTGTAATGACAGGGAGTATTAATCAATTAATACAGCATGAGTCTAAGCAGCGAGAACGTTATCGACACACCTTGGCAGATCTGGCGCACAGCATTAAAAACCCAGTTGCTATTATTGCCAGTGTGCTAGATGGAGCAAAAATCAACGCCAAGCAGCAGAGCCAATCTGAACAAGTGTGGATTAACGATATTGCCGAACAAAATGAGCGAATAAATCAAATCGTTTCCTATCAACTTAATCGCGCTGTTGGCGGTTCGGCCGCGCCCTTTAATAAGGCTATTTTAATTAAACCTGTATGCGAGAAAATCGTTTCTGCCCTAAAGAAAGTGTACTCAGATAAATCAATGCAAGTTACTCTTACAATCGAAGAAGAAGCGAGCTTTAGAGGCGATAACGGTGACCTGATGGAGTTGCTAGGAAACCTGCTTGATAATGCCTTCAAGTACGGAAGACAGAACATTAATATTATCGTAAAAGGTAGCGCTACGGATTTAGACTTCTCAATTGAGGATAACGGCCCTGGAATGTCCGATAATGAGAAATTACAGCTAGTTCAGCGAGGAGAACGTGCTGACACAGCATTACCTGGTCAGGGTATCGGTTTGGCGGTCGTTAACGATATTGTGGTGAATTATGGTGGCCAGCTGTTATTAGACAATTCTAGTCTGGGTGGTTTGAAAGTGTCGATTAGCTTTAATTGGCGCTAGATTTAACCAGGGTAGTGATGATCCGACACTGAGGCCTTAACCCTTGAGCTATCATGGTTCCTCTCCAACAAACACGTAGTATTCCATTGCAAGATTTACGTTCAGCTCTTGTTCAGCTAACACTCCTCATACTAGACCAAAATAACGGTTTAAAGCGGAGTCAATATGTACAAAATAATACAAGTAACGTTTCTTACTCTAACCTTAGCGTTGGTCTCAGGCTGTAAAGTAGAGACTCAGTCTGATAGCAATGTTTTGAAAATTTCTTTTTCACCCTCAAATCATGAGCATTGGAGCTGGCCGGCTGCCACGTCCATGGTTTTTGATTTCCTGAATCTAGATTACTCTCAAGATGATATTGTGGACTTCCATTACTACCACTACGGCGATAGCGATGTCTCAACTAATGACATTAGCTGGTTGCTTTGGGATCTGGGTGGTATAGATAGTCACTTGACGGGGACACTGAGTTTTCGGGAGATTCGTTCTCATATCAATTCTGGCAATCCGGTTTTATTGCATTATGGCGATTACTACAGCGGACATTATGTGCTTTTACATGGGTATGACGACAACGGCCATATTTACCTCCATGACCCCAATTATGGTACTCGAGTTATCCATTATGATGACCTTTTTTATCAAGAATTCTATGACCTAGGATATTTTTGGGCATCTAGTTTGATTATAAAAAGCTAATTAATCTCAATGACGAAGGGGCGACGATGCCCCTTAATTAAACACCCTACTCAGAATAGTTAAATCTAGTAGTTAATCGAAAATAACGAATCACCCCACCATTAAGGCCGTTCTAAAATAGCCGTTACCCCTTGGCCACCAGCTGCACAGATAGAAATCAAACCACGACCGCTGCCTTTTTGTTCTAACATTTTTGCTAGTGTCGCGACGATACGCCCACCTGTTGCTGCAAATGGGTGGCCGACTGCAATCGAGCTGCCTTTTACATTTAATTTGCTACGATCAATGCTTCCCCATTTGTTATTACGACCCAGGCGTTCTTTACAGAATTTATCATCATCCAGCGCAGCCATTGTGGTTAACACAACACCCGCAAAAGCTTCATGAATTTCATAAAAGTCAAAGTCCTGAAGTGTTAGATTTGCACGCTCTAACATTCTGGAAATTGCATACGTTGGCGCCATTAACAGGCCTTCCTTGGTATCACTTTCTTTGCCTAAAAAGTCAACTGATGCGGTTTCATAAAAGGTTAAATATGCTTGAACAGGTAGGTTATTTTCTTTTGCCCAAGCTTCACTCGCAAACAATACTGCCGAAGCACCATCGGTCAGGCCTGAACTATTGCCAGCGGTTAAGGTACCCTGCCCGCTTTTCTTGTCGAATGCTGGTTTTAAGGTCGATAAGCGTTCCATCGAAACATCGGGTCGCATTAAGTTATCTTGCTCCAAACCATTAAAAGGAACGATAAGGTCATCAAAAAAACCTTCCTCATATGCGGCGGCTAAATTTTTCTGGCTGTTGTAGGCAATTTCATCTTGTGCTTCGCGGCTGGTGCCCCACTCTTTGACAGTGACTTCACAGTGCTGACCCATTGACATTTTAGTACGAGGCTCGCCGTTAGCTGGTAGTAATGGAGCAAAATGCCTTGGTCGAATTTTAGCTGCGAGCTTTAGCTTTTCTTTGGTGGTTTTTGCACGATTCAATTCCAACAAAATTTTACGCAAACCTTCACTCACACCAATTGGTGCATCTGAGGTAGTGTCTGAACCGCCCGCAATACCACATTCAATTTGACCCAGCGCGATTTTATTCGCGACTAACATCGCCGCTTGTAAGCCTGTACCGCATGCCTGCTGAATATCCAAACAGGGTGTATTTGCATCTAAATCTGTGCCTAATACGCACTCGCGCGTTAAGTTGAAATCTCGGCTGTGCTTAATGACTGAACCCGCAACCACTTCACCTAAGCGTTTACCCTTGAGGTTGAATTTATTAATCACGCCGTTTAACGCTGCGGTTAACATCTCTTGGTTGCTGGCATGAGAATATGCTGTATTTGAACGAGCAAATGGAATGCGAGAGCCACCAATAATGGCTACTTTTCTAACTGTTTGGGTCATGACATTACCTGACATTGAATACGAAATATGCAGTCTATCAGTTTTATACTGGCTTCCATTGGCCAAAATGAAAATTAAAATTATCGACTATTAAATATGGTTATGTGTTTGCCAGTCGCTGCCTTCACCAACACGTGCCATCACGAAGTCTACAAACGCGCTTATTTTGGAAGACTTCTGCCGATTGGCATACACCAAATAAAATTGTTTCCTGAAAAAACCATAGCACTGTAATAAATGCTTTAACTTACCCTCGTCCAGGTCCGCACGCGCGAGCATTGCCGGAATGATGCCAATGCCTTGGTGCCCCAAGGTCATTACCCGGATAAAAGACATATCATTGATTAACAGTCTGCTTTTAGAGGGAATCGGAATTTCAGCATTTTTAGCATGCATGGATAAAGGTATGCCGGGGTGTCTGATAATTTCATGCCCCTCTAGCTCAGATGGATGTTGAGGTTCGCCATGTTTTTCAAGGTATTCAGGCGTAGCACACACAATCAATTGTCCAAATCCAATCGGACGGGCGATCAATGAAGAGCTTTCTACTTCACTTGCTCGAAACACCACATCAATTTCTTGATCGACAATATCAATAACGCGGTTATCCATTTCAATTTCCAAATCAATTTTTGGGTAAGTGCTGAGGAAATCTTGAATTAAGGTTTGCATGAAATTTGTGCCAAACGCTAGCGGCATGCCGACTCTTAAAAGACCAGACGGCTCGACCTGCATTTGTTGTACAACCTGCTCAGCCTGTTCGGCTTCTTCCACAATTCTGCGGCAATGTTCAAAGTAAAGTTTTCCCACTTCAGTGAGTTTTAATTGCCGGGTAGTCCTATGAAGTAGCCTTGCACCTATCTGTTCTTCCAACTTCCCCACCTGCCGACTGACGGTCGATTTCGGCATATTGAGCTTCTTTGACGCGCCGATAAAACTCCCCTGTTCAACAACAGCAGCAAAAATTCCCATCTGATTTAATTCCATACTTTCCTCTCAACAACAGCTCGATAAAACCACAAACAGTTTATCCCACTAATGGGACGTAAGCTCCCACTTTTACCATCTAATAACTTTAATGGAACAATACTATACTAGCGCACGCAATTTATTTCACACCTATCTAATTAAATATTTGAGGACCAAATAATGACTAAACAATTTTCTTCCTGGGTCATACGCTGGCGTTGGTTCATTATTTTAAGCACAATTCTGGGGGTATTATTTACCGCCAGTGGCGCTTCCAACATCGTATTTTCTTCCAATTACCGGGTATTTTTTGCGGAAGGTAATGAACAATTAAATGCCTTTGAAACCTTACAGAACACCTACACAAAATCCGAT
>Ga0105350_10000408_pt1 | contig 29180 bp, 26 predicted proteins | sample EN1Hudsemesocosm_FD_83506 | JGI IMG/M metagenome (GOLD analysis project Ga0105350, IMG submission 83506) | Methane-oxidizing microbial communities from mesocosms in the Hudson Canyon - EN1E Hudson Canyon | ecosystem: Environmental > Aquatic > Marine > Cold seeps | place: Hudson Canyon... | reverse complement strand
TTGACGCAATTCTTTCACCAATTCGATACCGTCCATGACTGGCATATTGACGTCACTTAAAACCAAATCAAATGATGTACCTTTAGCAATGTCTAAGGCTTTTTGACCATCACTGGCTGCCACCACCTCATAACCAGCACTTTGCAAGGTAAAAACCACCATCTGGCGCATTGACGCAGAGTCATCCACTGCCAGTATTTTTGTCATCGATCTGCTCCACTTTTAAAAAATGTAATTGAGACTCTCAATCAACGAGAGCGCTCGGTATTTATGTAAATACATTTTTCTAACTAAACGCTTCGCTTAAACCAGATACACGTATTAATTCTTGTATGGGTTTGGGCACATTAAACACCGCCACTGACACACCCTTAACCTTACAAGCCGCCCTAAAGGCCACCAGCAACTACAAGTCTGCGGCATCAACACGATCTAGCTTGGTCGCGTCAATCATCACACCACTTGGGTCCAGCTCGTCTATGGCTAACCGTTGATGCCGTGTCTTAACTTGCACTATGGTTAACTCTGCATCAAGCTCAATCGCTGCCGCACTGCCCATATATTTCACCTAGTCTAACTTATCAATCTGAAAATAACGCTGTTTGTGACAATATTCAATGGCAGCAATGTTACCCCAGTGTAATGAAAGGTGAACGAGACGTAAATCCCAACCAATTCATCACCTTATCTTTGACTAAACGATTAACTAAGCACACTTCATACGCACATAAATAAGCGCCGTTGTGGTAGCGTCGCCCAGTGCCGTATGACGGCCTAAAATCGGCACCGACAAAGCACTGGCGATGGCTGCAAAGCTCAAATCAAGTTGAAACTCACTGGCACCACTCATAGTGGCTTTTTTACGATACATTTGCATCACATCAAGAGTAGCATTAGGTAGACCAAAACCTAGACTAGGCCGCATGTGACGATCTAACACTGCAACATCATAAGCAATATTGTATCCCACTATAGGTCGATTACCCACAAACAACAATAGCTGCTCTAACGCTTGCGCTAAAGGTATCCCAGTATCTAGATCGATGCGTCTTAACTTATGTACTTTAACGGACTCTCGCGGCAATTCTACCGGTGGCGCTATAGTGAGGCTTAGCTTTTCGCTGGTGAGAACCCGGGTACCTCTGATTACCACTGCACCAATGGACAACACGTTCGCCTTAGCGACATCCAAGCTAGTGGTCTCAATGTCTAGAGACACTAGCTCAGCACCTTGATAGCGTTGAAACAAACCCAACCAGCGGCTGTTAATGCCTTGCTTACGTAAGCGCCAATGATCCCTAGCCCGCCTTAGGCGTCTACCTAACATGCTAGATCCCTCCCCCTAAGCGATAACGTAAAGACAGGTGTTTTTTGAAGTCTTTCACCACCTGAAACGACTGCCTTAACAAGTCTTTTTCCAACCGATCCAATGAATCCAGATCAACCGCATTGTCCAAGACAACCGGCTCTCCAGCTTGCACTAGTTCTTGCTGATGCACATGATGAGCGAGCCTAAACCACTGTAATATAGAGAAGGACTCCATTAACTCAGTGCCCAACTGAGGCGGAATAACGCCGAGCTTAATTAACGCCTCAATACGCCGATAGGTATTATTTTCGGCAACCTGGTATTGCAAAGCCAGCACTCGAACACCCTGCACAATAGGGAAAATACCCCCCTTTTTAACATCCACGCCTGCGGCCCGGTCTCGAATGCCGCCTAAAAACGTTAATGGGGTATTAAACACCAATGCTACTTCTGCAAAGGCCGATAAGAAGCGCTGCTTATGCTGCAGCTCTCGCAACAACCAATTTCGACTGGTTTTGTATATCGCCTTATTGCCGGCCACTGGATAAGCGTCAACAGCAATCGCTAAGTTGAGCAAGCTATCAGCATCACCCTTTGCCACCCAATCACGAGATCTTTGAGCCCACTCGCTGATAGGTAATACCCAAAATGGGTTACTCACCATCACGTTACCCGGACACAGGGGAAAACCTAACTCCACCAACATTTGAGTGAAATACTCGAGTGATTCCTGCTGCTCTGGCCAATCCAGACTATCACGGGTAATGAGACCATTGTCTTGATCAGTTTTAACAATTTGCTCACCACGGCCCTCGCTCCCCATCACGACGAGACAGACATGGGGTAAAACACTCTCCGGCACAATTAAATTGAACAACTTCGACATCAACCGTTTATTTAACGCCGCCAGTAGATCCATCGCAAATCGAATCTTGACGCCCTGCAAGTATAAAGACCTAATCAGGTCTCCCATATCCCCTGCAGCCGCCTTCAGTTCATCGATACTCGACGCCCGCTCAATCCGTAACCCCACCACATGGGAGTGGCTGGAGAAATAACTCAAGGTATCAGCTAAATCAATAATGCCACGCAGCTCAGACCCTTGCATTACCACCACTCGATCGATATGGTGCAAGGTCATTAAAATCAGCGCATTGAATAAATAGTCGCCCGACTCCACCGTTATGAGGCGAAAATTAGCAATTCCCTGCACGTCGGCGGTTAGTGGCTGCTGGTCTAGCACGATAGCGTTGAGTATATCTGTACGGGTAACCATGCCATAACGTTTACCACGTTTTACCAAGGCGCAGTCCACTTGCTCTTCGCTCATGTACCGAGTTGCACCCTCCAAATCGGTGCCGTCTGGCAATACCGATGTCGCCCGCATACAAGAATTATCGATTCTGGCTAACATGAACTCAGTCATGTTAAGGGTGTCGTTTTTATGTTCTAAAAGTTCATTCTGGAGCGACAGATTTTTGTTAAAAAATTCGCCAAACGCTGGGCTTCGGTAAATCAAATCCAGTAATATTTTGGTAGGCAGAATGTAGCAAATAGTTTCTTCATCGGCTACAAAATCATGGATCGCCCGCCCCCTCAGTGCAGACCAAGCGCCAAAGTATTCATTGGCGGTGTAATGTACAAAGGTGTGACCATGTCGGTCATCGTGGGATCGAACGTCAAGCTCCCTGACGCAGCCCTTTAGAATAATACACAGGCCTTCAGGCACATCACCCGTTTTAATAATGGCTTCGCCGGCTTGGTAGTAGCCGATATCCAAATTGTCTTGCAACAACTTGTGTTCTTCCTCATCAAGTAAACTGAAAGGTAGAACATCGGCATTAAAGGTATTATCTGTAAGCATAGGTCATTAGTAGTAGGCCGAGCCGCTGTTTCTGGGCACCCTAATATCCTGCACCATCTGCTGAATATGTTTGGGCGGCTGGGGCGTCAGATGGGCCACAAGGTAAGCCACAATAAAGTTAAGTACCATGCCCATGGCACCAAAACCCTCTGGCGAAATACCTAACAACCAGTCTTTCGGTTCGCCACCAAAGAATTTAAAATAGATGATATAGCCTAAGGTGGAGAGCAGACCCACTAACATGCCACTAATAGCGCCATATTTATTCATACGCTGGTAGAAAATACCCATGATAATGACCGGGAAAAACGATGCGCAAGCCAAACCAAAGGCCAGCGCCACCACCGCAGCCACGTAATCCGGCGGATGCATACCGACGTAACCAGCAATGACAACGGCCACCATGGCGGCGAGCCGAGCCGCCATCAGTTCCTGACCATCGGACATTTGCGGCCGAAAGGTTTTCTTTAATAAATCGTGGGAAACTGCGGTAGCAATAACCAACAACAAACCCGCTGCGGTGGACAGCGCAGCGGCCATGGCGCCTGCGGCGATGAGCGCGATAACCCAATCTGGCAATTCCGCTATTTCCGGGTTGGCCAGCACCATGATATCTGGATCGACGTAAATTTCGTTGGCAAACGGCTGCACTTGCGGGTCAAACGACCCATCACTTGGGTTAACCACATGACGCTGTTGGTAATAAAAATTGCGTGCTACTTTATCGTCTGCAGCACCCCAATAGATCGGCTTATGCTGTCGGCCGGTAAACGCATCACCCGCTGCATACTGGGTGCGACCATCGGCATTATGGTCATACCAAGCAATCAAACCGGCATTTTCCCACTTTTTAAACCACTGTGGCATTTCTTCGTAGGGCGTACCCTGATTATCCACGCCATTGACCGTCTCAATCAAGTTGATACGGCCAAACGCCGCGACCGCCGGAATAGACGAATACAGGAGGGCAATAAACACCAATGCCCAGGCCGCAGAAATACGGGCATCTCGTACCCGCGGCACGGTAAAAAACCGTACGATGACATGAGGCAAACCTGCAGTGCCAAACATTAACGAAGCGGTAATAAAGAACATATCAATGCGGCTTTTACTGCCTTCGGTAAAGCTTGAAAAGCCCAACTCAGATACCAAACCGTCTAGATGTCCTAACACGGTCTCGCCATTAGCCAAAGTAGCACCAAGGCCGGTTTGAGGTAATAAATGGCCCGTCATAGAAAAGGTTAAAAACAAGGCTGGCACAGTAAACGCAAAAATCATCACACAGTACTGAGCCACTTGAGTGTAGGTAATACCCTTCATACCACCCAATACCGCATACACAAACACCACTGCCATACCAATCATTACGCCAGTATCAATCTCAACTTGGAGGAAGCGAGAGAAAACGATACCAGTGCCGCGCATTTGGCCGGCTATATAGGTAAACGAGATAAACATGACGCAGATCACAGCAACCACGCGGGCCACTTTAGAATAATAACGATCGCCCACAAAGTCTGGCACTGTAAATTTGCCAAATTTGCGTAAATAGGGTGCCAACAGCAGGGCTAGTAATACATAACCGCCGGTCCAGCCCATGATATAACCACTGGCATCGTAACCTGCAAAAGAAATAATACCTGCTAAAGAAATAAACGAAGCCGCAGACATCCAGTCAGCTGCAGTAGCCATACCGTTAGCTAACGGCGTAACGCCGCCGCCAGCCACATAAAATTCGCGAGTGCTAGAAGCCCTGCTCCAAATAGCGATGGCAATGTAGATAAAAAATGAACCTACCACAAACAGGTAGGTGAGCTGCTCTAGGCTCATGTTAGTTCCCTATAATTGTGACAAACAAGTCTGTTGACGTTATTCGTGAACGTCAAACTCGTTATCAAGGCGATTCATACGTACGGCGTAGGCAATGGTAAGAATACAAAACACCACAATACTGCCTTGGTTGGCAAACCAATAACCCAATTTAAAACCAAACAAGTTGATTTGATTAAGTTGATCTACAAACACAATGCCGCAGCCAAAGGAAACCACAAACCAGATGACTAAATAAGTGAATATAATTTGTAAATTGCGTCGCCAATATTGCAGGGCAGCCGCTTCAGAATTTTGTTCCATACAATGCCTTTTTTATTATTTTTGTTAAAACCCATAATACCCATTTGCCACATTCAGATCAATGCAAAGCAGCCTTTTGGGGCCTCCACTAACGCCGCAAAGCTAACAATTAGGCACACTAATACTTTAGTATATAGCATCGGCAATTATTTCATAGGTAATTGATTTTAAAATACTTTACCAAAAGTTAGAATTGAAGCATAAATATAAGGGTCGTGGTATAACTAATAACCACAACATAATTCACCTCATTGCCTAAGGCTTCTCTATGCTCGACACATGGGTCATCATGCTTATTTCTTTGGCTTACGTCGGGCTGCTTTTCTTAATAGCCTACTATGGTGACAACCGAAAAAAACCGCTCCATGGCCGCCTTAGCCAACCGGTTATTTACAGCTTATCACTAGCCGTGTACTGCACCTCTTGGACCTTTTACGGCTCAGTTTCTAGGGCCGCCAGCGGTTGGGAATTTTTGTCGATTTACCTAGGCCCTATACTGCTATTCACTTTCGGTTGGGGGCTCATCTACAAAATCATCCTCATTGCCAAACAGGAAAACCTCACCACCATTGCAGACTTTATTGCCTCGCGCTATGGCAAGAGTCGCAGCCTGGCAGTTTTCATTACCATAATGGCCACCTTAGGTATTTTGCCCTACATCGCCCTCCAGCTAAAGGCCGTCTCGCAAAGCTTTGACATCATGGTTTCAGGCGGCTCGGGGGTTCATTTAGGCTCGACCAACACCGCCCTTTTAGTGGCTGTATTTATGGCCGCCTTTGCCATTTTATTTGGTACCCGCCAAATTGACACCAGCGAACACCACCAGGGCATGGTGCTCGCCATTGCGTTTGAATCTTTGGTTAAATTAGTCGCCTTTGTAGCCGTGGGTCTGTTTGTGGTATTTGGTTTATTTAACGGCATTGGCGACTTAACCCAGCACATTGAAGACAGTGGTTTACGCCAACAGTTAACCGACTTTAACCCACTGCGGGTTAACTTTCTAACCGAAACCTTACTCGCCTTCTTGGCCATGCTGTGTTTACCACGACAGTTCCATGTTGGCATTGTGGAAAACACCAACCCTCGCGACTTACATACGGCACGCTGGCTGTTCCCACTGTACCTGGTTATATTTTGTATTTTTATGTTGCCTATTGCGGCGGCTGGCAGCTACCTGTTTAGTGGCCAAGATGTTGCTTCAGATACCTTTGTATTAATGGTGCCACTGAGCCAAGGTGCTCATAGCTTAGCCACCTTGGCGTACATTGGAGGTTTGTCGGCTGCCACTGGCATGGTGATTGTGGCCACTGTATCCATTAGCACAATGATTTGTAACGACATTGTGATGCCTGTGATCTTTCATTTATCGCCGTTAGAGGCAGACCATGACAAAAACATTGGTCGCCTGTTATTACGGGTCCGTAGAGTGATTATTGTCGCCATACTGCTGGCCGCCTATGGCTATTTTTTATTAATCGGCGACAGCAATAGTTTGGTGTCCCTAGGATTAACGGCTTTTGTTGCTGTGGCTCAGTTTGCTCCGTCGATGATTGGTGGCGTATTTTGGCGTGAGGGCAATCGTTACGGCGCGCTAGCGGGCTTAGGTTTAGGTTTTGCCCTGTGGCTTTACACCTTGATGGTGCCTAACCTAAGCGGCCTAGGCATTGACACCTTACGATTGGTAGAAAACGGCTTATTTGACATTAGTTGGTTACGCCCTACCGCTATGTTTGGGCTTAACGGTTTCGACCCGATTACCCATGCAACCATCCTCTCGTTAAGCCTTAATATTGTGGCTTTTGTGTGGGTTTCGCGCTTAACTCAGGCCCGCGTACAAGACCGCATACAAGCCGATCACTTTGTCGATTTACGCTTAAGTAAATCCATCCCCAGCACTGGTTCTGACTTTGAGAATGCCTGCTTTGCCGATTTACAAACCTTATGTGATCGCTTTTTAGGCCACCAACGTAGCCGTGAAGCGTTTCATCATTTTGCCCGTCAATCCGGTCAAACCCTCAACCCTAATGGTCCCATAGACCAAGCCTTAGCCGCCTACGCGGAGCGTATGCTAGCCGGTGTCATAGGCGCCTCATCTGCACGTATCATTCTGGCCTCGAGCCTGCAAGGTACCGAAATGCACCTGGGCGACGTAGTGTCCATTGTAGATGAAGCGTCCAAGGTGTTTAAATTTAACCGCTCGATGCTACAGTCTACTGTTGAACACATTGACCAAGGTATCAGCGTGGTCGACAACGACATGCGCTTGGTGGTGTGGAATCACCGATACCTCGAAATGTTCAACTTTCCTGAAGGTTTAATTGACATCGGCCGCCCCATTATCGACGTCATACGCCACAACGCTATCAACGGCGATTATGGAGATGGCGATCTTGAACATCAGATCGCACAGCGCCTCCATACCCTCGAAAACGGCCTCACCCATACCCACCTGCGTTACCGTGCAGACGGGGCCGTATTTGAAGTGCGTGGCAATGCCATGCCAGGCGGGGGCTATGTCAACACCTACATGGACATTACGGCCCACAAAGACATTGAATCAAAACTCAAAGAAAGTAACGAAACCCTCGAACAACGGGTGGCAGACCGCACCAAGGCATTGGTTATAGCCAACGATCAGTTAAGCAACGCTAAAGTCTTAGCCGACCAAGCCAACCATAGTAAAACTCGTTTTCTGGCCGCTGCCAGCCACGACTTAATGCAACCACTTAACGCAGCACGACTGTTTTCTTCGTCACTGTCGCAACAGCACCCTGAGGGCGAGTTTGCGGCTACCCTCGTCCACCTAGACGACTCCCTAGGGGCTGCTGAAGAATTGATCACCACCTTGATTGAGATCTCCAAACTCGATGCCGGTACCCTGTCGCCTAAATTTAGTCATTTTTCAATTGACCGGGTCACCCAAAAATTAGCCACCGAGCTGAACCTGTTGTGTCAGCAAAAAGGCATACAATTTGATTATGTGCCTTGTCATCAAGTGGTGTACAGCGATCAACAGCATTTACGTCGCATATTGCAAAACTTCCTCACTAACGCCTTGCGCTATACCCCTCAGGGCAAAGTTCTTTTAGGTTGTAGGCGGCGCGCGGGTCAGCTCGAAATTCAAGTGTGGGACACCGGCATTGGTATTGCGCCACAAAAACAAAGTGAGGTGTTTAAAGAGTTTAGACGGCTTAACCACCCTGCGACCCAAAATGTCCAAGGCCTAGGCTTAGGGCTAGCGATTGCCGATCGTACCGCTAAATTATTAAATCATCAGTTAACGCTGCAATCTTGGCAAGGCAAAGGCAGTCAATTTGGTATCACTGTGCCCTTCGGCGATAAATGCAAGGTTGTGGCTCAGGCAAAACCTATCGGCCAACAAACAGGCACCAGCAACCTTACCGGCCTAAAGGTACTCTGCATCGATAACGAAGTACCCATTTTATTGGGTATGGAGAAATTATTAGATGGTTGGGGCTGTCAGGTGATTACCGCCACTAACGTCGCTCAAGCATTAAAGCAGCTAGTAGCCGCCGACCTTGAACCCGACGTTGTGTTGGCTGATTATCATCTAGACCAAGGGCAAACCGGCAGTGCCGCCATTGCGCGCATTAGGCAAGTGTACCAGCGTGAGATTGCGGCTATTTGTATTACGGCTGATCGAACAGAAGAAGTGGCTGGTGCGGTGGCCGAAACAGGTGCCTTGTTGTTAAACAAACCACTCAAACCGGCAGCATTGAGAGCCAGCCTTAACCGCTTAAAACCACGCTAAGACTGAGTGATAACTACAATCTTAGTTTATGCTTTCGTCTTGAGGGTGCTCAATTCTAAGCCGACCTGCTGCAATCACAGCTTGCGTACGGCTATACACCCCTAGCTTACGTAATATAGCGGTAACGTGGGCCTTAATGGTGGCTTCAGACACATTCAGTTCGTAGGCGATTTGCTTATTCAACAAACCTTCAGTCAACATCACCATCACTTTAAATTGCTGCGGTGTCAGGCTGGCTAACTGGTCTGCAAACTGGCTGTCTTGCGCATCCACTTGCTGATCTGCTTCTGGCAAGTCCTCTGGCACCCATTCACCACCGTCTAACACCGTCTGTATGGCTTGGGCTATGGTGGACATGGATGAAGCCTTAGGAATAAAACCGGAGGCACCAAAATGCATAGCACGATGAATGACGCTGGCTTGCTCATTACCAGACACCACCACCACCGGCACACTCGGAAAGTGTGTGCGTAGGTATATGAGCCCAGAAAAACCACTGGCCCCAGGCATATGCAAATCTAGCAACACCAAATCAATGTCGGCTTGAATCTGATCTTCAAGTTGCTGTAGGGTTTCCGCTTCCAATACTTTAGCCGCCGATACTTGCGACGCCAAAGATTGCATTAAAGCGGCCCTAAACAACGGATGATCATCAGCAACGATGATGGTATGACTAGTTTGCATAAATACTCCACTACAGCATTTGTTTAATTACGTATTCTGCCGATTCTCAATCAATTCGTCTACCACATTAGGATCAGACAAAGTTGATATGTCACCTAGTTCACCATAATCATTGGCTGCGATTTTACGTAAGATACGACGCATTATCTTGCCTGAGCGTGTTTTAGGCAAGTTAGGTGCAAACTGCATCAAGTCCGGTGAAGCGATTGGACCGATTTCTGCACGCACCAAGTTGCGTAGCTCCATCATCAGCTCTTTACTGCTAGTCACCCCGTGTTGCAGCGTAACGTAGCAATAAATACCTTGGCCTTTAACTGCGTGCGGGTAACCCACTACAGCGGCTTCAGAAACAGCCTTATGAGCCACTAATGCGCTTTCGATTTCGGCGGTACCCATACGGTGACCAGACACGTTTAGTACGTCATCAACTCGGCCCGTTATCCAATAATAGCCATCTTCATCACGACGTGCTCCGTCGCCAGTGAAGTAATAGTTATTAAAGGTAGAAAAATAGGTTTCTTCATAACGCTTATGATTACCCCAAATAGATCGAGCTTGGCCAGGCCAGCTGTCCTTAATCACAAGGTTACCTTCGGCAGCACCTTCCAGCTCGTTGCCTTCGTTATCGACTAAGGCCGGCACTACACCAAAAAATGGTAGGGTTGCAGAACCAGGTTTAGTCGGCACCGCGCCAGGTAGAGGTGTAAGCATGTGGCCGCCAGTTTCAGTTTGCCACCAGGTATCAACTACAGGGGCATTACCATCACTGAAGGTTTTTCGATACCACAACCACGCTTCTGGGTTAATCGGTTCGCCTACGCTACCCAACACACGGATACTAGACACGTCGGCGTCAGATAAAACATCATCGCCGTGCTGCATGAGGGCGCGAATAGCGGTGGGGGCGGTATAAAATTGATTAACTTTATGTTTTTCAATCACCTCACCAAAACGTGCATTGGTTGGGTAGTTAGGTACACCTTCAAACATAAGCGTGGTGGCACGGTTAGCCAGTGGACCATAAACAATATAACTATGGCCAGTGATCCAACCCACGTCTGCTGTACACCAGTAGATATCACCCGGATTGTAGTCAAATACCATCTCATGAGTCATAGCACTCCACACCAAATAACCTGCCGTGGTGTGCTCGAGGCCCTTAGGCTGACCGGTAGAACCAGAAGTATATAGGATAAACAATGGGTCTTCACCATTCATCACTTCAGGCGTGTGGCTGGTCGATGCAGACTCTATAATGTCGCCGTACCATACATCTCGGCCTTCGACCCAGTCGATGTCTTTGCCCGTACGCTTTACAACGATTACGGTATCAACACAGTCAACTTTAGCTAAACCCGTGTCAACGTTGGCTTTTAGAGGAACCTTTTTACCACCGCGCAAACCTTCATCAGCAGTGATCACAATATTACTCTTGGCACCTTGTACTCAGCCAGCGATCGCATCTGGCGAGAACCCACCAAAGATAACCGAGTGTACGGCGCCAATCCGGGCACAAGCCAACATGGCCACAGCCACTTCTGGAATCATAGGCATGTAAAGGGTAATTACATCGCCTTTTTTGGCACCTTGTGCCAACAACGCATTACTGAACTGACACACTTCAGCATGTAACTCTGTGTAGCTGATATGCCGCGATTCACTCGGGTCATCACCTTCCCAAATAATAGCAATCTCGTCACCATGCTCAGCCAAGTGGCGGTCTAAACAGTTTGCAGCCACGTTTAGCTGGCCATCTGCGTACCATTCGATGGATACGTCATTTGGGGTAAAACGGGTGTTTTTGATTTGTGTCGGCTGTTTGATCCAGTCTAAACGTTGCGCCTGTTCGCGCCAAAATGCCTGTGGATCGGAGACCGATTGCTGGTACAGCTCCCCACGTTTCTGCTCATTCAAGCCGGATGCTTGGGCGATAGCGGTGTCTGCTGGATAGGTCTTCACGTCACTCATATAAGTTCCAAATGGTAGGCAAGGGAATTAACTATGTATTTATACCAATTCTATCGTAGTTTTTGAATACGACTTTGGCTTAATATTAACCTTCATCTGCTAAACTAACCTTGCGTTGGCGTAAACCATAGGCCATGCTTTCCAATTAACCGACAGACACAGCCTATTTACCACTATGACAGATCCCAGTTTTGCCCTTTTTATTGCCGTCGAAACCTGCCCAGAAGAGCCTTACTACCCTATTGCGGCGGCCTGGTCATTACCCGACGGCAGCATAAAGTCCAGCCTCATATTGGCCGATGACAATTGGCCGCCCCATTTATGCTATAGCGATCATTTAAGTGGCGATATGATAAGCGCCATGGGCCATTCAGTAAAAGACGTATTGCTGGAAATGAATGACGACCTAGATGCGTGCCATGAGGTGGGCCATGGTGATTTCACCCCAGCCCAAGGTTTAGAGCATTTAGTCGACGCCCTCGATATAGAGCTTTCCTTTGAACTGTCCACTCGACATGAAGACGTGAGTGAACTATTGGGAGACGACTGGCGTGATGAATTACAAGACTTAGCCCACGAAACGGGTTTTGACCTACTACAAGCCGAACATCAAGTCCGGCTTATGCAGCTATGTTGGGCTAGGCGTAATGGTCACCTTTAAGCGCTGTGCTGCGGCTATACTGCTCGTGTTAGTCTCTGCCTGTAGCGGCATAGGCAACCTTGGCAGCATCAACCCCAAGCCGCAAACCCCTCATAACCTATGTGGCATATACGCCCAATATGGCCCATGGCAACGCAGTGCAAACGCTTCCCAACAGGCTTGGAATATCCACAGCAGTATTAGCATGGCGTTCATCCAGCACGAATCAGGCTTTAATACTACGGCACGGCCGCCGCGCAAACGCATTCTAGGCGTATTCCCCGGCGACCACTTATCCAGCGCCTATGGCTACCCGCAGGCCATTAACGGTACTTGGAGTTTATACAAAGAATTAACCGGTTACAGCTCAGCTAAACGCACCAACTTTCACGATGCCATTGATTTTGTAGGCTGGTATAACGCTCGTTCTGTGCGCCTTAACAATATCGATCGTAATGACGCTTACCATCTGTACCTTGCGTATCATGAGGGCAATAGTGGTTTTGCTAAGAAATCGTATTTAGCCAAACCCTGGCTGTTAACGGTCGCTAAAAAAGTGTCGGCTCAAGCCACCCGCTACCGTAGTCAACTCCGATTCTGCACACCAATGAGTTAAGCAAAGAAATTTTATGATTGTACCCTGGCAACACATCAACCCAACCACCCTTAACCATTTGCTAGAAGAATACGCTAGCCGCGATGGCACGGATTATGGAGCTTATGAAATCAGCTTATCTGACAAGGTTGCACAGCTCTTACTACAGCTTGAACAGCAACGTATTGTGGTTGTTTATAGTGAGCTGCATGAATCGGTGAACATTATGCCAGCGGATCAATTTAGCGGCTAAGCCCTCTCCCGTCATTGCGAAGGCGTAGCCGGTGGCAATGGGATAAGGGCAAGAAATTGGGGGTTTACGGGCTAACGCTAGAATTCTTGAAGTGAATCTCGAACCCGGGTGAACAAATGTTGCATATCACGCAACCAGCGTTGTACCGGCCAATGATCCGGGTTGGCGAAATCTTCGCTTGCTTGGATAGCAATAACATTAGACGCAACTGGGTTATCAGTAGAAGGCATCAAACTATAATCAGACTGAGCTTGTAACCCAATCAAGTCGGCCCAATCCCCGCTTTGGATTTGTATTAACAACTCCTGTGCCGCGGGTGATAAAAATGCTTGCTCAACTAACAAAGTTTCAATTTGAGGCCAGGTTAAACTGCCAATGTCATCAAACCGGGTATTAGCAAGCTGCTTAACCACAGCTTGAGCCATATGGTTGGCAGCGGCCAATAGATGTTCAACAATGGCGTATTGATACGCCATGCGTTGCTGACGCTGACGCCAATAATTGGGGTTATCGGCGCTACCATAATGTTGTTGCAAATCACGCCATTCGGTTTGAGCAAAGGCCCACCGATGTTGACTCGCTCGCAACCAGTGCTCGACACTTTTTGGCTGGGACATGCTACTTTTTCGCGGCAGCTTTTTTAGCCGGTTTTTTAACCGCCTTTTTGGCGGCCTTTTTGGCTACTTTTTTAACCGGCACTTCCTCTACCCATTTACCACCCACAAAGGTGGCACGCCAACCGGATGCCTTCTTGTCCACTTCGGACATCACGTATTGTTCTTTAGTTTTACGACTATAACGAACAATAGATGGATTGCCCTCGTGGTCTTTTACTGGGGCACTCAACAAAAACGCATACTTAGGGTCTAAGACTGCCTTGTGAGGTAAAATTTCAGCCAATAACGGTGCTCGAGTTTCGCGATTTTTAGGGAATTTACTGGCTGCGAGGAATAATCCCGCCGCACCATCACGTAAAATATAGGTGTCATCGACCTTTTCACAAGCCAATTCTGGCATCGGAATTGGGTCCATTTTTGGCGGCGCGGCTTCACCACTGCGTAGTAATTTACGGGTATTTTTACAGTCACCATTGGAGCAATCGAAATACTTGCCAAAACGTCCATTTTTAAGGTGCATATCGGCTTCGCACTTATCACATTGAATCAGCGGGCCATCATAACCCTTAATACGGTATTCACCAGCTTCAATTTCGAAACTACTACAGTCTGGGTTATTACCACACACATGTAGCTTGCGCTTGGCATCGATGAGGTACCCATCCATGGCGGTATCACAAATTTTGCAGCGGTGTTTCTTAATCAACAAGCGTGATTCGGCTTCATCGTCGGCATCCACCGCAACCACTTCGTCACCAGAGACTAAGTTAATGGTTTCTTTACAACGTTCTTTAGGTGGCAAGGCATAACCTGTACAGCCTAAAAACACGCCCGTAGAAGCGGTACGAACATTCATCGGTTTGGCACAACTAGGGCACTCAATGTCTGTGAGCGTAGGGTTGTTAGCACGCATACCGTCTTCGGCTTCTGCAAGACTTAACTTACGGGTGAAGGCTTTATAAAACACGTTCAACAAACGTTTCCATTCGGTTTCACCGCTAGCAACGCTGTCGAGGCGTTTTTCCATGGTGGCGGTGAAGGAATAATCCATTAAGTCAGCAAAGTTTTCTTGTAGGCGATCGGTAACGATATCACCCATTTTTTCGGCATAAAAACGACGATTCTGTACCGTCACATAGCCTCGATCTTGAATGGTAGAAATGATGCTGGCATAGGTTGATGGACGGCCAATACCCTGTTTTTCAAGTTCCTTAACTAAGCTGGCTTCAGAGAAACGTGGTGCCGATTTAGTAAAGTGCTGACTTGGCGTAAGTTGCGTCAGAGAAAGCACATCGCCCTTATTTACATCAGGCAAAATCAAGTCTTCATCTTTTTTACTGGCACTAGGCTGCACCCGAGAATAACCGTCAAAACGCATGATACGACCACGGGTACGTAAGCTAAAGTCACCCGCCTCTACCGTGATGCTGGTACTGGTAAACAGTGCTGCCACCATCTGACACGCCACAAATTGGCGCCAAATAAGCTCGTACAGACGTTCTGAGTCGCGTTCCATATTACTTAGCTGGGTAGACTTTAAAGCCACCTCAGAAGGCCGAATGGCTTCGTGCGCCTCTTGAGCGCCGTCTTTACTGGAGTAGCCAATAGGGTTTTCGGGTAAATACTCTTTGCCAAAACTGCTAGCAATATAGTCGCGGCAATTAGACACCGCTTCCTTACTCAAATTAGTGGAGTCAGTACGCATGTAGGTGATGTAACCGGCCTCGTACAGTCGCTGTGCCAGCATCATAGTTTTCTTAACGCCAAAACCTAGACGGGTGCTGGCTGCCTGCTGCAAAGTAGACGTAATATAGGGCGCAGAAGGTTTACTAGAGGTCGCCTTATCCTGTCGCTGCTGCACCACAAAGGTTTGTTTTTCCAAGGCCGCAATGGCGGCCTCACTTTGCTGCTGGTTAACGGGTTTATACTCGTCACCGTGATGTTTGTGGACTTGCAAAAATAGTGGTTTTTTCTCGCCATTAATAACATCAGCTTTCAGCTCCCAATATTCATCGGGTACAAAGGCACGAATAATGCGTTCTCGCTCTACCACAAGTTTCACCGCAACGGATTGCACACGGCCTGCCGACAATCCTCGGGCGATTTTGGCCCATAGTAAAGGCGACACCATAAAACCAACCACTCGATCTAAAAATCGACGCGCCTGCTGGGCATTGACGTGGTCCATGTCGAGTTCACCAGGGCTGGCAAAGGCGGCTTGGATTGCGGTTTTGGTAATCTCATTAAATACCACCCGCTGGTAACGGCTTTGGTCACCACCGATGGCCTCACGTAGATGCCAAGCAATCGCTTCCCCCTCTCTATCCAAGTCGGTTGCGAGATAGATGGTGTCGGCATCTTTAGCTAAACGGCGCAGCTCTTCTACTACTTTTTCTTTGCCTGGTAGTATTTGATAATCAGCGCGCCAGTCATTACCGGGGTCGATACCCATACGCCTGACTAGCTGTTTACGCGCGCGGGCTTGTTTATAGATGACCTTGTCATCAGGCTCCATCTTGCGAACTTTAGCGGCTTCAGCGGCCCGTGCTTTGGGGTCTGCGCTAGATGCTGATGCACTGGTTGGCAAATCCCGAATATGACCAACACTCGACTTAACTATAAAATCGGCACCTAGGTACTTGTTTATAGTTTTAGCTTTAGCAGGTGATTCGACGATAACGAGGGACTTACCCATGTAATATTATTCCAGTTGATACTATACGCCGCATCCATTACGGCAGGTTCGAGGCGCCTAAGTTTAGGCTGTGCTCACAGAAGGTCAAGCTTTTATAGGTACATATTAGCTATTCCCTTTTTAAAATTTCATTTTTTGTTACAAAAAGCAAGTATTAATCTACAAAAACGCAAAAGGCTGGAATAAACCAGCCTTTTGAATTAATTGAAGTTTATGTGTTAACAGCTTACAAACGTTCAAATATCGTGGCAATGCCCTGGCCCATACCAATACACATGGTAGCCAGACCAAACTGGGCGTCTTGTTTATGCATACGCGTTAAACAACTCACGGAAATACGTGTGCCCGAGCAACCCAAGGGGTGCCCCAAGGCAATAGCACCACCATGCAGGTTCACCTTGTCGTCCATCTTATCGATGAGTTTCAGGTCTTTCAATACCGGTAAGGCCTGCGCGGCAAAGGCTTCATTGAGCTCAACCACACCAATATCATCAATGCTTAAACCGGCACGTTTGAGGGCCTTCTTAGTAGCAGGTACAGGGCCGTAACCCATGATCGACGGATCACAACCCGCCACCGCCATCGCTTTAATACGCGCCAAAGGCTTAAGACCTAATTCCATGGCCTTAGCACCGGACATTAACAACATGGCTGAAGCACCGTCAGAGATCGCCGACGATGTGGCCGCAGTCACCGTGCCATTTTTAGGATCAAATACCGGCCGCAGGGCAGCTAATGATGCCAAATTAGTTTCTGGGCGAATCACTTCGTCACGACTTAACTTGATTAACCTACCTTGATCATCGTGGGCTTCAATGGCAATAATTTCACGCTCAAAATCACCATTTTCAGCTGCAGCATGGGCCAAGCGGTGAGAACGCACAGCAAATTCGTCCTGCATTTCCCGGCTAATACCATGCATTTTGCCCAACAACTCTGCCGTCAAACCCATCATCATTGAAGCTTTGGCGGCATGTTTGCTACCGGCGGGGTTAATATCAATGCCGTGGGTCATTGCCACATGACCCATGTGCTCAACACCACCTACGACAAAGAAGTCGCCATTATCAGTGGCAATCGCTTGCGCAGCGGTGTGGATAGCAGCCATGGATGAGCCACATAAACGGTTAACCGTTTGTGCGGCCACCGTGTGTGGGATCACACTCAGTAACGAGGCGTTGCGAGCAACGTTCATACCTTGCTCTAGGGTTTGGTTAACACACCCCCAAATAACATCTTCAACTTGGTTGGGTTTAAGTTCTGGATTGCGGGCAAATAGGCCGTCAATCACTGCTGCAGAAAGGTTCTCTGCACGTACGTTTCTAAACGCGCCGCCTCTGGAGCGACCCATGGCAGAACGGGCGCCGTCTACGACGACAATATCATTAGCGTTTAATTGCATGTTAATCTCCGAATTAGTTGGCTGGTTGTAGCTTGCCGTAGAAAGTTTCGCCTTGGGCGGCCATAGCGCGCATTTGCGCGGGCACTTGGTACAGTGGACTAATGCCAACTAAGGCATCGGCTTTGTCGCACACATTCTGTAAACCAAGGCTATCCATATACTTTAAGGCGCCACCTAAAAATGGTGGGAAACCAATGCCGTAGACCAAGGCCAAATCTGCTTCGGCTGGGCTGGCTACGATATTTTCTTCAATACAACGGGCCACTTCCAAACACAGTGGAATCATCAAATAATCAATAATCTCTTCATCCGACAGTTCAACAGGATTAGCACAAAGTGCCGCCAATTTAGCCACGATGGTTTCGTCCACTTGTTTTTTCAAGCGGCCTTTTTTATCCTTTTCGTACGCGTAAAAACCACGCTTATTCTTTTGCCCAAAGCGTTTTTCGCTATGCATTAAGTCAACTGCAGCTTCGCCCTGGCCTGCCATACGCTCTGGAAAACCTTCTGCCATCACCGCTTGCGCATGGTGGGCCGTATCCAAACCAACCACATCCAGCAAGTATGCCGGTCCCATAGGCCAGCCAAAACGTTCCATGACCTTATCAACACGACGGAAATCTTGGCCTTGCTCTAGCAAAATGCCAAAACCACCAAAATAAGGAAACAATACGCGGTTAACAAAGAAACCTGGGCAGTCGTTCACTACCACTGGCTTTTTGCCGATCGCATTAGCATAAGCCACGGTAGTGGCAATGGTTACTTCGCTGGTGTGCTTGCCGCGGATCACTTCCACCAACGGCATTTTATGTACGGGGTTAAAGAAGTGCATGCCACAGAAACGGCTCGGGTCCTTGAGGCTGGTCGCCAACAGATCAATGGAAATAGTGGAGGTGTTTGAGGTAATCACCGCACTATCTTTCACTTGGCCTTCAACTTCGGCCAAAACGACACCTTTAATCTTGGGGTTTTCAACTACAGCTTCTACCACCAAATCAACATTGGCGACATCGGCGTAATTCAGCGTTGGTCGAATATTATTCAGTACTTTCGCCATTTGTGTTGGCTTCATGCGGCCACGGCTCACACGCTTTTCTAATATACTGGTGGCTTCATCCAAACCCAACTGAATGGCGGGTTCAGCAATGTCTTTCATGACAATGGGCACACCTTTAAAGGCAGATTGGTAAGCAATACCACCACCCATAATGCCAGCGCCCAACACCGCGGCCTGATCCACCTTAGCGGCTTTAGGCGCCAAGGCTTAAACAGTGCGCTTGAGGTATTGATCAGCCAAGAAAATGCCCACTAAATTAGCTGCGACGGGTGTTTTGGCCATTTTTGCAAAACCTTTAGCTTCTACTGCTAAGGCTTTATCACGGCTCATACCAGCATGCTTTTGCATGGTTTTAATGGCCGTAATTGGGCTTGGATAATGAGGCCCTGCTTTGCCTGCCACAAACCCTTTGGAGGTTTCAAAGGCCATCATTTGTTCCATGGGGCCTAAGGCTAACTTGGCAATTTTTGTTGCGCGCTTGGTTTGGTAGTCTAAATCGCCAGCAATACACTGCTTCAACAAATGTACGCCTGCGTCTAGCAATTGATCATTAGCTACAATGGCATCCACTGCGCCGTCTTTAAGGGCTGCTTCGGCTTTCTTCTCTCCTGCACCACAAATCCATTCAACCGCATTGTCTAATCCGATCACGCGAGGCAAACGAACAGTCCCGCCCCAGCCAGGAAAAATACCCAATTTAACTTCAGGCAAACCCACTTTAGCAGCCGGCGTCATAATGCGGTAGTCGGTGCTCAAACATACTTCAAAACCGCCACCAAGGGCTAAGCCATTGATTAAACTTACGGTTGGGAATGGCAAGTCCTCTAAGGCACTAAATGTTGCGTTTACACGCATGTTAGCTTCTATTAACACTTCTTCTGAGGTGCCGAAGAACATCAAAAATTCGGTAATGTCGGCGCCCACTATAAACGCTGATTTAGCACTAATGAGCATCAAACCTTTAACTTGATCAGCAGCACTAAGCGCAGTAATCGCCTGCTCTAACTCGACTAATGTAGCCGCATTAAGCTTATTAACGGATTGATCTTTGATGTCAAAGGTGAGTTTGGCTAACTGTTGGTCGTGCATCTCGACCTGAATGGCGTTACCTGCATATATCATGCATGGACTCCTTGGGGTGGATTTAACGGGTGTATGAAGCCATCCAATGGTGGCATTCATACACTTGTTTGAAACTGTGCTAGCACTTTAAACCAGCTAGCATCAAAGTCAACCATGACTCAGGAGCCACAAAACAACGCCAAAGTTTTATCTAGCGCCAAAACACGCATAACACGGGCACATAAGGATAGGCTAAAGATCACCGACAAGTGCTTTTAGCACGGCTTCTAGCTCGTCCAACTCAGCGGGTGTGGCGCGTTCGTACCAGTAGGCCTGCACGGTAATAGGGTTAACGCTAAGGGCGTACACATCGCTAGGCAGTTGCTCAAGCAAGAGGGTTAATTGCTCTAGTTGATGGGCTTTAAGCGCACCTTCACCACGGTTCCAACACCAACCTTGTGGCAGGCCTTGAGTCTTTAAACCCGCGGCTTTAAATACTTCCCAGATCACCTGTTTGCTCGCCGCTAAATTAGGCCTTACACCGCGCTGTGGTTTTGCACGGGGCAAACCGTAACTGGTGGCAAGGTAACTCTCAGGGGCAATTTCCCCTACTTCTCTAGGGCCCTGCAGCTTACTGACTTTGACTTGTAGGCCTTTAGACATGGCTAATTGGCGTATTATAGCTTGTGCTCTTTGCAGCGGCGTTGGCATCACCCAAGCCACAGAACCCACCAGTGATAACACCACCACCACGACAATAAGCCATTTAATATCCATGTACCAAATTCCTGTAATTAATCTATTGATGTGGCCATTTGGGCTTGTTTTGACCTAACCTAAACAACACATGTGAATATGTTACACTCAAGCAAGACTCACCCTTGGAGGACTGCCACATGAGTATTTATAATAACATTTTAGTCGCCATTGATCTCAACGAAGAAGCCCATAAAGTCGCCTTAAAAGCGTACCAAATCGGCCAGAAAACAGGTGCCAAAATAACACTCATCCATGTCACCGAACCCTTAAGCTATGCTTATGGGGGCGATGTACCTATGGACCTGTCGGCCATTCAACAACAGCTACAAGACCATGCGCAACAGCGCATGAACGACTTTATCCAACAGCACCAGCTTAGTGAAGTGTCTCAATTGCTCACCTCAGGTCACATCGAAACCGAAGTTCACCGTGTGGCTAATGAGTTAAGTACCGACCTCATTGTTGTGGGCAGCCATGGCCGTCATGGCCTAGCCCTATTATTAGGCTCGACCTCTAACGGCATTTTACATGGCGCTACTTGCGATGTGCTAGCGGTTCGAATCTAGTCAGCTTCGATTTCTAGCCATCGATCCATAGCCTGCTCTAATGCGGTTTCCAAACTCTCCATGTGAGCAAGCTTGGCGCATACCGTCCCTTGATCTTGGGTATAAAAGTCGGCTTGACCCATTTCTTCCTGCAGTGTGGCTATTTCAGCTTCCATAGTTTCCACCTGACCGGGCAACAGGTCTAACTCGCGCTGCACTTTGTAGCTCAACTTTTTCGCTGGCTTGGCTTTTACTGCCGCCTTAACGGGGGTCGCTGCCATGCCGGTAGGTTTATTGTGCCCCTGTGCGGTAGGCGCTTGTAACTGGCCACCACGCCTGACCCAATCTGAATAACCGCCTATCGAATCGGTAATCTCGCCTTGGCCATTAAATACCAAGCACGAGGTCACCACCCGGTCCAAAAAGGCGCGATCGTGACTCACTAGAAGTACGGTACCTGGGTAGTTGGCTAACATTTCTTCCAACAACTCCAAGGTTTCAATATCCAAATCGTTGGTCGGCTCGTCTAATACCAACATATTTGAAGGTTTGCTAAACAAACGAGCTAACAACAGGCGGTTACGCTCACCACCTGACAAGCTGCTCACCGGACTACGTACGCGTTTAGGCGAAAACAAAAAGTCGCCTAAGCAGCTCATTACGTGGCGCTCTTTGCCGTTGATGTTAATACTCTCACGACCTTCGGCTAGGTTATCCATGACCGTCTTGGTGAGGTCTAACTGGTCCCTTAATTGGTCGAAATAGGCCACTTCTAATTTTGTGCCTTGCTGTACACGACCCGAATTGGGAATCAGGTCTCCCAGCAAAATTTTCAACAAGGTCGACTTGCCTACACCATTAGCACCCACCAAACCAATCCGGTCATGTTTGAGCAAGCTCAGGTGAAAGCTCTTAATCAGCTGCTGTTCACCATACCCGTGGCTCACATTTTCCAGCTCACACACCAGCTTTCCAGATTTAGCCGCCTGCGCATGTTGCAGCTTAACATTGCCTTGGCGCTCACGCCGCTCGCCACGTTCCTTACGCAACGATTCTAAGGCTCTCACGCGGCCCTCATTACGGGTGCGGCGGGCCTTAATACCCTGGCGAATCCAAACTTCTTCTTGGGCAAGCTTTTTGTCAAACAGCGCGTTGTGGCGCTCTTCGTCTTTTAATTGCTGTTCACGGTATTCTAAAAACTTGTCGTAACTACCAGGAAAAGCACTCAAGTTGCCTCGATCTAGTTCAATAATGCGATTCGCCAGTACCTGCAAAAAACTACGGTCGTGGGTAATAAAAATAATGGCACCGTTAAAATCTAACAGTTGTTTTTCTAACCACTCGATGGCGAGTATGTCTAAGTGGTTAGTAGGCTCGTCTAATAACAACAGTGTAGGTTCGGACACTAAGGCCCGTGCCAAAGCTACACGGCGGCGCCAGCCTCCCGACAGCTGGCTCAACAGTTGTGTGCCGTCTAGCTGCAGGCGGGTTAAAATACGCTCTACTTTAGGTTCCATTTGCCAGCCATCTAACTCGTCAATACGGTGGCTAACAACCTCGAGCTCGCGCATGGCTTGATCGTCTAGATCGCCCATGGCAATGACTTCATGGCGCTGGCGCAGGTCATATACCTCACCCATACCCATCGCCACAACTCACTGACACACAGATCGTCACGGTCCGGCAGGTCTTGTTGTAAATAACCAATCTTACAGGCGGGACTACGCCACACATTGCCACTGTCTGGTAACTGCTCGCCCACCAATAATTTGATAAGACTTGATTTACCCGCACCATTGCGGCCAATAAGGCACACCCTGTCACCTACGTTCACCTGTAAATCAACGTCATCAAGAATTGCCACATCGCCAAACGCAAGGTGGACTTGTTGTAACCGCAATAAATTCATTAGGATCCTAAAGTTTTAATCAAAAACGCGAGTCATTTAACACTCACTATCAAGTATATGCATTGAAATTTTCTTAATTATACCGTTTCTTCTAGGCTTTCAGGTACTTATAGGTTACAAATCGACACAAAAGGACGCGTATAAAAGTTGCAACAAGTGAAAAAATAAGCCGATAATATGCACTAGACAAAAAGCAGTATCATATTCGTACCGTTTTAACCCATGGATTTTTTGGATGACAACTTCCGATGTAAGTAAAAGCGCCACCTTGAGCAACTACAGCCACATCAAAGATACGTTAACGATGTTAGGCATTACCATCCAAGACTCGGCCATGTCCATCAAGTGCCAGGATCCTAAAGACCAAATGGAGCTTGGATTGATTCAAAACCCAGACCGATTGCAAGACCCAATGGCATGGATGGAGCTGCAGTCTAACCTTCATGACTCCTACTCTATGGAATCTGAACGCCTCATGTTTGCGGCCATCATGGGGGGCTCTAGTATTGAAGAAGCCATTACCATTTATCACGCCAACACGCCTGAAGAAGCCGAAGAAACCGAAGCTGACGACATTGAAATGTTCTAACTTAACCGACATTGGTGTCAACTTAACCAATGATCGTTTTAACAAAGACCGTAGCGCAGTTATTGAACGGGCTCAACACGCTGGAATCCACCGTCTAATTATTACCGGCACCAACCTGGCTTCTAGCCAACAGGCTTTACAGCTCAGCTTAGACCATGGCTCAGTATCACAACTCTACGCCACTGCTGGTTTTCACCCTCATAATGCCAGTGAAAACAATGCTCAAACTTGGGCCCAACTAAGCCAACTATGGCAACATAAAAATGTGGTCGCTATCGGCGAAACGGGGCTCGATTTTAACCGCAATTTTTCCCCCCCAACAGCCCAACTCGAGAGCTTTGAAAAACACCTTCAAGCCGCAGCAGAAAGACAACTGCCTCTGTTTTTACACGAACGCGATGCAGCGGGCGCTTTTTTGGAACTACTAGCTAACTATCGTCACCAGATCGACAAAGCGGTATTGCACTGCTTCACCGGCACCGAAGCATTTCTGCGTCAACTGCTCGACCTAGACATTCACATTGGCATTACCGGCTGGATCTGTGACGAGCGCCGTGGCGGGCACTTACACGATGCGGTCAAACTGATTCCGCAAAACCGGCTTATGTTAGAGACCGACGCACCCTACCTGCTGCCACGGGACATGCGCCCCAAACCTACATCGAGCCGCAATGAACCCGCCTACCTAAGGCATGTTTGTCAACGCGTGGCCCACTATCGCGGCCAAAGCGAAGACAGCCTAGCGCTACAATCTGAAGCGACCGCAGTGGATTTTTTTGGTTTTAACTCGACACAAGCAGAAACTGAGTAACTGCCTGTCGATCAAACGGCCAATTCAATTCTTGCCGACTATCGGTACAATACAACACTGGAATACGCGTAGCGTAACGCGCTAACAACACATCTGACTCTACTATATCTACGAGTATAATGTCGCTGGTGTCAAAGTTTACGCATTGTACCAACAAGGCTTCTGCATCATCACATAAGTGACAGCCTGAGGTACCCATCAGCTCAAATTGGCGCTTATTATTCGATGGCATAACTACACCGTTGCGGGGTTGTTAACGCTGACCAGCACACACGCTTCATCACCGGTATTGCGAAAACGATGAGGCTGAGAACTGGCAAAATAGTAGGCATCACCTGGGCCTAGCTGTTGGGTTTTATCTGCTACGGTGACTTCAAGGTGGCCACTAATGACGATACCTGCCTCTTCACCTTCGTGCAGCAACATGTCAGACCCGGTATCGGAGCCTACCGGGTAGGTTTCATGCAGCAATGACAGGCTTCGCGGCTCATGATTGTAGCCCACTAAACGCATGGCTACCTTGACATAACCCATGTCTGGCAACTCACTACTGGTATAAAACACTTGCTGTTGTACCTGTACTTCATCGGCAAAAAACGCAGGTAGTGACATCGGCACACCGTCAAGCACTTTTTTTAATGAGCTCACCGATGGACTGACTCTATTTTGCTCAATCAATGAGATGGTGCTATTTGTTACACCCGCACGCTTGGCCAGCTCTCGCTGCGATAAACCACGTTTTTTCCGTACCTCCTTGAGGCGCGCTCCCACATCAAGACTCATTGGCAGGTTCCAATCCTGAGCCCGATTCTTCAGCCGCTTCTATGAGCGTATCGGGCAAGGTTTTTTTAGGTTGTATACCCCCTAGTTTAACAATGCTTTGGGCTCGATTAATCAAATTACCACGCCCGGAGGTGAGCCGTTTGTGAGCCGTATCGTAGGCGTCTTGGGCACGCACTAAGTGGTTGCCTACGCCATCCATCGACGTGACAAAATCGACTAACTTTTTATGCATTTCTTCAGCTTGACGGGATATTTCTTTGGCGTTTTGGCTTTGGTGTTCGTAGCGCCAAATGTTGTGAATAGTACGTAGCACCATCAGCAAGGTCGCTGGGCTAACTATCATAATATTGTTTTTCATGGCACTAATAAACAACTCAGAATCTGCCTGCAATGCCAACATATACGCCGATTCAATCGGAATAAACAACAGCACATAGTCTAAACTACGCAGCCCTTCGGCCGCTTCGTATGACTTACCACTTAGGCCTTTAATATGGGCTTTTACCGACGCTAAATGCTCACTCAATGCGTTCTTACGATCGCCTTCTGATTCTGCGCTCTGGTAACGCTCATAGGCCACCAGTGTAACCTTAGAGTCCACCACCACATCTTTCTTTTCGGGCATGTGAATAATGGCATCAGGCTGTAAACGCTTACCGTCGGTTTGCGTAAAGTTAACTTGCAAGTGATACTCATGATCCTTACGTAAGCCAGACTGTTCTAATACTTGCTCCAGTACCATTTCACCCCAATTGCCTTGGGTTTTGTTGTCGCCTTTAAGGGCCTTGGTAAGGTTGATGGCGTCACTACTGAGCTGGTTATTGAGCTCCAACAAGCTGTTTATTTGCTGTGTTAGGCCGGCCCTATCGCGTGCTTCTTTGTCGTACACATCGTCTACTTTTTTGCGAAAGTCGCCTAATTGTTGCTTTAGAGGGTTGAGCAAATGACCTAATTGGTCTTGGTTTTTAGTGGATAACTCACTACTTTGTTGCTTTAGAGACTGTTCGGCAAACTGTTTTAAATAAGCCTCGAAGGAGGCTTTATTTTGTTCTAATTGCTGCAGCTGAAGTTGATGGGCCGCTTGCTGCGCACTCACTTGTGTTTGTAGGCTAGCGTTAGTGGCACCAGCTTGACTTAACTCTTGCTGTAACTGAGCCAATTGCTGCAGACTGTCTTGTAACTGCTCCTGCGCCAGCTGGCTTTGCAATTGTGCTTGTTCAAGCTTCACTTCTAGCTGCGCCACCGCCACTTGTGCAGCGATATCTTCGACACCACTTTGAGGTTGTTTGGGACCCGCTCTAAGAGCGTAGATGCCAAACACCGCCATGACTATCGCTAAGCCCCAGGGCAAATAATCTAACACCATACTAAGCAACCCAACCTTGTACCATAGGTACTAAGCCAACCAGTGATAGGCCGGTGTAGACTAGAGTAGCGCGTTTAGGGTTAAGCATGCGGCGTAGGAAAATATAGTAAATTGCAGGAAAACTAATGACTAAAAAACTCACGGGAATCCACCAGGCAAAGTGCTGGCCGCCATACACCAAACTAGCGATCAAAGCGACCACAGCTAAATTTCCGGCAATTAGGTAGGGTGCAGGCACAGTGGTTTGGTTGGCTTGTATAACGTCATGGCTAACTTGACGTGCGCTTAAAGCGGCAGCCATGGCAAAAGCACCAGTTAGTGTAAAAATATAGATGGGTTCCATGTGCGTCTGTCCGTATGGCTAAGGTAAGGCACAATGGTAACAAAATTAGTGTAACGCTTCACCCAATGCGGGCTGTTTTGGTCGTAGTAAGTCAAATTGTTGACGTAGTTCGATTAGCGGCCTGAGACCGTGATCTAATGGATCTTCAGGCAAATCCAACCAATTAACACTGTGAATACGCGTCATTAAGTCATACTCACCCACGATAGCGTCTAAAAACATGAGTGCTGCATCGGTTTGAGGGGCGTCGTCGAGCATGGGCAAGTCTTCAAGATACAAGTCTAAATGTAACTCTTGACCGATGTTGTGCAAACCAAAAAATAGCTCATCCAGTTCTAACACGGCGTCGCCTATTTCAATGGCTTCTGGGATTTGTTCAACCCTTGGGTTGAACGCCAGCACTTTAATACGCTCTATTAATGGTGCAGCGGCAACCAAAAACAACACCGTATCAATACTCTGACTAAAACCGTCACAACCAAATACCAACTCAATGCCTACTCCCTCTTGATCGCGAGCACAAAAGACAGTCAGGTGTGGATCGATATCCGACAACTGATCTTGCACTTGTTGCAACAATTCATGGGCCAGCTCGGTTTCTTCGTTAACCAAACTACGCAGTTGGTCTGCGTTATTGGTCACGAGTTGCCAAAAGCTGTCTATGGGGGAATGGTTCATATTAGTTCTTTATATACTGAAAGTTGCCGCTCATTGGCACCCATGCCACCGCGGCATACCGTACGTAACGTAAAAGGGAGTGCCGAAGCACTCCCTTTGATAGCTACGGGGGGTTAGCAGTTTATTGCTTGCCCATCTGTGCTTTGATCAAGTCACCGATAGTGGTTGGACCATCAGTAGTCACTTCCATGTCGCGAACGTCACGGATAGCTTGCTTCTCGTCTGCTACGTCTTTCGCCTTGATAGACAAGTTAATAGAACGGTTACGACGATCTACGGCTACGATCTTAGCTTCAACACTGTCACCAACCTTAAGTTCGTTACGTGCGTCTTCAATACGATCGATGCTGATTTCAGAAGCCTTAAGTACGGCGTCAATGCCTTCAGCAAGCTCGATTACGGCTTCCTTAGCTTCAACAGACTTAACGGTACCGTTAACAATAGCACCACGGTCGTTAGCGGCAACATACTCGCTGAACGGATCACTTTCTTGCTGCTTGATGCCTAGAGAAATACGCTCTTTCTCTGAATCTACAGACAAGATAACGGCGCTTACTTCGTCGCCCTTCTTGTAGTCACGTAATGCTGCTTCGCCTTCTACTTCCCAAGAAATATCAGACATGTGTACTAGACCGTCTAAGTCGCCTTCTAGGCCAACGAAGATACCGAAATCAGTGATAGTCTTAATGTTACCAACCACCTTGTCACCAGCTGCATACTTTTCAGCAAACTCAGCCCATGGGTTACCCACACACTGCTTGATGCCTAGAGAAATACGACGACGCTCTTGGTCTACGTCCAAGATCATCACTTCCATGGTGTCGCCAACGTTAACAACCTTAGATGGGTGGATATTCTTGTTAGTCCAAGACATTTCAGAAACGTGCACCAAACCTTCAACGCCGTCTTCGATAGAAGCAAAGCAACCGTAGTCAGTTAGGTTAGTTACAGTAGCCTGTGTACGATGACCGTTCGGGTAACGTGCCTTGATAGACGCCCATGGGTCTTCTTGTAGCTGCTTAAGGCCTAAAGATAAACGACCGCTGTCCTTATCAAACTTGATAACACGAACAGGGATTTCGTCACCTGGGTTCAACATGTCACTTGGATGTGCAATACGCTTCCAAGCCATGTCAGTGATGTGTAGTAGGCCGTCAACGCCGCCTAGGTCTACGAACGCACCGTAGTTAGTTAGGTTCTTAACGTAACCCTTAACGTCCATGCCTTCTTCAATGCTAGCCAACAATTCGTCACGCTGTGCGCTGTTCGCTTCTTGCATTACTGCGCGACGTGAAACAACCACGTTGTTGCGCTTTTGATCAAGCTTAATAAGCTTAAATTCAAGT
>Ga0105350_10000403_pt1 | contig 29319 bp, 29 predicted proteins | sample EN1Hudsemesocosm_FD_83506 | JGI IMG/M metagenome (GOLD analysis project Ga0105350, IMG submission 83506) | Methane-oxidizing microbial communities from mesocosms in the Hudson Canyon - EN1E Hudson Canyon | ecosystem: Environmental > Aquatic > Marine > Cold seeps | place: Hudson Canyon... | reverse complement strand
TCGGTGGCGTCGAAATACGACATCATGAACGACGTGATGAGCGTCGGCATCCACCGGGTGTGGAAGGATGCAATGATGGACTGGCTGGCCCCCCACCCCGGTCAGCGCCTGCTGGACGTGGCTGGCGGCACTGGTGATATCTCGTATCGGTTCCTGAAACGCGCCGGTCACGGCCATGCGACCGTTCTGGACATAACCACACCGATGCTCGAGGCAGGCCGTACCCGCGCCGAGGCCGATCAGATGGCCAACAGCCTGGATTGGGTCACTGGTGACGCCATGGCACTGCCGTTCAAGAACAATACCTTTGACGTCTACACCATCTCGTTTGGCATCCGAAATGTCACCCGCCCACAGGAGGCCCTGAACGAGGCCTACCGGGTGCTGAAGCCCGGCGGCCGCCTGATGGTGCTTGAATTCAGCCAGCTGCCCAACGATGCGATGCAAAAGGCCTATGATTTGTATTCCTTCAACGTGATCCCGCGCATGGGCAAGCTGATCGCCGGTGACTACGACAGCTACCAATACCTGGTCGAATCAATCCGCAACTTCCCCGATCAAGAGACCTTTTTGGGCATGGTCCGCAAAGCGGGCTTTGAAAATGCCAAATACCGCAATCTAAGCTTGGGCATAGCCGCGCTGCATTCTGGCTGGAAAATCTAACCCATGCGTGGCCCCCACAACATCATCCGCCTGATCCGCACAGGTGCCACACTGGAGCGCACCGGCGCCATGCGTGTGGTTCTCGATGCATTCGAAGCTCCCAAGCCCCTGCGCATCCTGGCGCATACCCTAGGGTGGCCGTTCAAATGGCTGGGCTACAAGGGTGACCCTGACATGCCGCCCGCCACCCGCGCGCTGACGGCACTGGGACCGGCCTATATCAAACTGGGCCAGATGCTCTCAACCCGCCCTGACTTGGTCGGCGAAGACCTTGCCCTTCAACTGCGAGTGCTGCAGGACAAGCTGCCGCCTTTCTCCAAAGCCGAAGCCATAGCCGAGGTTGAGCGTGAGTTGGGTCTGCCCGTTGATCAGATCTTCTCGGACTTCAGTGACCCCATCGCAGCTGCCTCCATCGCTCAAGTGCACCGCGCTCGACTGGCAGACAGCGGCAAAGAGGTCGCGGTCAAGGTCCTGCGTCCAGGGATCGAGCGGGCCTTCAACAAGGACGTAGACGCCTTTTACTTCGCCGCCCGTATCGTCGACCTGTTTGCCCCCGGTGCCCGTCGTTTGCGCCCAATGGAAGTGATCGCGCATTTTGACGGCGTCGTGCAGGCCGAACTGGACCTGCGCCTGGAAAGCGCGTCCGCCTCGGAATTTGCTGCCAACACCAGTCAAGACGAAGGCTTTCAGCTGCCGACCATACAATGGAATTACTCAGCCCGCCGGGTGATGACCCTGGACTGGGCTGATGGCGAGGCCATGGGCGACAATGACGCATTGGACGCCGCAGGCCACGACCGCCGCGTCCTTGGCAATCGCGTGCTCAGCCTGTTCTTGCGCCACGCCCTGCGCGACGGCTATTTTCACGCCGATATGCACCAGGGCAATCTAAAGGTTGCCGCAAACGGTGATATCATTGCCTATGACTTCGGCATCATGGGGCACATCGACGAATATACTCGCCGGGTCTATGCCGAAATCCTGTTTGGTTTTATCAATCGAGACTACAAACGCGTCGCCGAGGTCCATTTCGAGGCCGGATATGTTCCTGCCAACCGCGATGTAGACGAATTTGCCCGCGCTCTGCGCGCCGTCGGCGAACCGATCTTTGGCATGGACGCCAGTCAAATTTCGATGGGACGTTTGCTGAACTACCTGTTCGAAGTGACAGAGCGTTTTGGCATGGAAACCCGCACCGAGCTGATCCTGCTGCAGCGCACCATGGTTGTCGTCGAAGGCGTCGCCCGGTCGCTGGATCCCCACATCAATATCTGGGAAACCGCCTACCCGGTGGTGGCAGACTACATCAAAAAATCTATCGGCCCGCGGGCGGTGATCAAGGACTTGCTCTCCACAGCCCAGGTCATGGCCCGCTTCGGCCCGCGCCTTCCCGCTCTGGTCGAATCCGCCTTGATTGCCCAATCCACCGCGCCTGATGACCGCAAGCGTTTGACCGCATCCTGGCTTACGCCTGCCCTAGCCGGAGCCATTGTCGGGGCCGGCCTCTTTGCGGTGCTCAGTCAGATCCTCTGACAGATTCCTGCGGGCTTCATCTGGCCATAAATATCCTCGGGGGTGAATTGGCCCAGGGCCAAGAGGGGGCAGACAGCCCCCTCCCCGCTCTCAATTCAAAGCAGTTCAATTGCCAATGCGATGCCTTGACCACCACCGATACACATGGTGATCAATCCTTTTGATCCCCCTGTGCGCTCCAACTCATACAGTATTTTCAGGGTGATGATCGCGCCAGTCGCACCCACCGGGTGACCCAAGGCAATCGCACCACCATTGGGGTTCACTTTCGCCGGGTCCAACCCCAGCTCTTTGTTCACAGCCAGCGCCTGCGCCGCAAAGGCTTCGTTGCTTTCAATCACATCAAAATCACTTGCTGCCAGACCCGTTTTCTTCAGCAAGGCCTGAACGGCAGGAACAGGACCGATCCCCATCACCTCAGGCCGGACACCAGCATGGGCATATCCCAATATTCGCGCCTTGGGCTTCAAGCCAGCAGCTTCGGCGGCACTGGCGGTCGCCAATACCATTGCAGCAGCGCCGTCGTTGATGCCACTGGCGTTGCCAGCTGTAACCCGTCCGTCTTTTTTGAACACTGTCCGCAACCCGGACAGTTTCTCCAGCGTGCTGGCTGTCGGGTGCTCGTCCACCTCAAACGCCACCCTGTCCCGCTTGACCTTAACCTCCACCGGGGTGATCTGGCTCTGGAAATATCCCGCCTCAATCGCTGCAGCCGCCCGGGACTGGCTGAGCAATGCAAACTCATCCATCTGTACCCGCGTAATGTCATGCTCATCCGCGACGTTTTCCGCCGTCACTCCCATGTGGCCAGTGCCAAACGGACAGTTCAATGCGCCCAGCATCATATCCAGCGAGGTCACATCGCCCATCTTCGCGCCCCAGCGCTGCTGCTGCATGATGAAGGGACTGCGCGACATGTTCTCTGCCCCACCCGCCAAGGCAAACTCTGCATCGCCCAACATCAGTGACTGCACGGCCGAGACAATGGCCTGCGCGCCCGAACCACACAACCGGTTGACGTTCATCGCCGGGGTCCCGTTTGGCACCCCCGCCTGCATCGCGGCCACCCGGCTTAGATACATATCGCGTGGCTCCGTATTGATCACATGACCAAACACCACGGTCCCGATTTGCTCAGGGGCCACACCTGCGCGCTCCATTGCAGCCTTGGAAACCGTGGTTGCCAAATCAATGGGTGTCGTATTGGCCAATGCCCCACCAAAAGTACCGATCGCTGTCCGCGCTCCGTCCAGAATGACGATATCAGTCATGGTCTCTCTCCTTGTGAATTCCGTTGCCCTTGTTATGCAGCCGCAGCATCGCCCTGTCTGCCTGGACGTCCCGTCATTGACAAAACTGCCCTAGGGGCGCAGGACTCCGTTATGACGGAAAACACAGACGATATCCTGACACTGCTGCCTTCACGCCTGAAAGAGGCCCGCCGCGCCCAGGGCCTTAGCCTTGAAGCGGTGGCCAATTTGTCGGGCGTGTCCCGGTCCATGGTCAGCCAGATAGAGCGCGGTGAAAGCTCGCCCACCATTGCCACCCTGTGGAACCTGACCCGCGCCCTGCAGGTGGATTTCGCCGGGCTGCTAGACGCCAAGGATGCAAAAGACAGGATCGACGTGTTGCGGTCCGACGATGTGCCCAAAATCGAGAACATAGGCCAAGGCTGCCGCATCCGCATCCTGTCCCCCCCTGAAGAGGCCGGAGGCCACGAGGTTTATGACATCCGGTTTGACAAAGGCGGCGCCTTGATCAGCCAACCCCACACCCGCGGCGCGGTCGAGCAACTGACAGTGTTAGAAGGTAATATTTCTATGACCTCAGGCAACGCGAAAAACCAGCTAAAGGCCGGAGACACCGCCCGATATGCGGCAGATGTAGATCATTCGATCACAGCATTTTGTGGCCCCGCGCGTGTATTTTTGATTGTGAAAAACGCGTGAAGCTAAACGCAGGGCTCTAGGCGGTCGCTTCGACGACGCATCTTAAAACACGTTGGTGACACTTGAAGGCAGCGCAGGGCGGGGCCTGGCTCATGAAAGCCGCAATGCCACACACAGCGTTGCCAAGGATGGCAGGGCCAACAGCTCCTTTGCGCAGTGCACGCGTTCCTCTGTATAATACCCCTCTTCGTGCAGGATATTCACCGTCGCCGCCAATGTGCCGCTAATTACGATGGGCAGATTTACTACCGACTGACAGCCCAGAGAATTGATCAACTCATAATCAGGAAAAACTGCTGCAATGTCGTCAATTGTGTTGGCGACAAAGCATTCGTGCAGGTCATGTACGATGGCAAACCAACTGTTGCGGGTGATCGGCTTGGTGCCCGATGTCGGGTAGTTTTCCGGATCACTGGTATAGGCGCGTCGTGCCAATTCGGTTTTCATGTCCACCGTCATCACCGTAAACAATTTGACGCCAACCAGTGCTTTGGTCAAATCACAGAGCGCGTCATAGGCCTGGTCGGGTGTGACCGCAGCTGACAGGGCCTGTTCAAACTGGGTCAGTGCAGTGTTTCTGGTCATAAAATCTCTCCCTAAAATTTCTGCAACCCTTGCCGCCCCCTAGCCGCTGTTCAAGTGCTATTATCACGCGCGCGACATTCCATCTTCACGGATTTTTTTCCACAATAGTGAAATCCCCTATTTGGGAATCATATCCGTTATGGTAGACGCAATTCCACGGATAAGGAGTTCGCCCCATGACCACCGCATTTTTTACTGACGTCTCGAACACTCTGGCTCAGATCGAATCTGAGGGGCTGACCAAGCGTGAGCGAATGATCACCTCGCCGCAGGGCGGCGAGATTACTGTTGGCGGGCGCGAGGTTATCAACCTGTGTGCAAACAACTATCTGGGGCTGGCGGATCACCCCGATCTGATCGCCGCCGCGCGCGGGGTGATGGATGATAAGGGATTCGGAATGGCCTCGGTCCGGTTCATCTGCGGCACCCAAGATATCCACCGTGAGCTGGAACAGCGACTGGCCAATTTCCTGAACAAAGATGACTCGATCCTGTTTGCCGCCTGTTTCGATGCCAATGGCGGGCTGTTTGAACCGTTATTGGGGCCCGAGGATGCAATCATCTCGGACAGTCTGAATCATGCCTCGATCATCGACGGTATCCGGCTGTGCAAAGCCAAGCGCTATCGCTATCTGAACAGCGATATGAACGACCTTGAGGCCTGGCTCAAACAAGCGCGCGAGGACGGGGCGCGGCATATTATGATCGCCACTGACGGTGTGTTTTCAATGGATGGCTATCTGGCCAAGCTGCCGGAAATCCGCGCATTGGCAGACAAATACGATGCGATTCTGATGGTCGATGACTGCCATGCCACCGGCTTCATGGGGCCAAACGGTGCTGGAACACCGGATCACTTTGGCATCGATGTGGATATCGTCACGGGAACTTTGGGCAAAGCATTGGGAGGGGCCATCGGCGGTTATATCGCTGGGCCGCAGCCAGTGATTGACCTGCTGCGGCAGCGGGCGCGGCCCTATTTGTTCTCCAATTCGCTGCCGCCTTCTATTGTTGCTGCCGGGCTCGAAGCCATTCGGCTAGTCGAACAGGGTGCCGACCTACGCGCACAACTGATCGAGAACACCAAATTCTGGCGCGCCGGGCTGGACGCACTAGGGTTTGACCTGCTGCCGGGTGAGCACCCGATTGTGCCAGTTATGCTGGGCGAGGCGCAATTGGCGCAGGACATGGCCACGCGACTGTTTGACGAAGGCGTCTATGTCTCGGGGTTCTTCTTTCCCGTGGTGCCACGCGGACAGGCCCGGATTCGCACGCAGATGAATGCGGCGCTGACACGCGACGAGCTGGAGCGTGCACTCACGGCCTTTGGTAAGGTGGGCAAAGATTTGGGGATCATCACATGAGCAAGCCAAACACCATGAAAGCGTTGGAAAAATCCCACCCTAAGGAAGGCCTATGGATGACCCGCGCACCGGTACCGGAAATTGGTCCGGACGACGTGCTGATCAAGATCAACAAAACTGGCATCTGCGGCACCGATGTGCATATCTGGAACTGGGACGCATGGGCGGCCAAAACAGTGCCCGTACCGCTGATCACCGGCCACGAATTCGCTGGCGAGATTGTCGAGTTGGGGCGCAATGTCAACGACCTGAAAATTGGTCAACGGTGCAGTGGTGAAGGCCACCTGATCGGCCGCCACTCGCGCCAATCACGCGCAGGCAAGTTTCATCTGGATCCCGAAACCCGTGGTATAGGCGTCAATGAACAGGGCGCCTTTGCGCAGTATCTGCGCCTGCCCGCGTTTAACGTTGTACCTTTGCCCGACGAGGTATCAGATGACATTGGCGCCATCCTCGACCCGCTCGGCAACGCAGTTCACACCGCGCTCAGCTTTGATCTTGTGGGCGAAGATGTATTGATCACTGGCGCAGGCCCCATTGGTATAATGGCCGCCGCTGTAGCCCGGCATGTGGGCGCGCGGCATGTAGCGATAACGGATGTGAACCCCGACCGCCTGGCGCTGGCGGAGAAAGTCGCCAACGTGCGGCCGGTGAATGTCGCCACTGAGGATCTGAACGACGTGATCGTAGAACTGGGTATGACACAAGGGTTTGACGTCGGGCTGGAAATGTCCGGTAATCAGATTGCCTTGGACCAGATGATCGAGGCCCTGGTGATGGGCGGTCACATCGCGTTGCTGGGTATCCCTCCGGGTAAATCGCCGGTGGACTGGAGCCGTATCGTGTTCAAGGCGATCACCATCAAGGGCGTCTACGGTCGTGAGATTTTCGAAACCTGGTACAAGATGATCGCAATGCTGCAAAATGGGCTGGATGTCAGCGATGTCATCACGCACCGGTTTGGAGTTGATGAATTCGAAAAAGGGTTTGCTGCGATGAAATCCGGTCAAAGCGGAAAAGTTGTCTTGGATTGGTCAAAAACAACTTAGGCCTGAATGCACGTTCAATTCGACATGCGCCACAAGTGCAATCATGACTGAGGGGTCAATACCACCTTTTGGGTTATAAAAGGTTATAACAAATCACTTTTTTAAAAAATGACCCTTCAGCCACTAACCTTCCATAACATGGAAACACTCAAAAAATAAATGAACGTCGAAATATAGTGCGTTATTCGCTCATATTGGCAAAAGAGCAACACGACCTGTTTCGGAGAGAACACAAACATCTCGACCGTCAAACACGGCTGCGGTCAATGGGCGACCGTACCCAGCCCCAGAATCCAAATTGACCCGATTTCCGTGGTTTTCGGGCTGTTGAACCTGAGTGTGTCCATGCACGACCAGCCAGGGGTGCGGATCAGGGTGGTCCAGAAATTCGCGGCGAATCCAGATCTTGTCCTCGATATCTTGATCCTTAAGCGCCACGCCAGGGCGAATCCCGGCGTGAATAAACAGCAAATCACCCTCAACATGGTGACTTGGCAGACTGTCCATAAAATCAAGATGGTTTTGTGGAACTGCAGCCCGCGCACGGTCATGAACATCACGGGTACGGTCACCGTCGACCACGTCAACACCATAGGACGCAAGCGTTTCTATTCCGCCAATGGCCGGATGCAGCCAATGAAAACCTATCTTCATCTGAATATCCATGCGCGGATAATCCTCTAGGAACATCGAAAGCATCCGGTCATGGTTCCCCATCAGGGTGACCCAATTACGGCCTTGTTCCCGACCCTGTCTCAGCAGTTCAACCACACCCCGGCTATCCGGGCCGCGGTCGGTGTAATCGCCAAGGAATACGATGCGTGCATCAGGGCCACCGTCCGCTTCAATACGCTCTAGCGCGGCCTCCAGCATCTCGAGCTGGCCGTGAATATCGCCGATGGCGTAAATAGGAGTGGTCATGGGTGGTCCTGTTGCTGTTTTATCAGGCTAAAGAGTTAGGCCAGTTCATCTGCGGTTTTGATTATTTTACCGGCTAGGCCATACTCAATAGCTTCTTGTGCGGTGAGCCAGAAATCCCGCGCTGTATCCTCTGCAATCTTTGTGGCCGTCTGACCGGTTGCTTCGGAAAACAGTGTGTCAAATCGCTGCCGCATGATCCGAATCTGCTCGGCCTGGATCATCATATCGGTCGCTTGACCGCCAATTCCACCAGAGGGTTGATGCAACAGAAACCGGGTATTTGGCAGGCAATAGCGGTTCTCTTTGCGCGCTCCGACGTAAATCAACGCCCCTGCGCTGGCGACCCACCCTGTGCCAATAGTACGCACTTTGGGCCGGATAAACCGGATAACATCATGCACCATGTCACCACTTTCCACGTGCCCACCGGGTGAGGAAATGAAGATATTGATCGGATCGTCGCCTGCCTCGGCCAGGGCAAGCAGATGGGCAACGGTGCGCTGGGCCAGCTTGTCGTTGATTTCACCAGTGACAATCACATTGCGGCTTTGAAAAAACAGCGCGTCAAGCTTACCCGAAGCTGGTGCATCGTCCTGTTTCTGAGTGTCGTCTAATAACTTAGAAATCATGTCTTTCACCTATCTTTTGCGGACTGCAATACATCTTGGGATTGCGAAGCATAGCAACAGGAGAACGCAAGATCTGCAAGGGGCAATTGCGTACAAAAAAGGGAACCGCCTGGACGGCGATTCCCATATCAGACTTCGCAGTTGGGCCTGACGATCAGGCGACGTCAAACGCCAGTGGTTTGATCTGCGTGAAATAACCCGTTTCAGCCAGTTTTGCGCGGGCATCGGCAGGGACCGGACCGTCGACATACAACAGTGCAATAGCCTCGCCACCGGCAGCAGACCGACCCAGCGTAAAGTTGGCTATGTTGACGCCGTTTTCACCCATGGTCTGACCCAGTGTACCGATGATGCCCGGCACGTCTTCGTTGGTGGTATACAACATATGTGCGCCGACTTCGGCATCGATATTGATGCCTTTGATCTGGATAAATCGTGGTTTGCCGTCGCTAAACACAGTCCCCCCAACCGAGCGCTCGCGCTTGTCAGTCACCACGGTCACTTTGATGTAGCCATCAAAGGATCCGGATTTGTCCTGATTGGTGGTTGAGATTTTGATGCCGCGCTCTTTGGCAACTACCGGAGCCGAAACCATATTCACGTCGGGATTGGCGCGTTTCATAATGCCGGCCACAACCGAGCAGTTCAACGCCGCCAGGTTCATTTCCGAGGCAACACCATCATACAGGATGTTAATCGCCTTGATTGGCTCATCAGTCATTTGCCCGGTGAAACTACCCAAGTGATCAGCCAGTTTGATCCAAGGCCCCATGATCTTGGCTTCTTCGGCTGTCACCGATGGCATATTCAGCGCGTTTTCAACGGCACCGGTCAGCAAGTAGTTCGACATCTGTTCGGCCACCTGCAGCGCAACGTTTTCCTGCGCTTCCGAGGTCGATGCGCCCAGGTGCGGCGTGCAGACCACATTGGGAAGATTGAACAGAGCGTTTTCCTTGGCGGGCTCATTTGCGAATACGTCAAAGGCCGCACCGGCAACGTGACCGGATTTCAGCAGGTCAGCCAGTGCTTCTTCGTCCACCAGACCGCCACGGGCACAGTTGATAATACGCACGCCTTTTTTGGTCTTGGCCAGGTTCTCTCGCGACAGAACGTTGCGGGTCTGATCAGTCAGCGGAACGTGCAGAGTGATAAAGTCGGCGCGGGACAGCAGTTCGTCCAGCTCAACCTTTTCGACGCCCATCTGGTCGGCTTTTTCCTCACCCAAATAGGGGTCATAGGCGACAACCTTCATTTTCAGGCCATGCGCCCGGTCGCAAACGATACCACCAATATTGCCGGCACCAATGACGCCAAGCGTTTTGTTTGTCAGCTCGGTGCCCATGAATTTGGACTTTTCCCATTTACCGGCATGGGTCGAGGTGCTGGCCTCGGGGATCTGACGCGCCACGGCAAACATCATCGCGATGGCGTGCTCGGCTGTGGTGATCATGTTGCCGAAGGGTGTGTTCATCACGATCACGCCCTTCTTGGACGCTGCGTCTTTGTCGACGTTGTCGGTGCCGATGCCAGCCCGGGCCACAACCTTCAGGTTGGTCGCAGCTTCCAGAATGGTGGGGGTGACTTTGGTGGCCGAGCGGATCGCCAGACCGTCATACTGTCCGATCACTTCAGCCAGCTTGTCTTTGTCTTTGCCCAGGTCAGGCATGAAATCAACATCGATGCCGCGGTCACGGAAGATCTGAACGGCGGTTTCGGAGAGTTTGTCGGAGACGAGTACTTTGGGAGCCATGGTTTCTGGTCCTTTTATTCGGGGGTCGGATATTCGCCAAGGGCAGCGACCGACCGAGGGAGGGTGCAAAGCGCCCGCCCGTGGGGGCGGTTGGGCGCTGCCCGACCTATCGGTCGGGCAAGACAATTAAGATTGTTGTGCGGCGATTTCGGCTTCGAACGCCCAAGCCAGCCAAGGCAGCATCGCCTGGATGTCTGAGGTTTCAACCGTGCCACCACACCAGATCCGCAAACCGGCTGGGGCGTCACGATAGGCACCGATATCCAGCGCGATATTTTCCGACTCCAGCCGCTTGGCCACGGCCTTGGCAAAGGCCGCGCCGTCCTGGATGCGGTCATCGGTAAATTTCAGACAGACTGAGGTGTTTGAACGTGTCGCGTCATCTGCAGCCAGATTGGCGATCCAATCGTTGGCGGCGCAAAAGTCAAACACAGCCTGCGCATTGGCGTCGGCGCGGGCGATCAGACCTTCCAGGCCACCAATCGAACGGGCCCAGTCGAGTGCGAACAGGTAGTCCTCGACCGCCAGCATCGACGGCGTGTTGATGGTGGCACCGGTAAAGATACCTTCGATCAGCTTGCCACCTTTGGTCAGGCGGAAGATCTTGGGCAGGGGCCAGGCCGGGGTGTAGTTTTCCAGGCGTTCAACAGCACGTGGGCTTAGCACGATCACACCATGAGCAGCTTCTCCGCCCAGAACCTTCTGCCAGGAAAAGGTGGTCACATCCAGTTTATCCCAGGGCAGATCCATCGCAAAGGCGGCCGAGGTCGCATCACAGATGGTCAAGCCGGCGCGGTTGGCGTCGATCCAGTCACCATTTTGAACCCGCACACCCGAGGTGGTGCCGTTCCAAGTGAACACAACGTCATTGGTGCAATCAACCGATGCCAAATCAACGATCTGACCGTAGTCAGCGACCTTGGCCTCGGCGTCGATTTTCAGCTGTTTGACCACATCGGTGATCCAGCCGGCACCAAAACTTTCCCAAGCCAGCATTTCCACTTTGCGTTCGCCAAGTAGCGACCACAAGGCCATTTCAACGGCACCGGTGTCCGACGCAGGGACGATACCGATACGGTAGTCAGCGGGGATGCCCAAAATCTCGCGAGTGCCTTCGATAGCATCCTTCAGCTTGGCCTTGCCAACAGCTGCGCGGTGGCTGCGACCCAAGGGGGCGTCGGCCAGTTTGGACAATTCGAATGTAGGGGGTTTGGCACAGGGGCCCGAAGAAAAACGCGGGTTGGCCGGCCGCGTAGCCGGTTGCTGAGTAGCCATTGATGCTATCCTTACAGATAAGTGCCCTTCGTTGGGGAAGGGTGTCCCACTGCCGGATCTACGGTGCTGCAACGCGGCAGGCAACAGGAAAAACGACAGATTACGGCCATTCCGGGATCGATTGCGACGCACAGGGACTACGATCGGAAACTTACCACGACACATTGCCCACAAGCTCGGCTGCGTATTTACTGACACTTAAGATTTGGAATCAGGTGTTGATAAATGAGCAAATTGGCAATGGTGACCTATTCGGTCGCGCTGATGATCATGGTGGGCTGGCTGCTGATCGTTGGGCAGTCCATCATGCTGCCCGTTCTGGTGGGCATCATCGCGGTCTACATCCTGACCACTGCGGCGGATGCCATGGTTCGCATCCCAGTAGTTGGTCGCCTACCTCGCAGTTGGCGCAGGTTACTGGTTCTGCTGGCAATAACGGCCGCCTTTCTGCTGCTGGCCTCGTTCATCACTACAAATGCCGCCTCGATTTCTGCCGCCCTGCCCCAATACACTGAGAACTTTGATGCGCTGCAGCTTCGGTTTCTCGACTTTCTTGGAGTGAAGGAGACCCCCCAATGGGCCAACTTTGGCGAACGCATTCTCGATCTGCTTGATGCCACTACGCTGATGCCGGCCGCTGTTGCGACAATCTCAAACGGTGGATCCGTTATTGTTGCCGCAGCATTGTATGCCGTTTTCATCTTAGCCGAACTGGATAGCCTGCCGAACAAAACCCAACGGGCAATGGGCAATCCCGAGCAAGCCACCCACACTTTGGAAATCGCGCGCCAGATCAACGAGAAGATCGGCAGCTATCTGGCCGCTAAGACCCTGGTCAACATCATCTTGGCATTCGTCTCTTATGGTATCCTGATCATGCTGGGGATCAGCCATCCAGCGTTTTGGGCCATTATCATCGGGTTGCTGAATTACATCCCTTATATCGGCTCGATCATCGCAGTAGTCTTCCCAGTCACCGTTAGCCTGATCCAGTTTGCTTCGTTCGGCCATGCGGCGGTTGCGCTGGTCACTTTGATGATCCCGCAGATTGCAGTTGGCTATTATATTGAGCCCAAGTTTCTTGGCCGTTCTGTAAACCTCAGCCCATTCACCGTACTGTTGTCACTGGCGATCTGGACCGCGCTATGGGGCATGATGGGAGCGATTCTGGCCGTGCCGCTGACCGCAATGGTGATGATTATTCTGGCCGAAATCCCCAATACCCGGTTCATCGCGGTGATGATGTCGGAACGGGGCGACCTGTAAAATTACAGAGCAGAGGGCAGCGCCCGACCGAGGTGGGGGCGCAGCACCCGCCTTGGGGGCGGGCGGGTGCTGCCCGGTGTTCCACCGGGCTAAATCCAATCGACCGAAACCCTGCTTCAAGTCTTGGGCTGGCTCCTCCCGCCCTCTCCCGGTAATAGACATTCAACTGCCGATACCAAACGGAGCCCACGAATGTATTTCGTAACCCTACTTTGCAGCCCAAACACCCCATCGCTGGATCCGACACTGGTCGATTCACTGCGCAACGCATGGGGTGGCGGCAATGCAACTTGGCTCTCCCCGGACGAGGCCGCCGAGTTCCCGCTGGACACCCTGCCCGACAACCAATGGGAGGTCTGGGCCGATCTGCAGAACTTGAGTGTCGATCTGGTGATCCAACCCGCCGAGGGCCGCCGCAAGAAGATGCTGCTGGCCGACATGGACAGCACCATGATCCAGCAGGAATGTATCGACGAGCTGGCCGAAGAGGCTGGCGTTGGCGCTCGGGTCAAGGACATCACAGCCCGCGCAATGAATGGCGAGCTGGATTTCAACGGCGCGCTGACCGAGCGTGTTGGCTTGCTCAAGGGCCTGCCCGAATCCGTCATCGCCAAAGTGCTGGATGAACGCATCACCCTGATGCCTGGCGGCCCTGCCCTTTTGGCGACGATGAAAGCAGATGGCGCCTATGCCGCGCTGGTGTCTGGTGGGTTCACCGCTTTCACTGCTAAGGTTGCTGCGGAACTAGGTTTTGACGAGAACCGCGCCAATACATTGCATGTGGCCAACGGCAAACTAACGGGTGAAGCGGGACGCCCCATTCTGGGACGCCAAGCCAAGGTCGAGGCGCTGGAACAGATCACCGCCAAGCTAGGCATAACTGAGGCAGATGTAATGGCGGTCGGCGACGGCGCCAATGATCTGGGCATGTTAAAACGTGCAGGGGCCGGAGTTGCGCTGCACGCCAAACCCTCGGTTGCGGCGGAATGCGACATTCGCATCAATCACGGTGACCTGACCGCCTTGCTGTATGTACAAGGCTACGACCGCGACGAATTCAAAGGATAATCCATGCTTGAAGTGGGTTTCGAGACCCTGCTGCTCTTGTTGGCGGCAGGGTTTGTTGCGGGTTTCATGGACGCCGTGGCCGGCGGCGGAGGTTTGATCACGGTGCCTGTGTTGCTGTTGGCCGGTGCAAATCCGTTGACCGCGCTGGCCACCAACAAGATCCAGGGCCTATTTGGCACGGCCACAGCGGCGCTGACCTATGCAAGGGGCGGCCATGTGAACCTGCGTGAACAAGGCGGCGCAGCCCTTATTGCCTTTGTCGCCGCCATCGCCGGGGCACTGTTGGTTTCAGTCCTGCCAACCGGCTGGATCCGTATGATCCTTCCGCTGTTGTTGATTGGCATCGCTGTGTTCTTTGCGACCAAAAAGGGACTGGGTGACACAGATCGGCACCGCCGGATGACTCCCTTTCTGTTTGCCGCGATCATGGTGCCTTTATGCGGTGCTTACGATGGGTTGTTAGGACCGGGCGCAGGCAGCTTTTACATGCTCGCCTTTGTGTCCATGGCTGGTTACGGCATTCTAAAAGCCACCGCCCACACCAAGCTGCTGAACTTTGCGTCAAATGCCGGCGCGCTGCTGGCCTTTGCCTTTGTGGCGACACCTTGGTGGGCCACCGGGTTGGCCATGGGTGCTGCACAAATTGCAGGTGCGGCAGCGGGTGCAAAGATGGCCCAAAAACAGGGCGCCCGATTGATCAAGCCACTGCTGGTAGTCACTTCAGTTTCGCTGGCTATGAAACTATTGTGGGATATGATCTGACCCTTTTTCTCGGGCTGTCTTACCTGGCTCGCATAATTAACGCTTGCTTTAATTAACAGCTGGGTTAATATTACCCTCATGACACCGCTTCTAAAATCATTTTCAGCGCTTGCTGACGAGATCCGCATGTCAATTGTGGAACAACTCATGGATCACGGCGAATTGCCGGCGGGGGATCTGGTGCGCGGTTCGGGCATCACTGCGCCCGCTATTTCACGACATTTAAAGGTCCTGCGCGAGGCCGGGTTGATACAACAACGCGCCCAGGGCACCCAACGCCTGTATTCCGCACGTCCCGAAGGACTGCAACTGATCGCCACGTGGACAAAATCAAAGCGCGAGTTCTGGGAACCCAGCCTGGACCGGCTAGAGGCCGCGCTTAAGGAGGACGATAAATGACCGACCTGCGGTTGGAACGCGAATTCTCAGTTACCCCGGAACGGCTTTTCCATTGGATCACCACACCCGAAAAATTGCTGGAATGGTGGGGCCCCGAAGGCATGGATGTGCCCGAGCATGACCTGAATTTTAACCGCACCGGGCCGTGGTTTTCGATCATGCGCAACGGCGAGGGTCAACAATTCAAGGTATCGGGCCATGTGACCCATGTGGATGCACCCAAATCGGTTGGTTTCACCTGGGGTTGGCACGACGACGATGACCAGCGCGGTGGCGAAAGCCATGTGACCTTTACCGTCGTTTCCAGTACATCAGGCGCGCGATTGTTGATTGATCACCGCGAATTGGATGACAGCGAGCAAAGCGCGCGACACGAGTCGGGCTGGACATCATCCTTGCGTAAACTCGCAACCAATATCACCTGACGACCCGGCACTTTCATCCGTTTCTATTCAACAAAAGGATACTAGCAATGGCCCAATTCATTTTCGCCTATCATGGTGGCAAGAAGCCCGACACGCCCGAGGACGGCGCCAAAGTCATGGCGGCTTGGAAAAGCTGGATGGCATCGATGGGGGATGCCCTGATCGTACCGGGTGCGCCTGTGGGTCTGTCCAAAACCGTCAGCCATGGCGGCATTGCAGACGATGGCGGAGCCAACCCGCTGGCCGGTTATTCGGTGGTTGAAGCTGCCGACATCTCAGCTGCCAGCGACATGGCCAAAGGGTGCCCAATGGTTGTTGACGGCGACGGCTCTGTCGAAGTTGCCGAAATTCTAGAGATGTAAGAACCCTGCCCGGCCCACTGGCCGGGCAAAGAAATCGCTCAGAACAGTAATTCAGTGGAAGGCCGCACCACACCACAATTGACGTCACGGCGATTCAGCAGCGGTACGTTCATGTACTTGGCTGTTTCCGGATGATTGGCATCCAAAACACCCAGCGACACCAGAATGGCAGCAATCGCGCATTCGCTGGCACGGGTTGCACCGTCTGAGATTTTCAACGCAACACCCATGCGCTTTTCCGGGATGATGGCGATATAGAACCCCTCGGCCCCGGTCTTGATCGCAACCTTGCCACCCATGGCGCGCATCAGGTTGGTACAGGCCTTACCCTCGCCGGCCACCAGATCAGGGTGCCGGGTCATCGCTGCCACCAGTTGCTGCGCCGCGACCGAAGCCCGATCTGACCGATCCGCTGCCGAGGCAAACCAGGCCATTGACCGGGCCATGCCCGTGACCGTGGTGGCAAAGTTCGGAGCCGAGCACCCATCGATACCGTAGCAGGGACTATCCTGTCCGGTGGTTTCCTCAAATGCCGCCAAACCAGCTTGCTGTACCGGGTGATCAACATCGATATATTCCGGACCGGCACCCATGTGCTGCGCTAGGGTCAGGAAACCTGCGTGCTTGCCAGAGCAGTTGTTATGCACCTGACAAGGGCTGGAATCCGTCTTGATCATTGAATTGCGCGCAGGAGCATCGCCAGGTATTTGCGGCCCACACCGAAAATCACCATCGCTTAGTCCCAGTTGCGACAGCCACGCACGGACCCGATCAGTGTGGATCGCCGCCCCAGTGTGCGACGCACAGGACAGGGCCAGCTGTTCACTGGTCAGACCGAACTTCTCTGCAGCCCCAGAGGTGATCAAAGGCAGCGCCTGGATCATCTTGGAGGAGCTGCGCGGGTAAACCACCGCATCAGGATCTCCCCAACTGCGCACCACCTGACCGCTGTCATCGCAGACAACTGCATGGCCCAGGTGAAGGCTCTCCAGTAACTGACCACGCCAGATTTCAGCCATTGGAACCGGATTTGTCATGCTATTAGCCCTTTTTCTTGGCGATTTCCTGCCAATCGCACTTTCACCAGTGGTGCTACTGACGTTAGTATGGTTCTGTCAACATGCTAGGGAAACTGGCCTAGACGGTGGGTAACACTGCAGGCCCGCTGGCACTATTGAGGTAATGACAGTCTTGGAGTCGGGACAAATGGCATCTAAATTTGCCCATGTAATTATTGGTCTGTGTCTGGCTGGCATCGCCGCCACCACAGCAGCTGCACAACAGAACCAAAGCACCAACCGCGTTGCCGCCAACGTGGACTGGAGTGTTTTTCAGGGGAATGACCCGATCGAATGCTGGGGCGTCTCGGCACCGAAAGAATCGGTCAACACCCGTGATGGGCGCGTTGTTGCCGTGCGCCGTAGCGAAATTCAGCTGTTTGTTTTCTATCGCCCCGACGGCGAAGAAAGTGGACAAGTTACCTTTACCGGTGGCTACCCATTTGCACCGGGGTCCACAGTGAACATGAAAATCGGCGAATCCGAGTTCGAATTGTTCACCGAGGGCGAATGGGCATGGCCCGCAACCGCAGCTGATGACACCAAGATCATCACCGCAATGAAGCGCGGCTCACAAGCGATTCTGACCGCCCGGTCAGCCCGTGGCACCCAGACCCAGGACAGTTTCTCGCTGTTGGGCTTTACCGCTGCTATCGAAGACGCGGACAAACGCTGCGCCAAATAATCCAATCTTGTTAGAAATCTAGCACCCTCCTGAATCGCATAGACGCAGGAGGTTTTACCCATCTGGCCAATCAGACGAATTGTTGGCCAGCAGCGGCCAGTAACGATTATTACCGAAAACTTTTGATCTTGGCGCAAACTCCTATATAGAGCTGCATCCACCCTTATATATCCGAGTCCCAAGCCATGACAGCCGACACACCGATCACCCAAGACGTTTTGACCCTGCCACGCAAGTTACCCGAAGGCGGCAAGATCAATCTTGTTGGCCAAACGCGCGAGCAATTGCGGGCGACTCTGATCGACCTTGGCACTCCAGAGAAAAAGGCCAAAATGCGGGTCGGCCAGATCTGGCAGTGGATCTATCAGTGGGGCAAACGCGACTTTGCCGATATGACCAATCTGTCTAAAGACCTGCGCGCGGACCTGGCCCAGCACTGTGTCATTGAAATCCCCGAAGTGATCACCCGGCAGGTGTCCGAGGATGGCACCCGCAAATACCTGGTCCGCATCGCCGGCGGTCACGAGGTCGAAGTGGTTTATATCCCCGAAACCGACCGCGGCACCCTATGCATCTCGTCTCAGGTGGGTTGCACCCTGACCTGTTCGTTCTGTCACACTGGCACTCAGAAACTGGTCCGCAACCTGACTTCCGCCGAGATCATCGGGCAGGTGATGATGGCCCGCGACGATCTGGACGAATGGCCGGTACCCGGCACCCGCGCCGACGACCGTACTCGGCGTCTGTCCAACATTGTCCTGATGGGCATGGGCGAACCGCTCTATAATTTCGAGAACGTCCGTGACGCGATGAAAATTGCGATGGATCCCGAGGGCATTCAACTCAGCCGTCGCCGTATCACTCTGTCGACCAGTGGTGTGGTACCGGAAATCGCCCGCACCGCAGAAGAAATTGGCTGCATGCTGGCCGTTTCATTCCATGCCACCACAGACGACGTGCGTGACAAACTGGTGCCAATCAACAAACGCTGGAACATCGAAGCCCTGCTAGAGGCTCTTCGGGCCTATCCACGTGTAGCCAACTCAGAGCGCATTACCTTTGAATATGTGATGCTGGACCGTGTAAACGACAGCAAGGAAGACGCGCATCGTTTGGTCGAGTTGATCAAAGGTATCCCGGCTAAGATCAATCTGATCCCGTTCAACGAATGGCCTGGTGCACCGTACAAACGCAGTTCGGGCAACCGTATCCATACTTTTGCAGATATCATCCACGAGGCGGGCTATGCCTCACCCATCCGCAAACCCCGCGGCGAAGATATCATGGCTGCCTGCGGCCAACTGAAATCCGCCACGGAACGTTCGCGCAAAAGCCGCAAACAGATCGAGGCTGAAGCCGGAATGTCCTCCTGACTCCTAGCGGCATCCGGATTACTTAACCCACACTGGTTCACCCTTACATGATTGTTCGGCGTTTTCGCCGGGCAGCGCCCGACCGCAGGTCGGCGCTGCAATCATGTCGAAGAGTGTCATTGCTGATCAAGCCAGCACCACTCTAAACACTTCCTTCACGCATGGGGCAGACCGCCACATTTCGTCTCAGCTTTTCCTCAATTCCGGTAAAGTTTCGCCATCCTGAACAATCAGTTTCTATCCTGAGGACAATCAAACCAGGAGACCAAAAAATGGCACAGGCAGATATCGGCGGCAGCATGATCGAGGACGGCGTTCTAAACCTAATCCGCGATGAACGTGAAAAAGCACTCAGCGCGCGTGAATGGAAATTCCGCCTCAAAGGTTACGGCTATGCAATCAAAGACGTGCGTGGATCACAGGTTCTGACCAGTCTGCCCCAAGGCGTTGAACTGGGTGTTCTGCCAACAGACATGGCCTGATCCCGCTTTATTCCCCTGAATGCATAATTTTGATGGGCGGCTTTATCCCGCCCAGTAAGAATAACCCCTACTTTTCCCGCCCGGGAAGAGTATCGCGCGGTGGTGCTGGCTCCCAGTTTTCAATGAGTTCCATCGCCTCTTGCGCCGTATCAACAAAGCGGAACAGGTCAAGATCCTTATCTGAAATCGTGCCGGCATCCGCCAGCGCGTCCCAGTTGATCACCTTTTCCCAAAACGCCTTGCCAAACAGCAGGAACGGCACCCGCTCCATGCGGCCCGTCTGAATCAAAGTCAGGCTTTCGAACAACTCGTCCATGGTGCCAAACCCACCGGGGAACACGCAGATCGCGCGGGCACGCATTAGGAAATGCATCTTGCGGATCGCGAAATAGTGAAAATTAAAGCTGAGATCCGGGGTCACATACTCGTTCGGTGCCTGTTCATGCGGCAAGACTATGCTCAATCCAATTGAGGCCCCGCCCGCATCTACCGCACCACGGTTACCGGCCTCCATCACGCCGGGGCCACCACCTGTAACAATCACATGTTCACGGCCGCCCGTTTCGATGGATTTCAACGTCATCAAACGGGAAAACTCACGCGCTTCGTCATAAAATTCGGACAAATCCGCCAGCGTTTTCGTACGCGCCTGATCCTTATGCGCAGGGTCCGGAATACGGGCGCCCCCAAACAGCACGATGGTGCTTTCGATGCCGCGTTCGTCCAGTAACAGTTGCGGCTTCAGCAGCTCCAACTGCAGCCGGACCGGTCGCAGCTCTTCGCGGCAAAGAAAATCCTCATCGGCAAAGGCCAGGCGATAAGCCGGAGATACACTCTGCGGTGTCGAGGGCACGTGCTCGGCCTGATCCCGATCGGAATGGGCGTCGCGAAGTCGGCTGTGGCGGTCTTCTTTCATTTTGGGATCCTGCTTGCGTGTTTTCTTTCAGCCTATAAGGTCAACCGCCGCAACACTAGGCAAAGGCACGTGAGATGGGTTGGAAAAGCGACATTGAGGCAGCTTCTGAACGGATTAATGGCCATATCCAGATCACACCGACGCTACAAGTTCAGGGATTTGGACTAAACGCCCCGGTTGAATTGAAATTGGAGCACATGCAACACACTGGTAGCTTCAAGGCGCGCGGAGCCTTTAACACTCTGCTTAGTCAGGATGTACCTGGGGCTGGCCTGGTGGCTGCATCCGGCGGCAACCACGGCGCGGCCGTGGGATATGCAGCGCATAAACTAGGCCATCGCGCACGAATCTACGTCCCGGAAATGGCCGGCCCTGCCAAAATTGCCCTGATCAAATCCTCGGGCGCAGACCTGCAAGTGGTTCCGGGTGCCTATTCCAATGCGCTAGAACTGGCGCAACAGTATGAAACCGAAACAGGCGCCATGCAGGTGCACGCCTATGACGCGCCTGCAACGGTCGCAGGGCAAGGCACATGTTTTTCCGAATGGCAGTCACAGGGAATGCAGGCCGATACACTATTGATAGCAGTCGGTGGTGGTGGACTGATCGCAGGTGCCATGGCCTGGTTTAGCGGCAGCAAAAAAATTATCGCAGTAGAGCCAGAAACTTCGTGTGCACTGCACGCTGCATTTCAAAACCAACAACCAGTGGATGTCGAAGTCTCGGGTGTGGCTGCCAATGCGCTGGGAGCCAAGCGGATCGGCAACATCTGCTATGACTTGGCCAGTTCCCAAAACATAACATCCGTTACGGTCTCAGACAGGGCGATCACCACCGCCCAAAAGGCCCTGTGGATGCAACACCGGATTCTCGTGGAACCGGCAGGTGCCACCGCATTGGCCGCATTAATGTCCGGGGCCTATCGCCCCGAATTGGATGAACGTGTTGCCGTGCTAATTTGTGGCGGAAATATTGCGCCTGATCCACTGGGATAGCCCTTGTAGGCAGCCGACTAGAATTTTATCTATTATCTATGACTCCAACAATCGCCGATTCCATCTATCACAGCCTAAGCGAGCGCATCGTTGCAGGTGACCTACCCGCCGGAGAGAAACTCCGTCAGGACCATATTGCACGTGAATTTGACACCAGCCACGTGCCGGTACGCGAAGCGCTATTACGGCTCGAAGCCCACGGGTTGGCACAGTCTATTCCACGGCGGGGAACACGGGTCACCGCACAGGATCCCAGCGAAATACACGAAGTCATCGAAATGCGGGTTTCCCTTGAGATTCTTGCGCTTACCCATGCCGTCGCAAACCTGACGCCGCAGGACCTTGATGCAGCCGACGCCGCCCGTATCGCCTGCGACGAGGCCGATAACATGATTGTCTGGGAGAAGCTGAACCGTCGATTTCACCGGGTCATTCTAACCCCCTGTGCGATGCCCCGTTTGCTGGCTGCAATTGACGACCTTCACATTGCCTCTGCGCGACATCTGTTTGCCAATTGGCAACACCGCTGGAGTCGCCGAACCGACAAGGATCACGCAGCTATTGTTCATGCCATGGCCCGCCGTGATGCCGCAGCCGCCTGCGAGATCCTGCGACGCCACCTACGGCGTGTACGCTAGATATTTACGCTGCCCAAAACGGAATGCCTTTTTCTACTGCAGGTCAGACCAGTAGAACGGAGAAGCAAAGCATGGCCTGATGTGCGCGACTTGCAGGAATCTCAAAATTTCACGGGAATTGAGGCCAATAACGACACTTTCGTTGAAATCCGGCGATGACCTTATCAACAAATACCGCTATGACAGCTCGAACCATTACGTTTTCGGAGCTACAACACATGTCCAACGCCCAGCTGGAAACCGCCATCGAAGCCGCCTGGGAGGTCCGCGATAGCATCACTCCCGCCACCTCCGGAGAAACTCGTGAGGCCATCCAGGACACGCTGAATGCCCTGGACTCAGGTAGCCTGCGCGTCGCAGAAAAACAGGCGACTGGTGACTGGCAGGTGAACCAATGGGCTAAAAAAGCCGTTCTTCTGGGGTTCCGCATCAAAGATATGGAAATGCAATCCGGTGGCCCACAGGGTAGCGGATGGTGGGACAAGGTCGACAGTAAATTCATCGGTTGGGGTGAAAATCAGTGGAAAGCAGCCGGCTTCCGGGCGGTCCCCAACGCCATCGTTCGCAAATCCGCCTTTATCGCTCCCGGTGTGGTCTTGATGCCATCTTTTGTAAATCTGGGTGCCTACGTCGACGAAGGCACTATGGTAGATACCTGGGCGACCGTTGGTTCCTGTGCTCAAATCGGCAAAAATGTACACTTGTCCGGCGGCGTCGGTATCGGCGGTGTACTGGAACCCATGCAAGCCGGCCCAACGATCATCGAGGACAACTGCTTTATCGGCGCGCGTTCAGAAGTTGTAGAAGGTTGCATCGTCCGTGAAGGATCAGTGCTTGGGATGGGCGTCTACATTGGCCAATCGACTAAAATTGTCGATCGTGAAACAGGCGAAGTCATGTACGGTGAAGTACCGCCATACTCAGTTGTTGTGTCCGGCTCATTGCCATCGAAAAACGGTGTTAGTCTTTATTGTGCGGTAATTGTCAAACGTGTCGATGCGAAGACTCGTTCTAAGACCGGCATCAATGAACTACTGCGCGACTAATCAACTTCTGTATTGCCGCCGGCGGCTGGGGCTTTGCCCCAGACCCCAGGATATTTGGGCCAGATGAATAATGGATCCAGTTTTCATCTGGCCACTAAGTATCCTGGGGGAGCCGCCAGAATGGCGGTGGGGGCAAAGCCCCGTTACGAAACACCATGGTGAAAGACAGCCTGACCCATCGACGCTTGAAGCCTAATTCCCAGACACCGAATCCACATTGCCAAAAATGTCACGCAAGCGGTCCTGTACCTTGTCGGGCAGCGGGGGCATCTTGAGGGCGGCAATATTTTCGGTCAAATGCTTGGCCGAACCGGTGCCTGTCAAGACAATATCAATGCCAGGCTCATGGCGGCAAAACCGATAGGCTGCCTCTATCACACTGCTGGCCACATCAGGATCAGTCAAAAATTCCAGTGCGTTTTCCGCTTGCTCATCAGAAAGGTCAATTTGGTCACCTTTTTGCAATTCAGTAATGATCTCAACGGTCGCAGCACGACTACCAAGGGCACGCCGAACGGCAAACATATTCAATGTGCCCACGTTATTTTCCTGGGTCTTTTTCAAGATTGAGTGTCTGGCTGAGGGATTGATCATATTGAACCCGGTCATGATAACATCCCAGATGTCATCCTTCAGAGCGCGCAACAGCATCGTATGATTTGTGTCCTCGATAAAACGCTCTGTCAGTCCGATAAACCTGATTTTGCCTTGATCCCGCAGCTTTAACATCGCTGGTACCAGCTCGGCCAAGCAATAACTGTATTGATCAGCCATCACCCCGTGCAAATGCATGACATCGATATAGTCGGTGCCTAACCGCCTAAGACTGTCTTCGACTCGGGTAGTAAACATCTCGGCTGATAAAAAGGCCTGCCCCAATGCCGAGGTCCCAGGTTGCACAATTCCCTGTTTGGTCGAGACAACAACCCATTCCCGGCAGGTGCTGATCGCCTGTCCAACGATGTTTTCAGTGCCATAGACAGCGGCGGTGTCGACAAAATTTACGCCTGCATCTAGCGCCGTTTTGACCAGTTCTACGGACTGATCAGTGCTGTGACCATAGGATTGTCCCAGCCGGGCATGCCCGCCACAGCCCAGTCCCGCAATGCTGACGTCAAGTTCGGTACGTCCCAGTTTTGTTGTCTGCATCGCGGGCCTCTGGGTCAGATGTTACACCAAATCGGATGGCAAAAGAGAGACTGGCAAGTTTTGATAACACACTGGCCGCAGGAAACGGCGTATGGACAGTGTCCCAACTGACGTCGCACCAAAGTTTGTAGAAGCCGGATAAGGACCGCCGTGCACCATCGTGTCACTGACCTCGACGCCAGTTGGGAACCCATTGACCAGGATACGCCCGGCTTTGCGCTCCAGCACTGGCAACAGGGCCTGCGCGTCCGATAGATCCGCATCCTCCATGTGGATGGTACAGGTCAGCTGGCCCTGGAACGATTGCGCGACGGCCATCTGCTCGGCTTTGTCTTTTGCAGTGATGATCAGGCCAAGCGGGCCAAAGACTTCTTCGCCCAGCGCCGCGTTGGCCATCCATTCAACAGCCGTGGATGCAAACAGATATGGCGTGGCCATGCGCCCTTCGCAGGTGGTTGACAGAACTGTACGAATGCCAGGAGTTCCAGCCACACGCGCTGTTCCGTCATGATAGGCTGAAGCAATGCCATCGGTCAGCATCGTCTGCCCTGCAGTTTCCGCAAGCGCTGTTTTTGCAGCTGCTGCAAAGGCCTCAACCGCATCCCCCTCGACCACCACGGCAATTCCGGGATTGGTGCAAAACTGCCCTGCCCCCATGGTCAGAGACCCAGCCCAGGCCGTGCCAAGATCAGCGCCGCGTTGCGACAGGGCACCGTCCAGAATGAACATGGGATTGACCGAGCCCAGCTCGCCAAAGAATGGGATCGGCTCGGGGCGTGCTGCGCACAGGTCAAACAGCGCCCGTCCACCGGCCAGAGATCCGGTAAAGCCAACTGCCTTGATCAGTGGGTGCTGAACAACCGCCTGCCCCACGGCGCGGTTGCCACCCTGTATCTGGCTGAAGACACCGGGGTGGATATCGCATTCTTTAATCGCTTCATGGATTGCCTGGGCGACGATATCAGCCACACCGGGATGCGCTGAATGGCCTTTGACAACAACCGGACATCCGGCAGCCAAAGCGGCTGCCGTGTCACCACCAGCCGTCGAAAACGCCAGCGGGAAATTCGATGCCCCGAAGACAGCCACCGGACCAATGGGCCGCTGCACCATTCTAAGATCAGGGCGAGGTAAAGGCGCGCGATCCGGCAATGCACCGTCATGACGACGATCCAGATAATCGCCAGCCTCGATGTGGTCCGCAAAAAGCCGCAACTGACCGACTGTCCGGCCCCGCTCGCCCATCAGACGGGCCTCGGGAAGTCCGGTTTCTTTCATCCCCATGGCAGTGATGTCATCGCCGCGAGCATCAATCTGATCGGCGATGGCACGCAGAAAATTCGCACGCTCATCCCGGCTGCTATAGCCAAAGCTCCAGAACGCCTCTTCGGCCGCTTTGGCAGCAGCATCCACCAGTATCGGCGTGCCGACACTGAAGTGATCCACAGCGCCAGACACCGGCATATTGGCAAATGTCTGATCACTGCCCACCCATTGACCTGCAATAAGGTGTTTTCCTGTAAGCATTCTTATATCCTTTGACATTCGAGCGTTAAGAATGGAAATTTCCAATCTGACCAGCATTACCCGGCAGGGATTTCACCCATAACTTTTGGGACGTGATAGCCCTTTTGGACGGCATCACGTGCAAGCAGGCGCTGGTACCAGGCCCGAATATTTGGATAGTCTGCCAGATCCATTTCCTGCCATTCATAGCGCGAGATCCAGGGCCAGCAGGCCATATCGGCAATGCTGTATTCGTCGCAAATATAGTCACGCCCAGCCAGGCGCGCATCAAGAACGCCATATAGGCGCGCGACTTCTGTCCGGAACCGGTCTTCGGCGTATTCGGCTACACCCGGGTTGAAATGAACGAAGTGATGCGCCTGACCAAGCATCGGACCCAGCCCACCCATCTGCCACATCAGCCATTCCATGACCTCGGTCTTCTTTTGCAGATCCTGCGGTAGAAACTTGCCGTATTTTTCTGCCAGATAGATCATGATAGCCCCGGTTTCCATGACAGAAACACCGGATTCACTATCCACAATCACAGGAATTTTGTTGTTAGGACCAATCTTCAGAAACTCTGGCGTCTTTTGCTCACCCTGTCCAATGTTGATAGAATGGACGTTATAGTCGATCCCCAGTTCCTCTAGCAGAATAGAGACTTTACGCCCATTCGGTGTGGTCCATGTGTAAAGGTCAATCATTGGTCTGTCCTTGGTCTAAAGTGTGATTTGCCGCCATGTCCAAAGCTGGATCATCGGTTGCCCAGGGGCTGAAATGCGCAGGGATCAGGATTTTGGTTTCCTGCGAGATCTGAAATGGACGAGTTTTGGGGGCATATGCCTGCCAAATTGGATCAGCATTCAAACGCGCGCGGCGCTGCTCTCTTTCGGCATAATCTTTGTAGGCCCACATGTGCACAATTTGGTGCAACGCTCCCATATCGCTTGAGAAATACCCCACCATCCGGCCTAGAATAGAACGCTGGATGGCGAGACCTTCGGCTTCGTAAAGCTTCAGGTACTTCGGAGCGGCGCCGATATGCAGACTGTAGGTTCGTTGTTCAACAATCATTTTCTGTCTCGTTTCCTTCGTCTGATGACCGGCGCAGATCGACCAAAGTGGCGACGGGCCTGTGTCATGACGCTGCCCTATTTTGTCGACCCTGTTGCGTGGCTTGGGCCAGTGTTTGGGTCGGTGTCAGCGCCTGTGGATCCACCACCAGTTCAATCAGGTATCCCCCCGACGCCGCGCGCGCGCGTTCAAGCGCGGCGGGAAATTCATCGGTCTTCGTAACCAACTCGCCTGCAATTCCAAAGGAGGCGGCATAGGCCACAAAGTCCGGGTTATGCAGGTCGGTGCCGATTGTGCGAGCCGGGTAATGGCGTTCCTGATGCATGCGGATGGTGCCAAACATACCGTTGTTGATCACCAGATAGATAACATCCGCACCATATTGCTTGGCGGTTGCCAGCTCTTGTCCCGTCATCAAAAAGCAGCCGTCTCCCGCCAGTGCGATAACCGCGCGTTCGGGCGCCACCAGCTTGGCAGCGATGGCCGCAGGCACCCCATACCCCATCGAGCCGCTGGTTGGGGCCAATTGGGTGCGATAGTCGGTGTGTTGGTGAAAACGGTGCCCCCAAACGGTGTAATTCCCAGCACCGTTTGTCAGAACAGTGGTTTTGGGCATCACTTCGGTAATGTGGCGAATAACATGCGCCATATTCAACGAACCGGGGACGTCGGTAGGCTGCAGGAACGACTTGTAATCAGCAGTTTGCTGCTCTCGCCAATCGGCCCATCGGGTAACACCATCACCGTCAGGCAACTCGTCCAGACTGTCAAAAAACGCATCCGCGGTGGCAACCATACTAAGTGTCGGGTTATAAACATGGCCCAACTCTTCGGCTGCGGGATGGATGTGTACAAAATCCATCTGCGGATCGGGAATATTGATCAGCTCATAGCCCTGCGTGGTCATTTCGCCCAGACGCGAGCCCACCACAATCAGCAAGTCGACCTCATCGGCGATACGCCTGAGCAATTCAGGAGATGGCGCAATACCAAGAACACCCACGTAATTGGGATGATTGTTATCGACATAGTCCTGACACCGAAAACTGGTCGCAACCGGCAGTCCCATGCGTGATGCTACTGCCATCGCCTTGTGACCACATTCCGCGCTCCAGCCTGGTCCGCCGACCAACATCAGCGGGGCCTTGGCGTTTTGCAGCAATGTACCCAGCTTGCGTACTGAAGCGGGAGTTGGTGCAGGTTTTGCCAGCGGCGTGGGTGTTAGATCAGCGACGCTGGCAACGTCAGTCAGCATGTCTTCTGGCAGAGCCAGAACCACCGGACCAGGGCGGCCTGAAAGAGCAGTTTTCCAAGCACGTGACATGTATTCCGGAATGCGGTTGGCATCGTCAATCTGGGCCACCCATTTGGCCATTTGGCCAAACATCCGCCGATAGTCGACTTCCTGAAAGGCTTCGCGATCCACCATAGAGCGACCGACCTGACCGATGAGCAGGATCATCGGCGTGGAGTCCTGGAATGCGGTGTGCACCCCATTAGACGCATTAGTGGCGCCAGGTCCCCGGGTCACCGCACAGATCCCCGGTTTGCCGGTCATTTTTCCGTAGGCGTCCGCCATGTTGGCGGCGCCCCCTTCATGGCGGCACATAACTGTCTGAATACTGTCCGATTGGGTGTAGAGCCCATTCAAAAGGTCCAGAAAGCTCTCTCCGGGGACGCAGAATACTTTATCTGCGCCCAACACCTTCAGCTGATCTGCTAGAATCTGCCCGCCCGAACGAGCTACCTTGTCCATTTTTTGCGAATTGGTCATGCCAATTTTCGCCTCCTAAATACTACGGATCATGCCACCATCAACACGAGTCATCTGACCAGTGACATAGCCTGCGGGCTCACTCATCAAAAAAGCGGCCACATTGGCAAATTCTTCGGGGCGGCCATAGCGTTTGGCCGGAAGAGATGCTGCGATTTCGGTACGAACCTGCTCGAGCGTCTTGCCTTCGCGACCTGCGCGGGCAGTGTCCAGTTGCCCGACACGCGCCGTGTCGATCTTACCTGGTAAGATGATATTGACGGTTATGCCATCACCAGCCACTTCTGCGGACAGCGTTTTGCAAAACCCAGCCATGGCACCACGGATGGTATTGGACACTGCAAGATTTGGGATTGGCTGGATTACACCCGATGATCCAATGGTTACAATCCGGCCCCATTGCTTGGCACGCATGCCTTCTACGGCAGCTTCGGTCACTTGGATCAGGCTAAACAGCAAACCCTGAGCTGCAGACTTCCACACATCCGATGCCACGCCAATTGACGGCGAGGGTGGTGGCCCACCCGCGTTATTGAGCAGCATATCCGGCTTGTAATCCGACCGAATACGGTCACAAAAACCGCCCAGCGCCTGTGTATCCGTCAGATCAACCGCGTCAC